>Ga0209532_1000996_pt1 | contig 23346 bp, 17 predicted proteins | sample COG_02_FD_184746 | JGI IMG/M metagenome (GOLD analysis project Ga0209532, IMG submission 184746) | Pelagic Microbial community sample from North Sea - COGITO 998_met_02 (SPAdes) (version 2) | ecosystem: Environmental > Aquatic > Marine > Neritic zone/Coastal water | place: Helgoland, sampling... | reverse complement strand
CAAAACACTACATGACTCATGATGATGATTGGGATGGGATGGATGACATCCAGCCTGCTGAAGTGATGGCTCAACTCAGTATGAATGAGCCTATGGATGATACCTACTACAGCCTCCGTAATGCACGGGAAATGCGCAAGTGGATTGAAACACCTTCTGAGGTGCTAGATCGTATGGCTAAGGCTGAAGATTGGTTCTTTTCAGAGTTTCGAGAAGACCGTGAACACAGTTTAGTCATCTTATTAAATCCTTACGGTAATGACCATAACTATTTTTGCGGACCCTCACCCGAGCGGAAGAATGTCGCCTTTATTCAAACGACACATTATGCGACAGAAACGTTGACAGCTAGACATGTGCCGGTAGCCTATGAGCTGTTTGCATCTGCGATGCGGTTTAGAGCATTTAATGTATCGGATTACCAGGATCGTTTTGTACATATGAATGATCGAGGTTGCATGAATGACTTCTTCAGTGAAATCAAAAACATTCGCTTAAAGATTTTATCAGCAGATGTTTGTGAAGAGTGTTATGAACACATCACCCGTCAACAGATCAATCCTTTGTTTATAGATCATGTTTTTAAGGGTTTTGAAGCTGTTCGTGCACAGCAAAATTCTTTTACTCGAGCTCGAAGAGAACGTAAAGTCTTAGAAGTACAGGCTGGGATGAAGTATTTGAAATTTGAAAGTATCGGAGCGCAAGTTTCTCTAGCGCCAAAGGAAATGGCACTGTATAAATTCTATCTAAATCATCCTGAGGGTGTGAAGTATAGCCATATTTGTGAGCATCGCGCAGAGCTCTTTATGCTGTACGAGGAGCATTATCAGCAGGTGCACAGTGATGATGCTGCTATTGACCAAGAGAAACGCAAGGAGGCAATAAATGCGGTACTAGAGCGCTGGTGCATGCAAGACGATGATTTGACTCAAACCGTGAGTAAGATTAATAGAAAGATTAAACAAGCCGTCACAGATACGCTTGCGAAACCGCATCAGATCACTGGGCCTAGAGGCGGTGTACGAAAAATCACAGCGCTGTCATGATTATTTATCTTACCTACTTCATATCTGCAGCAGTCATCCTTACTAAGTGGTTTGACTGTACCAGTACTTTAAAGAAAATTCAAGGAATTCAAATGGAATCTAATCCCATTGCACGGGCATTAATGTACCGTCTAGGAATACGGGGTACTGTTTGGTTTGCTTTCGCGGTAGCGGTTCTTGTAACGGTATTAAGTCAGCTCTATGTTCAGCTGTGGACTGTACACTCAGCGTGGGATTTAGCCTATGTGTTTACGGGCTTGTTTACCGCAGTAATTCAGGGAGCGACGGCGTTGAATAATTATCACGGGAGACCGAATTTCATAACATACATCTTACTTAAAGTAGTTTCTGGAATCCGCTGACAACCTTGTCAATAGCTGCGTTTAGGACCTCTATATCTGACCTTTGTGTAAGCAATGGAGAGGGACTCTATTGTTTAAACTTAAAAGAATATAAAATGACACAGAAGAACGTTCACCCATTGCACAAAATCTACGGTACACTTAAATCTACTGCTTCGAAAGCAGCTGGTAAAATCGCGGGAAATACTTCAGAACTTACCATGCGCTTCTACAAAGAAGATTTGCTTTGGTATGCTGATGTTAACGGCTGGCCTGGCCCGAAGAACATGTTGCTTATGGTAGATGGTGCGGATGTTTTTTTAGACCATTTATCGAGCAAAGGTGAAGAGATAACCTTAGATCTCAGTCTCGATCCGAAGGCGGGTTATGAAGTTTTGAATTATATTCATCCACACCCTGCAGGAGATGGTGCCTACTACATGGCTAATATGAATGGCTGCGAACATAAGCTTTGGTTATGTGGGGTGACTGAATTTGTTTTTGGGTATATGCCAGAGGAGGTTTGGTATAGTAAGTAGTTGTTGCTCTGTATGAAGGTTGAAAACAACTACTTTTAGAAGAAATTTTAAATGATTTATTTGCATTAATAATTAATTAAAAATTATATGGCAACAGGAATTGTAAAGTTCGTTAACCGAAACAAAGCTTTTGGGTTTATTACAGATAAAAGTAATCAAGAGTTATACTTCTCGCTGAACAACCAGTACTTATTGAGTCTTTCAGTGGCTGATGAAGTTTTTTTTACGTGTGTCAAAGACGAAAATGATCGATTGAGAGCGGTAAAAGTTAGACAAATATATAGAGACCAAAATGGACGAGGATTTGTTAAAAATTGGAGAGCGGGCTGGGTGCATTTTGATCCAGCAAATTGGTTGCCATTCATTTATGAGAATATTAACCTGAATTCAGATAGATTTACTATTCAGCAATTCAATTTTAAAGATTTTGTTGGTACTACCGACCTAGTGCAGGCTGAGGAAGATGAAGTTTTTTATGCTGTACGGAATGGACGTAGGGGCCACTCTAGATTAGTAGAGAATAAAGAAGCAAAAAAAAGTAAGTCAATAGTTTTAACTCTAAGGCCTTTTCAAGATGAGCTAATTGAAATTCTCTCCGGTTTTATTGGTGAAACTGCTCCTCCTGAACCGTTTAGCGATGAGGCAGATGAAAGTTCTCTCAATTTTTGGAAAATAAATGCATTGAGGGCTGAGTCATTTGACTATGATCAAGAATCTAAAGTGAAAGAGTGTCCTTGGTGAGATACACTACTGTAAAAGTAAATCCTAAAGACTTTTCGGAATTAGACTCGGTAAGGAAAGTATCTTTTTGACTTTAGATTTAAGCTACAGCGATGAATTAAATTTTGTGCTCTTGTTCTGCATACCAATTGTGAATAATTGTAACTTATCCACAATAAGCTATGCCAACCACCAAACGACCTTTAAAACGCTACAGCATTCTAGACAGATGCTTCTCTAACACCGGACGTAATTATACGTTTGACGGTTTGAAGGAGGCAGTTAATGAGTGGATGTTGGATAAAGATCCACAGTCTAAAGGCATCAGTACTAGGCAGCTTCGCGATGACATTGCTTTTATGAAGAGCTCCGACGGCTGGGAAGCGCCTATTGAGACTTTTCCAGGAGAAGGTAAGAAGCGCTATTATCGGTACGATGATCCAAAATTCTCGATAAATAATCGTCCCGTAAATCAAACGCAAGTTGAGGAACTTAAGATGGCGCTAGATGCACTAGATGCTTTTGAAGGGTTGCCTCAGTTTCAAGGTCTCGAAGACCTCATCGTTAAGCTTCAAAGTGACATGGATATGGCACAAAACCCGAAGCAATCTAAAATCATAGACTGGGGCGGTAATCCATATTACAAGGGCAAAGAATACTTAGCTCCACTTTATAGAGCAGTGAGTGAACGTAAGCAGGTTCAAATGACTTATACGCCGTTTGGTGCGGAGTCTAGAACTTTCGTGACTAATCCTGTTTATCTCAAGCAATACAACAACAGGTGGTTTGTGGTGGCACTACTAGAAAAGGACGGCTTTGTCTTCGTCAATGCTTTTGACCGTATTGACAACCTTGTTGTTTTAGATACGGACATGCCTAGAAACATCACCTTTGATGCAGAAGAATACTTCGATCCAATTGTGGGCGTAAGCCGCCCAATGGACGGAGAGATAGAAGAAATAGAAATACAATTAGCTCCCGAGACCTACCCTTATGTTAAGACCAAGCCTATTCATCATAGTCAGAAAAACTATGATGATGAGTGTAAGGTTAAGATTAGGGTTATTCGGAATAGGGAGTTGGAGAATATACTTACGCAGTATAACGATGGATATGAGTATTAGTAAAGGAAAGAGTAAATACGATGCCAATTTCACTGCGGGTGGACTGCTGCTAAATGAGTTTATCAATCTGCAGGGTGTGATTCAGGATGACGCCATTTTAGAGATATTGAAATCTGAAGAGGGTGAAAATCGCTATGTCGGTATAGATACCGTGGCAGCTAGGAAGAGAATACTTAGTGAGATTAAAAGAAGAATTGAATTTACAAACTCGGATTTCTGGGATCTTTTTGATTCAGTTTCTGAGCGTTACAAGAAAATGATGCTATTCTACTTGGTTCTAAAGACGTACCCATTGATATGGGAGTTGCATTTTGAAGTGGCTTATCAGAAATTTTTGATCGGAGCTGAATTAGATGCCTATTCGATTTCATTGTTCTTTGACTCTGTGGCATCAAAAGATGACTATGTAGGAGGCTGGTCAGATTCTACATTAGATAAGTTGAACACTCAATATAGGAAGGTATTATCGGACTGCGGAATGCTTGATAAAGGCGCCTTGCATCCTGTTTACGGGGTAACTACTGAGTTTTGGGATTACTTCCAAGATTTAGGGGAGAATTGGTTTAAACAAGCCTGCTTTAATTAACAAAATATGACAATTCAAGAATTATACGACCTATTGGCGAGCGATGATTTTCAGCGCGCAGATACTGGAAATTTGTTCTTTCCTGCCTACATGTATATGTATGAGCCGGAGAATGAATATGAGATTGAGGAGGCGATTGAGGACATCAAAAAAAGACTCTACCGACCTAGTAATTATATAGATATACTAGTGATCGATATTTATGAAGAGTTCATGAAATATCTGGGTAATGCAGCTTTTTTGAAAAGTACAAAGCTCGATAAATTCAAGGAAAGAGAACTTTCGAGAGCGGAGATTGCTGATAAGGCGGTGAAGGCGGAGGCTTATTCTCAGCCATTTTTATCAGGACTAAATGAAATTATCCAAGTACACCTTGCGAAGGAGGGGGATTATAAAGCCTCTTATGTTTTTGTCAAAGGATTTGGGAGAGCGTTCCCTTACATAAGAGCTAGCCGCTTCATGAATAACTTCGAGAAATACATTAAAAACTATAAGATTATCATGTTCTATCCGGGAAAGGCCAAAGACAATTATTATAGCCTTTTTGGGACATTGAATGATGAAAATTTATATCGTGCGATCAAACTAATAAACCAATAAAATGAAATTAAGAGAGATCTATTATCGCGACATTGACAGGTCAATCAATCCTGCGGTTGTTGTTAGTCAAAAAGATCAGGCGGTCATTGAAGCTGAAATCAAAGAGTATGTTTTTACGGACGACATTGTTGAGAAGCTGTTTGAAATGCTCAACACTGTTTTGAATAAAAGAACGGGAAAAACAGGTATTTGGATCAATGGATATTACGGATCTGGTAAGTCTCACTTTATTAAGTATGTTCACTATTTATTGAGTCCTGATACTTCTCATCTCGCTTTTAAAGAACTAGGTAAGGCAGTGGAGGCTTACGATCCCATGAAGCCGGAAAACAAGGATGATATTACAATTGCGAACCTCACTTTATTAAAGAAAAAGATAGATGATACGACGTGTGATGATATCATGTTTAACGTAGAGGACGAAACAGACGACGGTTCGGATGAACGCATGACTCGGATTTTCCTGAATATGTTTAACAGGTTCAGGGGGTATAATTCCATCGATATACCCCTTGCATTGCTTCTTGAAAAGCAAATAGATAGAGCCGGTAAGTTTGAGGAGTTTAAAGCCGCTGTATCAGATGAAATTGGTGAGAGTTGGGAGCAGGAGGCAGCCCAGATCGCTGCATTTGCGCTGGAAGATGTGCTTGAAATAGCTAAAAGGTTAGTTCCAAGGTTAGATACTAAGTCCCTGCATAACAGGCTATCAGGGGAAGTTCCGTTCCCTATCAGTATATCATCAACGCTTATTCCAGAATTTCAGGAGTTCATAGCAGATAAGAGTGCAGACTACAGGTTGTTGTTTCTAGTCGATGAAGTTTCGCAGTACGTGGGTACTAACAAAGAAATACTACTCAACTTCCAGAATATTATTGAACGAGTTGGTCAAGACTGTAACAACCAAATTTGGATTGCCTGTACGGCGCAGCAATCGTTGGATGAGGTGTCTTCTGGAACCATGACGGGAGGAAAAATTCAAGATGAATTTGGAAAGATATTAGGCAGGTTCGATACTCGAATTTCGTTACAGAGTAATGATGCTTCATTCATTACTCAGAAGAGGGTTCTTGACAAAAATAGTCATGGACTTCAGGCTATATCTGAGATTTACGATGAGAACAAGGATTATATAGAGAACCAGTTTCGTATCAATCATGAGCTTTTCAAAGGATATGAGGACCGTGAATCTTTTGAGGTTGCTTACCCGTTTGTGCCCTACCAATTTAGACTTATCTCTCATGTTTTTGAAGCATTCCAGGCTCTAGGCTATGTCATTAAAGAGGTTAAAAACAATGAGCGTTCGGTGTTAGGGATTACCCATTTTACTGCTAAAGAGAGCGCTGAAATGGAAGTCGGATCGTTCGTTCCATTCGATGCTTTTTATAATGGACAGTTTAGTACCAACCTGACTGCCCAGGGCGGGAATGCGATTCAGAATGCAATTGAACTTCCATATGTAGTGAATACACCTTTTGCTCAACGGGTTGTAAAGGTTCTCTTTATGATCTCTAACCTGTTGGAGAACCAGCGCCAAACTTTTCCATCTAGTATTGAAAATATCGCGGTGCTTTTGATGGATGAGCTTGATCAAAACAGAAAAGCGCTATATGATAAAATCAAAGAGGTCCTTGATCGTTTGCTTGAGAACAATATTATCCGAGAGGAAAATGGCAGTTATTTCTATTTTAATGAAGATGAGATAGAAGTTCAAAACCTAATTAAAAACCAAACGACTAATCTAGAGGACAGGTTTAAAACGTTTCATCAAGACTTCTTCGCTCCAATGGTTGGTTACCGGTCTAAGTTCTCTTTCGGTTCGAAAGATTTTAAATTGGGATTCAGTATTGAAGATCTTAGAATAAACACTGGCGGGGATTTTAATATCACAGTTTTATACTCAGATAGTAGAGACGTTTCTCAAACTGCGTTAAACACTCCTAAATCTGATTTGGTCATTTGTATAAACGAGTGGTTCAATAACGATCAAACGCTTAAGTCGGATTTTGTGTGGTACTGTAAAACAAACAAGTATTTCATGACCAATACTGTGGCAACAGGTCAACGACAGGGTACAATTGATAGTTTTAAGATTCGTAACAATGAGTTGAAGGAAAGTATCAAGCGTAGAATTCAAAGCAAGTTTACAGAAACGCGGTTTATTTCGCAGCAGGTGATCATTGAAAGTGATCAAGTGGCAGGTTCCTTACCTAAGGATCGCTATAAAAACATTCTTGATAGACACCTAGGAGCGATTTACGATAAGCACAACCTTAGCCAAGGTTATGCTAAAAATTCAGCCGAATTAAAGGTTTCGGCTGCAAGTGCTCAAGTTGAGCAAGAAATGCTCTTGCCAGCCGAAGTTCAGGTCGACAACTTCATAACCTCGCTTGGAGGGCAAGCTACCGTTTTAGATTTAACGCAGCATTTCTCCAAAGCGCCTTTTGGATGGAGAGATGAAGCCTTAATTGACATCTTGACAAAGCTTGTCAAAAAGAAAAAGCGTGAATTCAAATACAATAATCAACCGCGTTATGGAGTGGTAGATTTTGTGAACAAGGCGCTGTCAAATTCTGAAAGGTCGTCATGTGAAGTTGTTACCGGTGAAGCGATCGATCAACAGCTTTTGAATAATGTGATCTCGGCCTACCGTGCGGTATTTAATGAAGAGCTTAGTGAGACAACTGATGGAAACGAATTATTTGACCTGCTTGTTGAGTCTTTAAACAAGACGGTCGATCAGTTTCATGGGCTGAGCGATAGCTATAGATCATATGCTTTTTCAGCTGCCTTCAGTGCATTTATTCAAGACTTGAACGGTTTGGTACATATACGTGACCCGAAGGTTCTGTTCCAGAACTTTGTCGATACACAACTTCCATTAAAAGAGAAAAGAGATCACGCGGAGAATATAGCTGATTGGGCCCAAAGAGCTCTTCCAGAGTTTGATAAGATTAAGACGTTCATTACGTCGAATGAATCTAATTTGAATGAGCTGGATGAGGATCAAAAAGAAATATTCCAAGGTCTCAAGGAGTATTTAAGAAATGAAAGTCCTGTAAATGATTTCCGACATAAAAAGAAAGCCAAAGAAGAGCTTGAGGAGTACTTAAATGGGAGACTCGAGGACGTTAGGTCTCAGGTTGAAACGGCTTTCTTGGAGTTGTACGAAGAATTAGAAAGAGAGGCTGAAACTAGAGGTGTTTCGGAAGGCAGTTATTATTCCAAGGATTTCAAACTTAACTCGATTAAACAAGCGGATAGTATTTCTTCATTACGAAGTATTCAATACGGATTAGGTGCTTACAAAGAGCAAGAAATCACTAAGATTATTAATGCAGCATTACCAGAAGGTCCAGAAGATGCTACGGAAGTTTATAAAATATCCTCCAAGGCATCGGTAATCTCAAATCAAGAGGAATTAGAAGAATACTTGAACAAAGTCAAGAATGAAATGACTTCGCTTCTTTCTCAAAACAAAACCATAATCCTAAAATAACCAGTTATGACCATTAAATCTTTCGCTCAGGTATCTCGTCGTTTGTTAATGGACGGTGTTTATCAGAAGCTGCTGTTTTGGGGTTTTGATGAGCAGGGTGCAGTTGTATCAGAGCCGGATAAGATCCAGGGAGGTTTTGTACTTCGTGGTGAGGCTTATGATGATCCAACGGCTCCGGTATTATGGCAGGCACTAAAGAAAGCAATTGCCACTAAAGGTATAGAGGTTGTTGTAGAAGAGGCAGCTTACACTTGGTTCAACAGGATCATGGCGATTAAGATTTTGTCGAAGAACGGCTTTGAAGAAGGGTTATTGGATCCAGTGGAAGGCATGCCGAACACACCGAAGATGATCCAGAAGGCGCGTCAAGGTGCTCGTTCGTATTTGAATGAAGTAGAAGAGGGTAGAGTACAGCGTATCATTAACGACTTTAGCAAAGATCAAGAGCTGTTTACCTTATTACTTACCGGTTATTGTCATAGCAATAAAACGCTAAGCAACATCTTTGGTCGGTTGGACGATTATACAGAGCTGCTGCTGCCTGATAACATGTTACAAGAAGGCGGCTTCTTGCATCTACTCAATACAAGCGAAGCAATTAGCGATGAAGAGTACAAGAAGGTAGAGCTTATCGGTTGGTTGTATCAATTCTACATTTCAGAGCGCAAGGATGAAGTTTTTGCAGCTATAAAAAAGAACAAGAAAGCTGAGGCAAAAGATATCCCTGCTGCTACACAGATCTTTACTCCGAACTGGATTGTAAAGTATATGGTCGAGAATACTGCGGGAAAGATCTGGTTGGATAAGAACCCGGATTCTTCACTCAAGTCAGAGATGAAGTATTTGGTGACTAATGAACAGGATGGTCAAGGGAAGTCGATCATCTCAGACGTAGAAGAGCTGACTTTGATTGATCCAGCTTGTGGCTCAGGACACATTCTGGTAGAAGGCTTTGATCTACTCTATAAGATGTACCAAGAAGAGTTTTATTCTCCAGAGGAAGCAGTAGAAAAGATCTTGACCAAGAACTTGTTCGGTTTAGACCTGGATGACCGCGCGGCACAGTTGGCAACATTTGCAATTCTATTAAAAGCATCGAAAGTATACAGGGATGTATGGTCGAAGGGTTGGAAGCCTCACGTGTATGCTATGCCTGAGAGTAATACTTTCCAAAGGATAGAACTACAAGATTTCTTAGGGGAGAAAGGCTTCAACTATTTGGATCAATTAGAAGATGCTCTGCGCTTGATGAAGCAGTCGAAGAATTTGGGCTCCATTATGAAGCTAAAGCTCTCGGACGAAGCGAGAGCTTTTATCGAACAACGCTTTACACAACTACAGTCTTCAGGATTTAAGGAGATGAATGAGGAGCTAGTACTGGATAAGATCAAAACGTTTATTCCAATTCTTTTACTCCTAACCAAGAAATACGCCTCTGTTGTTGCCAACCCACCGTACATGGGTCAAAAGAGCATGAACGGCGAGCTTAAGCAGTATGTGAATGCGCATTATCCGCTTACCAAGTCTGACCTGTTTGCTGTATTTATGGATGTTGGATTAGCCATGAATGTAAAGCATGGCTTAATGGGAATGATCAATCAACACTCATGGATGTTCTTGTCATCTTATAAAAAATTAAGAGAAAGAATACTGGAAAAAAACAGCATAATTAATATGCTTCACTTGGGATCTCGAACATTCGAAGAGCTTAGTGGCGAAGTTGTACAATCGACGGCATTTGTTTTAGAAAAAGGTAAGTCCTCAATAACTGCCAAGTACCACCGCCTTGTGGATTTTAACCATGTAAATCTTAAAGAAGAGGCATTTTTTGAAGGCAAAAACGCATATGAAGAGATTTCTCAATCAAACTTCTCTAAAATACCTGGTAGCCCGATAGTTTACTGGGTTAGTCAGAATATTATCCGTTCTTTTGATCAGAATGAGCCATTTGATAAGCAGGGAAACCCTGCAGTGGGGATGCAAACCTCGGATAATGGATATTTTTTGAGGAGATGGTTTGAAATTGATGTAACTGAGTTCAAAGATGCGTTGCAAAAGAAATGGATTAAATATATCAAAGGAGGTAATTTCAGGAGATGGTACGGTAATTTGGAATTTGTACTTAGATATAATGGAAGTGGGCAGGAATTAAAAAATACTAAGAATGCAACCTTATTAAATGAGAGCTTTCTTGAAAAAGAAAAATGTACATGGAATGATATAGCGACAAAAGATTTTAATTGTAGACTCGTTCCAAAGGATACGTTTTACGATATAGCTGGACATTGTTTTTTTCCGAAAGCTCAGGATAAGTATGCTCTTTTGGCTTATGCTAACACAAAACTGTTCAATTATTTTATCAACTTGATTAATCCAACAATTCACTTTCAGGTTGGAGATGTCAAAAAGATCCCTGTTGACCTACAAATTTTCACAAACGATAGAATTTCCTCTTTTTCATCCAAGAGCGTAAATATTTCAATAGATGATTGGAATGCAAAAGAAACCTCCTGGGATTTTGAGAAATCGCCTTTGTTGAATCCTGGTTTGAGTTTTTCTGATTCATACCTACGGTGGCAAAGGGAAGTTACTGATGATTTTTTCCAACTGCACGAAAATGAGGAAGAGTTGAATAGAATCTTCATAGATATCTATGGGTTGCAAGATGAACTTACTCCAGATGTACCGTTGAAGGATATTACCATTCTTCAAGAGGAGTTGGAACGTAAAAAACTCCAGGAGTTAGAACCTGTTTTTAGAACGGAGGGTAAGGATGCCATAGAATTACCGATTGATCGTAAAGAGGTCATCAGTCAGTTTATATCGTATGCAGTTGGCGTATTTATGGGGCGATACCGTTTGGATAAGCCAGGTTTAAATATTGCACATCCAGAACCATCTCTTGAAGAGTTATCTAGTTATGATTATAACGGACAGCACATTGAAATAGATGCAGATGCCATACTTCCGCTCATGGGAAGTCTTGGTAGGTTTAATGACGACCTTTTGAATCAGTTTAAAATATTACTGGATGCTATATGGAGTCCGGAGACTAGAACTGAAAACATGAACTTCATTCAAGAATGTCTAGGCAAAGAGTTAGAAAAATTCTTGGTTAAAGACTTCTATGCGTATCACTGTAAGAAGTACAAGAAAAAGCCTATTTATTGGTTGTTTGCTTCAAAGACAGGTGCTTTCCAAGTCTTGGTGTATATGCATCGTATGAATGCATTCACAGTAGAGAAGATTAGATCCAACTATCTCTTAGAGCATCTAAAGTACTTAAGATCAGAAATCAGTTCATTGGAAGTTCGTGAAAGCAGTTTGAGCAGTCAGGAATCTAAACTTCTTCAAAGAATGAGAAAAGACCTTATGGAATGTGAGGAGTACGATCTAGAGTTGAAAGATGTGGCAGACAAACAGATCAGCTTTGATCTAGATGATGGTGTAACGGTTAACCACGCCTTGTTTGGCAGTGTACTGGCCAAGATTAAATAAAGTAATATGCTTCAGGAAAAGGTACTACAATATTTCAGGGACAATACTCATCTAAGAATTCTCTTCTTTTTTGATCCCTCGGGTGAATACAAAGAGGAGTTTGATGAACTTGAGGTTGAGAATATCGTAAAGGTTGTTTACGAGAACAACCCATTTGGACTAAAGTGGCGCTTAGTTGATGAGCTAAAGGAGAGTAAAGTATTGCTATACTTTGATCAGGATGAACCAATAAAGCCTGAGGCCCAAAGAGGGTTTCATTTGATGGGATTGCTTCGCGCGAACAAGGTTTTATTATTGGATCAAGTGGGTGAGATCGTTGAGAAGTACAATCTCAGACCACATTTGCGTTCACTCATACAGCGTTATCAGTCCGAGCTTAAAAAGAAATTTGTACGTACGGCTTGTGAGAAGGACTTACTTTCGGGTAACCCTACAGAAGCAGGGCTCCAGCAGGCAATTGTATCCGCGTATTTAGATTTTAAAAAGAAGGAGTCATGGGGCGTCATCATGGGTCGTATGATTGAGTACTTGGATCCTTCGAAACAATCTTCCCTTGAAAAGGCAATCAAAGCCATTCAGTTGAACGAAGCAGAAACATTGGTTTCTCGAAAGATTCAAGAGATAACAGGTTTTCAGATTGGAGAACTAAATGTTCAATCTATTTCTGACCTGGCAAGTACGGTGCTCTATAATACGTTGGTTCAGGGATTAGAGTCGGTGGAAGGAGATCCTTATAAACATCGAAAAATATTCACGGAACGGGATCTATCGTATTTCAATCAAGCGCTCGTAGAAATTCGCCAGCAAAAGTTTGCGGATAATTTTGATGCTGTTCTTCAGTCATTCTCTTCTCGAGTGGTCGGAAGTAAGCTAGTTGAGGTCTATGATATGGATGCTGAGTTTTCAGCTTTCACAGATGATATGGTTTGGTCTATAATTAAAGGATATGCTCCTTTAGTACAAACAGATCCTTCAAGACTAATAGTAAGATTCGACAGTATTTTGATCAACAGCTCAGTAAATAAGAAGCTCCACTCAATACTCGATTATTTCATTGCAGCAGCTCGATTCTTTCAAGTCCTGGAAGAAAATGCTGGTTACATATTAAACACACCGGATGAGTATATCGAGGAATATGCTTCCAGAGGTTTTATAGTGGACAAAAATTTTAGGCACTGTATTGATGCTAAATTCGAATTGGACCATTCTATTTTCCCAGAAGGATTCACTGTTGAAGAGATGAGTGCATTAGTTAATGATGCCTATGAAGACCACCAGAAGAACCTTAATAGAGAATGGTTAAAATGTCTATCGGAAGCAGATTTTGACTATTCTAATCTTTTAGCTCCCAAGCAATATGACTTTTATAGGACCCATATTGACCCGCTAGATAAAAAGGTGGTTGTCATAATTTCAGATGCATTGAGATATGAAGCTGCTCAAGGGTTGCTTAACGAAATGCATGCTGATGTGCGCAATACTGCAGAAATCTCTTACGCACTAGCTTCTATTCCTTCCAAAACGAATATTGGAATGGCCCAGTTGCTTCCTGGCGAGAAGGAGTTCAATGATGGTAGTATTACTGTAGAGGGTATTTCTAGCTCAGGTGTAGAAAATAGATCTTCCATACTCTCTAAGGCTCGTGAGGGCGCAAAGGCTATTCAGTTTGCAGAGGCCCAGGAACTTACTAGAGAGGATTCCCGCGAGTTGTTCAAGAGTCCAGTGGTCTACATTTATCACGATGTGATCGACGCTACTGGGGACAAAGCCGTATCAGAAAGAAGAACCTTTTCTGCTGTGAAGGAGGCCCTTGCGGAATTATCACGATTCATAAAGAGCATTCATGCCACATTTAATGTTACTTCAGTTTATGTAACAGCAGATCATGGTTTCTTGTATTCGGACAAGAGATTAGAGGATCCAGATAAAGAGGCACTGCCTGGTGCTGATCATATCTCATCTCACAATAGGTATTTCCTGACAACGGAAAAGCAAGAACTCGAGATAGGATACTCTATTCCTCTTTCGGTAACCACCTGTTTTGATGATGAGTTGCACGTGAATATTTCGGCCTCTACAAATCGCTACAGAAAACAAGGAGTTGGTCACCAATTTGTGCACGGCGGCGGTTCACTCCAAGAGTTAGTCGTCCCTGTAATTCACAGCACGCGTAAACGACAAGATATTGCGCACAAGGTAACTGCTACAGTGCTAGGCAATAAGCAACAGTTAAGAGTGGTCGCAAATATGTTGAGAGTTGATATCATACAAAACGAAGCAGTGTCACGTACTCATAAAGAGCGAGTTTTGACCGTAGGGCTTTACACGGGCAACAATGTCTTGGCAAGTAATATGTCTGAATTAAAGTTGAATTCCACCTCTGATTCGCCTAAAGATAGGATCATACGAATAGAGCTCATTTTAAACAGCGAATTCGCTAATGAGCCCTTCTTTAAACTAAAAGCATTCGATACAGAAGACTCTTTGAACGCTTTGATCGATGATATGATTAATAACGCCACACTCATTCAACCAGATTTCTAATGTCACTAAAAGAGAAAATCATAAGCAATTTTGAAGGCAAGGTTGTTCGTAAAGACCTGACTGTCCTAGTAAAGGGAAATAACCCAGTACCTGTCTACGTGTTGGAATACCTACTAGGTCAATACTGTGTCATTGATGACGAGAAAATCATTAGCGATGGAGTAGACAAGGTTAGAAACATTATTGCAGCTAATTATGTGCACCGGTCTGATGCTGAAGTGGTGAAGCATAAAATTCGTTCTCAAGGCAGTTACAAGATCATAGATAAGATTAATGTGAGTCTGAATGATCGTGCCAATATCTATCAAGCTGAATTTGCCAATCTTGGTTTGAAAAATGTTCCCATTGCTGATGTGATGGTGGATGAAAATAGGAAGCTGCTTAGTGGTGGGGGTGTATGGTGTGTACTAACCATGGCCTACTCACACGCTGATGAAACCGATATGCGCTGGGTTATAGCGGATCTAAAACCTATTCAAGTATCAAATGTTGATCTAGAGGAGTACAAAGCATTAAGGGCGAATTTTTCTACGGAAGAGTGGATAGATGTGTTAATGCACTCAATAGGATTGTTACCCGAGACATTCTCCAGAAGAGATAAATTTATTCAGCTTTCACGTTTAATCCCTCACGTAGAAAATAATTACAACTTCATAGAGCTAGGTCCTAAGGGTACTGGTAAGTCTCACATTTTCTCTGAGCTTTCCCCACATGGTGTTCTAGTTTCAGGGGGAGATGTATCGAAGGCTCGATTATTCGTGAATAACACGGGTAACAAGATCGGACTTGTTGGTTTCTGGGACGTAGTTGCATTAGACGAATTTGAACAAGAAAAAGGGGGTAAAAGAACAGATGGAGATTTGGTAAAAATCATGCAAAATTACATGGCCAACCAGAGCTTCAACCGCGGTAAAGAAACCTACCAGGCAACTGCATCGATGGCATTCGTTGGTAACACCAAACATAATGTGCCCTACATGCTTAAGAACTCTCATATGTTTGAATCTATTCCCGAGGGGTATATTAAAGGTGCATTTTTGGATAGAATGCACATGTACATCCCAGGTTGGGAGGTGAGAATATTAAAGTCTTCTGTATTCTCTAATGAATATGGATTCATAGTAGATTACTTAGCCGAGCTTCTAAGAGAGCTGAGAAAAGCAGATTATTCGGTACATCTAGACGGAAAGATCAAACTAGATGGTTCATTAACAACCAGAGATAAAACAGCCGTTAGAAAGTCGTTCTCGGGTCTTGCCAAGATTCTATATCCACATGGTGTAATGACCGATGGTGAACTTCTAGAACTTCTTGATTTTGCGATTGAAGGTAGAAAAAGGGTAAAAGATCAATTATACATTATCGATGAGACCTTCAAGGCAGAACCTGTAGAATTCAAGTATACGGTCATTTCAAGTGGTCAAGAAGTGTCAATTGAAACGCTCGAGAATCAGAACTACAAAGCCGCAGTTGAAGCTAAAGAGGAGGAAGATTCTGAGCAGGAAGAAAAACTAGATCAAGGAGGTAGTCCGACTCCAAAGCCAGAACTGCAATCCGGACAGGTAATTTTAAAAGACAATCAAACAGGTATTTCGTACAAAAAGTTATTTGCTGAGTACCTCAAAGGAGCAGAGCGTATTACTGTTCAGGATCCATATATAAGATTCGCCCATCAGTATAGAAACTTTGTTGAGTTCTGTCTTATGATCTCTAATAATAAATCTCCAGATGAGCTTGTGCAACTGGAGTTGGTAACGTGGAATGATGAAGAATATCAGGCCGAAAGTATAAGTTACTTGGAGGAGATTAAAGATGACGTTGCCAGTTTAGGTATCGAGCTTTCATACCGTATGGAAAAGCATCATGATCGCTACGTTGCTGCGGACAACGGTTGGAAAATCACCATGGGACGTGGTCTAGATATTTTTGAACGAAACGAGAGCCGGTTTGATATTTCTAATCTAGATCAAACGAAACGCAAGTGTAAGGCTTGTGAGTTTACTTACATAAAGATTTAGTTCTATGACACAAGAAATAAAACCCGGTGATTTCCCAGAACACAATGAAGAATTTCGTCACTATTTTGATGGTTATCTTGATTTGTGTGAGTTTACAGAAAGTGTAAAACTAGGTCTGACATTCATTCTTGGAGCAATCACTCCTAAGGTGCTAAATACTGCAGATCCAGATGAAATACAAAATGGCTTAAAGACAATCACATTGTATTCAAAGAGTACCTTTGATTTTTCAGCATACGGTGATTTGAATGACTATGTATTTTCTAAATGGATATACAATTACAACGTAGTTTTATTTGACCTCCTTGAAGTTGCTGAGCCATTAGATAATTATCTAAGGAAAGTTCCAGGAATGGATCTGATTATTGGAAAAGCTGATATCGATGAGGACTTTAGAGCTCTATACCGTTCTCAGACATATACGTTGAACACAGTTCAAAATCTAAATGATGATCTTTTCGATAAAGTAGGCACTCATTTAGCTCAAAAAGGATATTCAACTTACAAGGCATATGAAGCTGGTGTTGCATATCGTATGATGATGCTGAATATGGATATAAAAGGCACGAATTTTTTACTTTCTAATGTCGGAGACAAATTATCGCCTCTTTATCAGTCGTTATTCTATGCTCCACATTTGTATGTCAATTTCCGCGAGGCATTTTTAGCAAATCACCTATTTAGTCAGATTTTACAAAACCTTGTTGGTGGTAGTGAATCTGATCTAGGCATACTCGCTAGACCAATTCATAGGTATCATCAGTTTATCATTTATGAACCTGGAACTGTCAACCTACGGGAGCTATGGCCTTTCGCGAAGAAAACGAAAGAGGGTAGTGCCGTTCCCATGTTCATGCATGCGATAAGGATATTAGAAACAGATTTAATTTTATCTTCTGGAGAAATTCAAAATTCAAGTCAAATCTATGATAGACAATTGATCGGAGCTGAGATTTCGATTAACGATTTTTTAAATAGAATCTTAATGGTACTGCTGAATAAATATGACATTAATGGTTCCCATGAATTTACAGACTCCTCTAATAATGAGTGGAGTGACACATGGAACAATAAAGGCGACTATGTCCAATTTCTTGCGATACTTTACTATGAAACGGCAATTCATGCGTTAGCCCTTAAAAAGTTGACTGATTATTAAGGAATAAAAATATGACTAGAGCGGAAGAAGCGGCTAGAATGCAGCTTGAACAACATATAAGTCGTCTAAAAGATGCAGTGGAAGGTGGTAATAAAAAAGGTGCTCACGGTGGCAGAGTATTTGACCCTAGACTCGCAATTACTGATGTTGAAAAGGGCCGCTTTATCTGTTCCAATTATGGAATTGATCCTGTACGTTTAGAGGCTGCGGCTGAAGAGGTTTGGAAGGCGCTAATGCGAAGAGAGGATTATGAGCAGGCAGAGTGGTATGCCAAAAGCATAGGTATATAGTATTACTGATCCATTTAAATTATGCGGATAATTAAATCGAGGGATTTGATGATTATTTTGTCTAAGTTAAACAGACAGAATCAAATTGGAAGGGCTGTTTCAACGAAAGTCTATGAGCTGTGGAATAAGTTATTGGAGGCTGATAGCTATGATGAAGTAGAGGGTGCTTTTTCGACCTTGAATGTGACTAACCATGGCGAAAGTAGAATTCAACATTGCGTTAAATACGATCTTGGAAAAGGTTACCGTTTAGTTACGATTAAACATAAGGGGATTGTATCTCTAGAATTTGTAGGTAACCATGATGAGACCGATAAATGGCTGGATCGCAATTCCGGTAAAACCCTGATTACCGATGGTTCAACTCTTGAGTCAGTAAATAGGATTGATGGTAATCAGCAATTAAGCTGGATGGAAGCGGCAGAAGCGTTTCCGATGAACAGTAATAGACCATTATTAGACTTTTTAAAAGATAAGGAGCTTGAGTTTATAGATCATAGTCTAGTTATCCCTGCAGCTAACCTTAGAAGACTAATGAGGATTTACTCATATTCTACGAAGGAAGAATTGGAAGCGGCGCTAAATGGACTTCAAGAGCGAGAGTACTTATTTCTTAGTTCACTTTTCAAATGTCTTTATGAGGATGATCTAGAAGGAGCCACCTTATTAATTGATCACGAAAAGGATGACTTATTCGATATATCTGATTTGGATAAATCTGATATTGATGAAGTTCGGTTAGGTCGAGGTTACATTGAGTTAAGGGATTTATCCAAAGAAGAATGGAACAACCTACTTTCAAGAGAATGGGTGGATTGGATGTTATTCTTGCATCCTGATCAAAAAGAGATCGTTGACAAAGATTTTAACGGTCCGTCAAGGCTTCTTGGCGTCTCGGGATCGGGTAAAACGTGTGTTTTAGTGCATCGTGCACTTTATCTAGCCAAAAAGTATAAAGAGCCTATTTTGATCACTACAATTAACAATTCTCTTGCGGAGCTCCTGAGAGGTTTAGTTGATCAGTTGATAGAACTGGAGACGGAAGACAAGGAGGAACTTAAGAAGTTAATAGAGGTAAAAAGTTTTTGGCGAGTTTGTTTCGACTTTATATTGGTACATGAGAATGATCAACTTATAAAACGAGGATTAGAGGAATATTCAGATAAGTCTCAAGATGATGTGGATCGAATTTGGGAAGAATTCGTAAACCTTGAAGAGAACAATGAAGATTATCTTAAGGCATTCAATGTAATCACTGCACTCAAAGCAAGATCAATGGATGCTCATTCCTATATAAAAGATGAATTCAATCTCATAAGAAGTGCTACCTCAAAGCCACAACGTCACGAGTATTTGGAGCTATCCAGAACGGGCAGAAAAACGCCTTTAAGTAAAGAAATGCGAGAGGACGTATTAGGTACCTTAGAAGCATGGGAAGAGAAAATGGAACATGTTGGTGTATCTGACTACATGAATGTTTTAAGGTTCGTTAATAAGCACGAGTCTAATATAAAATCTAAGTATCGTTCAATTCTTGTGGACGAAATCCAGGATTTTGGAACTGAAGAGCTCAGAATCCTACGGAAATTGGTTGTTGAAGATGAAAATGACTTATTCATGTGTGGCGATATCGCTCAGCAGGTTCAAGTGAAGCAACATAAGATTAGAACTGCGGGAATAAATGTTATTCCATCAAACTATTTGAAAATAGTTAAGAACTATAGAAACAGTAAAGAAATCCTTCTAGCTGCGAATAGTATGTTCAATTCGAATATTAATCGAGACGACTTCACGGAAGAGGGCTTTGAACTTTTAGATCCTGAACTCGCAAACTTTCACACAACAGAGCCCAACGTTTACTATGCACCTTCATTTGAATTAGAATTAGAGTATGCTTTAAACTATTTTCAATGGTGTTTGAGTGAAGGCTTAATGTCTAAAGCTTGTATCGCCTTAGCCGGTTTTACTCATTTTGAAGTTTGCAGGTTAGCTGAGCAACTCCATCTGCCTATATTAAACGGTGATACTGACGTGAAAGACGAAAAGATCGTTATATCAGAGTTGAATCAGACGAAAGGTTTTGAGTTTGATGCAGTGGCTGTTCTGAATCTTAATTTGGAAAACTTTCCTAAGCCAAATTACCCTAAGGAAGAAGAGTTTCGTGATATCTCTCGACTCTATGTAGCTATGACAAGGGCGAAGAAACATTTGATACTATCTTACAATACAATGCTGTCTAGGGTCTTTGATAATGTTAGAGAATATATTTCAGATTCTCAATTGTGGTCTGAACAGTTAGGTGAAGAAATCAATGAAGTTCAACTTGTACAACTCATAGCACCTAAGGTTGATAATTTGCTGAATTCAGATTTGGATGGCTTGAGATTTATAATACGCACCCCATTGATATTTTCCCGGGAGCTTTCACTAAAGATTAAACAACTAGTAACTGGACGTACAGCATCGGATACCTCTGGTAGGCCAACTCAGTTCAAGACCATTAGGGATATAAGGGTCGCACTTAAGATTCCTAGATATCAAGGGCATCTTCGTAATCTGCTTGGAGCTGCATATAAAGAAGCCATTGAGGTTTTGGAAATAGAATTTGAAGTTCAAAGAATTTAGAAGTATAAAAACTCACTTAATTAAAAAGGTTCTTTAGAGATACGTATTCCCAAACTAACTCCTTCGAAATGGAAAATAAAAACAATCGAGAACTAACACGGTCTGAAAAAATCAATCTGGAAAAATCGTTACGGGTTTTATTAATATCCAAGCGTATGAGTAGGATGAAATATGACGAATTACTTAAGGTTCTAGGTATGTCAAATGATGGTGTAAAGATTTACTGGGAGGGTATCTACAACGCGGAGGTATCCATAATTCTAGATAAGGACGATGTACAATTCTTTCATCAAGAATTGAATAAATAGGACATATCACTTTGATTATTTGTGATTACTAATAAACAGTGTGAATCAATACTAATGATATTCATTCGTTAAGAGAATAGTACTTATTGATTTATACAGGAATACCGGGGTAGACTAATTCGCAACATAACTTGAGTGAATTAATACCGCACACTTAGGGTTACATTGATATTAAAGCAAGTTATCAATGGATCAAGAATTTCAGTTTTTAGTCAATTACAGGTTGTTAGCAAAGGAGGGTGGTAGTCTTTTTTGGTTCATGCCAATAGACTACTTCAGTTACGAAGATTTGGTGGAGGTGATTAAGTCTTGTCCCACACATTCATTGACTGTAGTAACCTATTACTATGGTGTGGTATCTCTGTTGGAATTGATTCAACCTCACGTTAAACAGCTTTCTTGGATTAGACTAGGACTTGATTCGAAAGAGTTTCGTTACAAGGCTGGTCTAATGAGTGACTCTCACTTCACAACATCTTGTTTAAAGGTGGGGATTGAACCTTGGGACGAAGAAGCCTTCGAATACTTTGAGTGGTTGGAAGAGCAGGCTTTGAGTGAGTTGACTGAAGTTTGGAATTGGTCAAATGCTGCCTAAAAATTTAAATGGGGGTTGACAACATCCCTACTTATGCAGGCTTACATTTTTTAATCAAAACTCTCTAGCTTTAATGATCGTACATTATTTCAAACCATCTATGTCTAATAAGCTCAATAAACAAATTCATTTTTCGTTGAAAGAACGACGTGAGTCTATAGAATGTGAACTTGAGAATAAACTTGGTTTAACTGCCGAATTGCTCGAAGTCTTGGGCGATAGAGATATATATATATTGTATCGATCTCATGGCTTTGCATATGGAATGAAATCTACACTTGAGGCCATTGGCAATGAGTTTGGAATTTCTCGCCAACGCATTTATGTTTTGAAGAAAAGGAGCGAGGCTAGATTAAGTCTTCGCGCGATAGAATTAGGTATCAATGTTGAAGATCTAGTTGCATGAGAAGTTTGAATAAGGAAGCGATAGACGTATTAACTAATAAACCGAATTGGTTTCAATATGGTTTTCATGCTAAAACTGGAGAGACTATAGATCTAGAAGAATTTAAGAAGCGTATAAGAGCATTGAAATGCTTAAGCGAAGGCCAAACGCTAGGTGATTTAGATAATGTACAAGGTAGGACCACTTTGTTTAATCTTAGGCTTTCGGCTGGTAAGGTTTATAGGGTTCATGCTGATAGTTTGGTGCATGCCTTAATACGATTGATTTCAGAAGGACAGCTGCAAACTGCAGTTTCCGAAAGGGGAAATATGAAGTTGTCTAATAGTCCCCAGGTTATTCCTGGGGTGCAGATTTACCTTTTGCCTTAATGTTTGAAGTGAGGTGGATTCAAAACGAATCCACAGTTATTAGAAGAGAGCTACCAGAAGTTTTAGGATGTACTGAGTTTGCAGTCAGTATGGCAATCAAGGATTTGCTGTATTCGATTGCTTATAATGAGGATTCTCAATTATGTAATTTGGACTTCTTCCAACCATTGCATTTGGAAGTGCGATTCGAGTATTGGGCAGAATCTGTCTTTTATTCTTCATTACACCAAAACACAATATTTAATCAAGGAAGCTTTGTTATAGGCGCTGATCTGCATTCATTTTATGCTTTTTACACCGCGCATCAGGTGCTATTTGAATCAAAGAGGTTTAAGGAGCGAAAGATGTTTCGTGATGGTGGACCACTTTATGAATTGTTTTATTGGAGATTCATATCAGACCAAGGAATCCAAGTAAACATGTTATTTGACCGGGAGTATTGCTTTAGAAGCTACATCGGCAGTTTCATTGAAGTAAAAGATAATCCTAATGAATATTTAGATCTTCAAGAAGTACTTAGAAGTTCAATCACCACTAAACGTTTTTACGTGGAACAGTCGCAATTTTATAATGTTCTAGCAAGTCCAATAGTGGGAATGCTTGCATATTCAAAAAAACATAGCTGTTGTGCTCTTTGTGATACTAAAGTGGAGCAGGAGCCTGAGTATGGTTATTGTTTGAATTGTGCTAAAGAGTTCATACTTCCGTTCAGTGAAAAAACTATTGGACCAATAGATTACGATGGTCTTAGAAAATCAAAGTTGATAGATAAGAATGACTTTTATTCAGATTACGATTACGAGTATTGGATAACTCCTGATGGCGAATTAGGCTATCGAGATACCAACCTGCCTTTTTAAAACAATCATTATCTTAATAGAAAGATCCAACCATATGAATAAGTTAACCTGTCCAAATTGTAAAACTCCTTTTGAGGTAGACGAACAAGGCTACTCGAGTCTTGTGAAACAAGTACGTGATGAGCAGTTTAATGAGTTGAAGGGATAAGCATGGGAGAATTTATAGATAAGATTGCCTGGATCTATACGAGGGATGGTAAGATTCTATCGACATTATCAAAAG
>Ga0209532_1000990_pt1 | contig 23443 bp, 33 predicted proteins | sample COG_02_FD_184746 | JGI IMG/M metagenome (GOLD analysis project Ga0209532, IMG submission 184746) | Pelagic Microbial community sample from North Sea - COGITO 998_met_02 (SPAdes) (version 2) | ecosystem: Environmental > Aquatic > Marine > Neritic zone/Coastal water | place: Helgoland, sampling... | reverse complement strand
ATTCTTTGAGTTGATACCCCACTATATCTTCAAAAATCTTATTGCCCTTAACTAAAACCTCTACATCACCAAAATTAATTCCTGGACTAAAAAGAAACTTTTCTGGTTTTACAAGGTTAAGAATATCACTTTCTATAACTTGATCAAAATTTCTTAGTCCAGGATGACGTGATATAATTAACGTATGTAATGGCTTTCTTAATCGCTTGGGTGGTAAATCGTTAAAGGTGTCATGTATAATTATTTCATTAATTATTTCTGTAGAAAATACATTGATATCTGTATATAGCCAAGAACCTCTATTTTTTTTTTTAAATAATCAATCCACTTTTGATCTTGACATGCAGCAGCGCCTGGATACCAAATTTGTTTTCTGTTTGAATGAGTTACTTTATTCATAAATCTTTCATTAATTCGTTTATAAAATCATCATCTCTCGGAGCTTTTTTATGAAAATTAAAGTTCTCCATTTGAGTTTTATCTACCACATGTTGCCAAGTAATTTTATCTAGAATTCCTTCATCTTTATCTAGCACATATTTATGGTTAGTTTTTCTGTCAATTTTTGTGAAGTGAAACATATTCATGAACACATTAAACTCATTAACTGAAATATTTATAAAAGCAGTTTCTGAGGTCAAACCTCTTCCTTGCATAATTTGCTCACAGCCTCTCTTTAATACCTCTAAAGTTGTATTTGAATATTCTTGTTTAGGAGGTAGGGCGTCCTTAGCAAAATATTCTTCAGGTCCTAATTCCAAAAATAACTCCGCCTTTGCGAAAATGTAAGCGAATCTATTATTTATTGCTAGTAGCTGTTTTTCTTCTGTCCACGAGTCTAGTAACTTATCTAATTTATCATTCATTTGTTATTTTTTTTAAATTACCCTAAACTAGTTTTTTAGAACACAAATCTACACTATACACAACTTAATTTTTTTATCCTAGAGCCTCAATAATTTAATCACTTTAGGTAATTTATTTGTAAATTATTGGATCACATTAAGAAGGACTTTGTTTTTGCGCGATATAAGCTGGTTGCTTGAAAATAATTGCAAAAGTCAAAACAATTAAAATTAACTATATTTGTTTTAAAACACTAATTAACATAAATAATATGAAAATCACATATTTCTTTGCTAAAAATAGTACTAAAGTTTTAGTTATGGAAATAATATAAAGCAATTGGAAAACAATAAATTTATAATCTTATTACATGAAATTATTTAATAATATTCTTGTTGAAAAAACACCAGATATAATAGAGCTTCGGGCATATTTAGCTCAATTTATTGGTTGGAATGATAAACGAGATTTTATACAATTAAGTAATGATATAGAAAATCACATAAATAATGAAGTAACTTTTGATTGCGATATGTTTGATTTCATTTTAAATGATATCGAATTTGTAAAAATCCAAGAAGTTTTAAAAAAATTTAAAATACTACCAGAAAAAATTTATTTTTTTATAACAGATAGAAATGATTATACTGAACTGTTTTTTGAAAATTTTAGTCCAAATACATTAAATACAGAAAAATTATCCACTTGTAGAAATAACGACAATATTGATAATGATTTGGAAGATGATGATTTTATGGATTATAGATTTATGCCTACTGATATCCCTAATCTGTACAATAAGATTCATCAATTGTCACTTGAAAACGATTTAATCGTGATGGAAATGATTCCAGGTCATTGTTATGAAATTTATGACACTAAAGGGAATAACATTTCTCGTTTTTTTATTGAAAATTTACCTTCTTCAGAATCATTTCATTTGGAATCCCATAGGTTTGCTTCTGTCAATCTAGGTAATAACAATACAATTTTAATTGAATTTGGAGGAAGAATTGAAAATTGGGTATTATTTGAAAAGCATAATAAAGAAATTAGAGTAATAGAAATTTCAAACATTAATGCTCACAGTTTACCAAAACATTTCAAATTTCTAGACTCTAGTGAAGCCATACACGAGTATATCAAATGAGTCATGATCTAGTTACATTAAAAAAAGAATTTATTACAAATTTTATTTCAGATGGTTTCAAAATTTTCCCATGTGATTTAAATAAAAAGCCATTAATAGATGGATCTAATCTAGTTTCTTTTTCTAGTATTTATACAAATAATTTGCTTAAGGATGATACTCTAACTTGGGAAAATGCAATGAGCTTAAATAATGGTGTTATTTGCGGTAATAACAGCAAATTAATCATTTTAGATATTGATAAAAAATCTGGAGGTCTTTTTCAGTGGTATAATATTTTGAAAAGGTTTAATAATTTACAGGATATTAAAACTTTCAAAGTAAGAACGACGAATAAAGGGTATCATTATTACTTCAAAATTGATGATGCTTGCTTATATCAATGGCAAACCCATTTTAATTTGAATCTATTAAATAACTTTCTAACTGGAATTGATTTAATAGCCAACAATGGTTATGCAATATTACCATATTCAACTGGAACAAATGGTGAAATATACACGCCTTTAAATTATCACTCTGAAAAATCAATAAATAATCAAATCTCTATAATGCCTCTTTGGTTAAAAGATTTATTAAATGTTCATATTAAAAATCTGTAAAATAATCTTACACACAATCCCTCTATTGCTCCATAATTGGTTTAATCCAAAGAACGAAAGTAGAGTACTTCATATTTAAAGTAAAACCTTCTTTTTCTTTTGTGGTGTCACCACAGCTTACTGCACCTACTGTAGACCCATTACCCAACATAGCGCTGTTATGACCTTTTGAGCTTTTCCAAGAGTATAGTATTAAGTCAGATATTTCATCTATTGAATTATCAGTATGATTAGTTGACACGGCACTTACATTTTCATTACCAATAATCCAATTATCATCTTGAAATAACATTAATCTATTCCAAAAACTACGAGTTTCACTATCTTCTTTATGAGATAACTTACCTTCCTTAATCATATACTCGGTATGTACTTGAGTGGATTTATAAGTTGCGTCATCCCATTTTAATCTATGCCTACCATTTTCAACACGGTAGTCATTAATTTTTTGAAATACTAACAACTCTAAATCTGTCTGTGAAAAGACGTTTAATGTTAAAAACACAAATAATATATTCAATATCGTTTTATTCATTCTTTTGCATTATCTAAAATAAATAACGCATCTACAGAGTACTTAATTGTCATAAAGAAAAAACCCCTACTAAATAAATAGCAAGGGTTGTGTTTTAAATTATCTAGTAAATCTAGTTGTTGCTACTTATCCATCTTAGAAATAATTGCTAAGAGTGGTATTGTTGGAGTGCATAGGCAGGCGCTCTATCTATCTGCCTTTAGGCAGGAGTTTAAAGAGCGTTTAAAAAAAAGCCCTGTATACTTGCTAGAACACGTTTTGGGCTTACATTTAGTATTCCCGTTTTTTCAATTATATTCTCTTCAAGAATAATTTTGGTAGGATGTCTGAATTAGTTAATCGACATTATATGTCAGTTTCATTGTTATTGAGGCGCTCTTTTCTCTAGAGTCTGTGTTGAAGGTTCCTCCCCAAGAGTAAGTTTCCTTGGAATTTTGACCTGTAATTTGAAATATCCCCATTCTAGCAGATTCTAACTTTCCTAGCTTGCCTCCAGAGAATTCAGCTATTTTTTCTGCTCTTAATCTTGCATCTTGGGTAGCTTTAGAAATCATTTGGATTTTAAGGTCTGCAAGTTTGGTGTAATAGTATCTGGGTGATTCAGAGTAAAATTGTACACCTTGGTTTAGGAGTTCTGTAATTTCTCTAGATACTTTTTCAATTTTATCCACATCATTAGACTCTATCTTTACTGTTTGAGTTAGTTCATATCCAACAAATTCTTCGCCTATAAATTTTCCGTCAGAGGAATATAACCGTTTAAAATTTTCATCAGTCTTTACTGCGCTGTATATAAGTTGCTGGGATTTAATTCCTTTATTAACTAAATATTTATTTATGGCAGCTTTATTTTTCTCTAGTGTAAGGTATGACTGTTTTAAATCTTTGTTTTGTGCGCTAAACTCTCCTTCCCAAACTATTAAATCTGAGGAAAAATCAGTTTTTCCTAGACCTGTTACTCGAATTTCTCCATCTGCTTTTGATCTGTCTGTATAGGCTTTGCCTAAGAAAATTGAGGATGCAACTATTGCAATTCCAAAAATTATAGCGTTTGTGTATTGTTTCATATTATTTTAACTCTTGTTTGTTTAGATTTATTGTCTTTATTAGTTCCAATAAACTATTGGCTTGCTATTGTTTATGTGTTAATATTTCCTTTTTAATATATCTTGTAGCAAAGAATAATACATAAAACGTGCAGTGAAATAACGCAAAACTTATAGTGATTCTATAATCATATGTAGAGCTCATATGATATACCAGTATTGGCATCACTACAAATAGAAGTGTTATAAGACGTTTGTCAGCTTTTCTCTTAACTATTTTATAAACTATACAGAATAGATAATAAATAACACTCAAGGAGATGCTAAGGGTTAATTGCCACATACTTAGTTTAAAATTTAGTACATTTTCTCCCCAATAATATTTACAAGATATAGTTATTGCTACGTCAGCTAATAGACAAACTATTAATGGATTGATTATTCCATAGATACATACGTCTTTTAAGGTTTTCATTTTTTAGTTTTTTTGTACTCCCCATCAAAGTATACTCCATACCCGGCATAAATCATGCTGCAATCTTTTGTTATAACCCTAATAGTTTCTTTACCAAACTCAAAAAATACCTTACATCGCTCTTCTCCTTTGTTATATAGAGGGAAATCATCAACTTCAACTAATGTGTCATCAGTGTAATATCCATAGTTGTCTATTATTTGAACTTTAAACCTATCTTCTGTCATACTTCCAGGAAATCGTATTATTTGCTTTGTAAAAGTATCGTAGGATTTCCGCCAACCATCAAATGAAAATTGATATAAATTTTCTTTCTCATCTATTTTTTCTAGTATTAGAATGTTTTCAAACGCTTCGCCAATGGCGCTCCACTGCCCCTGGTAATTTTCATTTTGCCCAAACACAAGTAGGGGAGCCATTAGTAGTAAAATCATGATATTTATGAATATCACCTTATTTTTATTCCATTTCTTCATTACCGTGTCTTGTTTTAATATTTTCCATTTCTTGCTCAGAGGCGTATAGTTTATCTTCCCTTTTATTTTCGTCAGCTTTTCTATAGGTACAACCAGGGCAAAAAATATTCTTATCTCTTCGAAACTGTCCTCCACATTCACAGGGGCTTTCTAAAGCAACACGAATACCTTCTGGGTGGCCATCTTCTGAGCTTTCCAGCTTACCACAAGATTGGCATTGGTAGGCCCATAAATAAATAGCTCTTTCAGAGGTTCTAATGCGCGCGTGGCTACTATATACTGTTACTATCTTGCAAGTTGGGCAAGTTGCCTCTATGGGGCTGTATGGGCTTATTTCTGGCAGGAAATATTTTAATGGCTTTTCTTTCATTATATTTTATCGATTACTGAGATACTAGTTTTTATTTTAAAGTCATTTTTTCTAAATCATCCAATGTTCCATTAAAATCATTCCCGTTAACATATTCTCTTATCTAATTAATAATAACATTTTTAGTAAAAGGATAATTTTTGAGAGTAGGAGAGTTCCCTCAAATTATTTTTGTAACGCTTGAAAAATATATTCAAGGGGTATTACTTTAAAAGTAAATCTTGTAATTTATATTTATGATTAATAACGTCAATGTCAACGAGTTTTGGAATACCATCTACTTTACCCGTTTCGGAAAATTGCCAAACTGTCCAATTTGATTTATCTCTCATATTAGGTGCATTTTCTCCGTAACGACCAATTAGAAAATGGTATTCTTTATATCTTCCTGCTAAATTCAAATTGTAAAAACTATTTACGGTATAAATCATAGGTTTTTTTCCAAAATGATCTTCAACCATATTTAAAAACTCTTGGAATTTTTTGTGAAATTCTATGCCTGTCCAATTTGTTTTTTCCTCTACGTCTATTAAAGGAATTAAATCTTGCTGGTTTTCATCAATTGTATTAATAAAATTTTGAAATTGATCTTCAATAGAAGAAGTCGTTCTGAAGTAATGATAACTTCCAACTATGAAATCATTTGCTTTAGCTTCTTCAATATTATTTTTATATGTTATGTCAACATAAGTAGATCCCTCAGTCGCCTTTATGTAGACAAAATCAAGTTTCTTATTTTTCCATTTTTTAACTTTTTTCCATTCAATTTTTCCTTGATGATGAGAAATATCAATTCCATAAATATCTCCAACGCCATTCATTAAATTAGCTGGACTCTCTTTATTGGTTTTTTTGAGCAGTTTGTGTTTTACTCTTGGGACAATATCAGTTTTCAATATTATTATAGACAACAGTCCAAATATTATAAATCCAATAATTATTATATATTTTTTTTTTTTCATAGAGCCTTGTTGTTAATTTTTGTTATGTTATCAGGAATCATTTATTGTTATTTATAAAAGTGTCAAATAGTAAAATAATTATTTATTTTACATGAAGTATATCTCTGCGTTATTCTCTTTAATACTTAGCAATTTTGAAAATTTACAACTTTGTCCAATTTCAAATTTAACATCAATTATTAGGTTGTATTTTCCACTTGTTAGTGTTTTTTGACGATCAATTGCTGTTATAATTCCTTTACCTAAAGGAGTAAAATCAATATTTTCATTTTTTACAAAACAATCTGTTTCTATATTATTTAAGGACTTGATTTCAATATTTAATTGTTTTTCATCATTAGCTGTTGTTTTTTTATTTGCTATATCATAAAGTTCACAAGCAATATTATTTAAGTATTCTTGGTCTTGTATTTGACCTATGTCATCTGGAATAATATTTTTTTCATAAAGACAACCAATTAAGCCACCAGCAAATGCAGCCACACTATCTGTGTCTGCACCGATAGAATTTACAGCTTCTAGAATTGCTTTTATAGGGTTTTGATAATGTTTTAACGCTAAGTAAATACCACCCACTACAGTTGAGATACCAGATCCCTTTGTAGTAGGAGCAAAGCAACCTAAAATTTTTAATGACTCTTTGGTGCTTTTACCATCTCGAAGAAATCTAAATATTTCCCTAAGGGCATGTAGTGTCTCTTTAACGGTCTCATCATACACCTGTAAGAAATCTTTTTTTTGATTACAGTTCCATTCAGCTAACCAGTTACCATATTCTGGCTGGTTTATGAAAGTTAACTCAAAACGTTGTTCAATATCCCGGCCAATTTTAGTTAAATAAGATTCATAATCAAATTCTTTTAAATTTTGCTTCAGCATCAAGTCAACAGCATAGCCGTAAAGTATTGCACCAATAATAGCTCTTGGGTGACCGTGAGTAACAATACTATTAGAAAAAATACAATATTTAATCTTATTAAAATTGTTATGATTAGCTAATGCTATGGGGAGGATTCTCATGGCTGCGCCATTGGCCCCACTATCTCTATAGTCAATAATATTGTTTCCTGCTTTGAAGGTGAAGAAATTATAATTCCAAGATGCTGATTTACGCTCAATTTTTCTCGCTGCATTTTTTATTGTTCTACCAGCACCTCTAGCATACTTCAACCAGGAGGGGAGCTCTATTTTTGAAAAGTAGACATTGTCAATATCTCCATCATTTTTTATTGACCTTGCTACAGAAAGAATGAGTTGCGTGTCGTCAGAATATGATCCGCTTTTTATTGTATCTAAATAACCATTAAATCTTCCTCCAACATATTTTTCCCAGGGATAAAATTTTTTAATTTCATGGACCTTATATTTTGCATTTACTGCATCAGATGATTTTTCAAATTCAGTTATCCAACCAAGACTATCGCCTATTGCTGAAAGTAGTATGCTATTTCGGTAACGATTTATCATTTTTTTATTTTACCTACTTTGGGTATTATTTGAATTAAGAATCTTTTATTTTTTCCTTCTTGTGCATTTTTATATCTACCTGCTCCATACCATCCACTGCCAGCCAGGACTATTTCAAAAACATCCTCATCAAATATAATTCCTTCAGACCTCCAGAATTGATATAAAGATTTAGCTCTATTAAAACTAAGTATGTAGGTGTTTTCAATAAAGCTAGGATCACGATTTCTCCATTTTTGTTCTGGGTTATTGTATCTGGCTGCCATACCTTCAATAATTACTAAATATTTGATTTTATTATCAGATATAGAAATATTTTTAATTATCTCACTTAACTCTTTTCCTGCTTTAGATAGGTCAGATTTTATTTTGTTTGGTATGTTAGAACTACCTGAACTAAATAATACATCCACTCTTAATTCATGTCTTTTGTTGACTGGGTCATATTTAAAGTATTCTGGATTTAGGTTGTTAATAGCTTTTTTTATTTCTTCAATTTTTTCATACTCAGTCAATTTCAATAACATTTGATTTTGTTGAAATTGCATTATTGAAAATACCAAAACAAATAATACAAGCATAATAAAGAATAAACTTGTCATTAGGTCCGCATAACTAAGCCAGAAATAATCTTTATTGTTTTTACTCATCACCAATTATTTTATTAAGTATGGTATTACTTGAATAATAAATCGTTTGTTTTTACCCTCTTGGCTCCCAGAATATCTGCATAGGCCATCAAATCCTGATCCAGCTATCATTATCTCTGAATTATCTGAATTGAAATTAATCCCAGAGTTTTCCCATAATTTAAAAAGAGCTAAGGACCTGCTATAACTTAAATCTTTGACGTTGTTTGCGTATTTTAAATTAAGCCTTTCCTTTTCATGCCTTGCGGCTCGCCCCTCAATTACGATAAGAAACTTAATGTTTTTTTCTTCTTTAAATGTTTGTATAATTCGTTTTAATTCAAATCCCGCATTTTTTAACATAAGTGCCTGTTTTTTTGGAATTATAGCGCTATTTGTTGAAAAAATAATTTCTTGTTTTAATTCAAATCTTTTACAAGAATTGTTGTATTTAAAATTATTTCCCTTTTCGAGGGTTTTTAGTGTTTCGTTGATTGAACGAATTTTTTCTAATTCAATGGCATCAGCCTTTAATTGATTATTTAAGTTTTTAAGTTCATTTTGAACTGTTTCATTTTCTATTATTTTTTTCTCAAGCTCTTTGGTTTTTACTTCTAATATGTTAGAATTAATTTCCAAGGCTGCAGATTTATTTTGCATAATTGATACAACTAATACAAACAAAACAAGCATAACAAAAAACAAACTTGTCATTAAATCTGCAAAACTTAGCCAGAAATAATCCTTATTATTCTTCTTCACGAGAGTTTCTATTTTGTTGCAAAATGCTAGTATTAAGTTTTTCTAATGCAATTTTAATTTCAACTAAATTTGAATTTACTTTTATTAAGCTAGCTTCCTCAGAAAGAAGTTCAGCAATTGTTTTAACACCTTTTTCAATGTTTTCTTGATGTATGTTAGACAACTCAGCAAATGCTGTAAATTTTGTAAATAGTTGCTCTACATATCTAAAGTCTTTAAAGAACTCTTTGTTTGACTCAAATATTTGTTGTAAACCTTTTTCCTCTGACGATATATAGTTTTTTAAAGACTCTGCTTCAGTTTGTACATATTCCGTCATTTTTGAGAAAAGCACAACAATGTCTTTATTTAAAATATCAACTGTGCTTCTCCATTGGTCATTATAAAAATCTTTTTGTTCTAGTGTTTTATCAGATAGCTCTTTTAACTTAGCAATTAAAACCTGATCTATTTGTCCAATTGAGCTTGTGAAAATATTCTTGCGTTCTTCTACTTCAGAAAAATGTGACTCTAAAAAAGCTTTAAATTGATGATAGAAGTCTGATGACTCAACTATATGCTCTGTTACTTTATCTAAGTTTTTATTAAAATTTGAAAATTTTACTGAAACATCATTATATTCTTTCATTACTCCAATAGATGCACTAACAGTTTTGTTTAAAGATGATTGATATCCTTTAAAATTTTCAAATTGATTTGACGCGTCGTTTATTGATTCAAATGTTTTTACAATTTTATTTGATAATTTTATAACACCTACCTCCTGTACAGCTTCTAAAAAGTCCTTTTGAGAAACTAAATTTTCATTAAGCATTCCAAAACTATCTTTATAATGAATTAAATTCTCTCCAAACTTATTATTAAAATGGTCCAAATTGCTTTTTAGTGACCCTAGACTATCTGATACATCTTTTGATAATTTTGGTAATAGCTTACCCTGTATAAAATCATAATAATCATTTTTATCTTTTTCATTTTTATAAAGGGCATCTTTATAAAACCAAGCAGAATTTAATAGTGTTAAGATTAGACCCATGGCACTTGCAATCATTGCGGTGACAACACCTTTTATCAAAGACCCAATACTATCTGTTGTAATAACAGATGCTCCGTTCTCCATATCACTAAACTCCAGAAAACTTAACCCGTAAATAATACCGAAAAATGTCCCGGCTAACCCAAGAAACAAGGGAGCAGAAACAGTACTGTTTATGCTGTTTATTATTGTATCAATATGTCTCTCTGTTATATCTTTTATAATATTAAAGTCTGCTGCACTCCCTTTATTATTTTCTAGATAAGAATTCGTTGAATCTAAGGACTCCTTAAACTCTTTTGATGTTTTTTTATTCACCTCTATATAGTCAATATTTATTTCAACATCATCATTAAAAATAACTTCCTTATTTCTTATTGATAATTCTTTTATAAGAGGGAAATATTTTTTTAATTTTTTAATTTTTTTGCGAACTCCAATGAAAACATATAGTTGTATTAAACCAATAGTTGCTATTATTATAAATTCTACTTTCATTTTAAACTATTTATAAATTATTTATATAAGATAATGGCAGATGTTTTTTTATCATTACTTCTGCTTGGTAATAAGCGTGTGCATGGTCTGAATCATATTTACTAGGGCATCTTGGAAGTTTCACTATATCTAATTTTACATGTTTTTTTATAAAATCTAAATTATCTCCGAATTGAACTGTTGGATAACTTGATGTCCTTGCAGCATTAACATTTGTAAATATAGTTTGCTCTAATCCTGTTGCACTAATATCAATCTCTAATGTTTTTTCTGTAAGAATTCGACTTTCTTCTTTTGAGACATAAAGAAGCGGATGATTTTTTGTGTAGGACAATCTTATGTATTCAGGTTTCTCTCTTGTATTACTTCCTGAACTATATACAAGACTCTCTCTCTCCAGTTCTCTTATAGACAATAAACCATTTTTTTGGAGAATTGAGTCAATATTTCTAGAGTCTGTATAGTGGTACAAATTATTTATCCCGTTTTGCTTCAAGTAATCTATTATTTCTTTAGCATCTTTTTTTAGCGTTTCATTCTTTTGTTGAGTGTCAAACTCTTTTATTGTCAGTTCTTCCTCTCTTGTCTTAAGTCTTTCAATTTTATATTCTGAATCTGATATCCTGCGTTCACAAATTTGATTATCAATATTTAATTGTTTAGCATATCCATAAAACTCTATGGCTTTTTCAAATTCATTATTGTGAAAATTGATTTCTGCAACCTTGATTAATCTTTTAAATTCAATTAAATTATGTTGGTGTTTTTTTTCAACCTCAATTAAGTCATTTTTTAATTCTTCAATTTTATTTTTGTTTTCTGGACTTAAATCTAGTGCATCAATTAATAACTTATTTGCCTCTTCAAAATCAAAGTTTGATAATGAATTTTTGTAGTTACTAATTAATTTTTTGAACTGGTTATCTAATTTTGTTTTTTGTTTAATTTTTTCTTTTTCTTCCTCTAACGATTTCCTTTCGTTGTAAATATTTATTAATGAGAAATTAATTGCTTCAGATTTTAGTTTATTTATTTTAATTAAATCTTTTGTTCTTCTCTCTAACTTTAGTTTATTATTATCAGAACGTTTATGAACTTTGCTAATAAAAAAATCCTCAGTTTTTATTTCTTTTAAAATAATTTCAACTAGTTTTAAATCAACGGGTTTGTTAATAATTTTTATTTTTTTTTGCTGAAAAAATTCTTTGTTTAGTTTTTCTAATTCTTCGTGAAGTATTTTTAATTTAATTTCATCTTCATCTTCATCTTCATCTTCATCTTCATCTTCATCTTCATCTTCATCTAGATTTGTTGTTGTGTCAAATCCAATACTATTTATATCTAGCACTTCATTTTCTGCTTCTGATATTACTTTCTTTGTTGAGATTTCATCTTTTTTAAATTCCGTTTCATCTATTATTATTTCAACATTTGGTTGAGTGAGCAACTCTTCATTTGAATTCTCTTCTACTAATGGAGAAGAGAATTGGTCCTTTTTTGTGAAAGGATTCAACTTACTTATTATTTTTGCTATTTGTTTGAAAATCCCCATTTTCAGTTTGAGTCTCTTTTAAAGTTTATTGTCAACCTATTGTAAATAGATTATAAGATAGTTTACAATATACCAAATTACATCTCAAAGGCAATTAACATTTATTAAATATAAATTGCATATATTTACAAAGCATCAGGAACGTAATTATACGTACCAACCGACTCTCTCGTAGCACGGTGGTTTAGAATGCGGGATCTCTCCAAAATAACGAGCATACCACATCTCTTCTTGTTGCAATTTATGTCAAACTTAAATTGTAAAACAATGAAAAAAACAAAGGACATTCAAGTCAAATTCTTCAAGGAAGAATCAATTTTCAATCTTTTTGATACCCAAAGCCTCGCGCTGTATCGCCAAATGATGGCAGATAGGTATTCTGGTCTTCATGACGAAGAAGAATGAGCGTTTCTATAAGCGGTTAACTCGTCTTTAAAGTGACTTTCCATCAGCACGGGTTCCCAGCTAGCATGTATACAAGAGCTGCCATTATACACACATGTGCAGGCCAGATATACGCCAGGTCTCCATTTGGTGATTCAGGCAAGCCCTCTAAGCTTGATAATTTTACCATCGAGCTTGTCTCAGAAATAACATATTAGCATGAGAGATATACATCAAATTACTAGTATAGAACTACTGGCACTTAAACAGCAGTATGACAAAGATTTTTTGAGATATTGGAGAAGACCTGATGGGTCTTCTAAATTCAAACCAATTTCAATGAATGCATTTAAATCGAGATTTTTTAAGCCTCCTCAAGAGGGTATAAGTAACGTCCAAAATAAAAAATCAGAAATTTGGTATTGCGACACCTGTGGAGCGTCATGCCCACAAACTAAGGTAATAGCAGGCTTTGGCTTTTGTGACAATTGTATTAAAAAGGAAATCAATCAATAAATAAAAAAACAATGGAATATATTTTAATAAACAGAGAAGGGGATGCAAAAATTATTGCAGACTACAAAACAAGTTTTGAAACCTACACACATAAAGAACTAGTAAAAGCCTATAACAAAGAAGCCAAGTGTGGTATTGTTGGAGTACATAGGCAGGCTTTATACCTGGCAGCGCTTAGGCAGGAGTTTAAAGAGCGTTTAAAAGAAAGCCCTGTATACTTGCTAGAACATGTTTTGGGCCTTGTAGGGCCTATTAAAATCGTTAATGGGAATATTGTGATTAGGGAGGAGGTGTGATGTAAAATCATTTTAGTAAATATTCCCAAGAATAAATTTTATTCTTGGGAATAATACCACCCAAAGCATGTCTTTTGTTATGTTTACAAAAGCTCACAACTATTTTATAGAATTTTTTAACAATATAACCTTTATGAATTTAGAAGAAGAGGCAAAAAAAATAAACAGAATCTTAGCTGCAAAGCGAGAAAAAATCTCCTTGTCATTTATTGAGGAAGACCACCAGTATTTTATGAAAGATAAATTTGGTGTAATTACTTCTGATTATCCATCTGTCTCAAAGGTTGTAAAAAATTATTATGAAGAATTTGATGCGCAAAGGATGTCAGGTATCATGTCTAAGGGTGATGAGGTTAAACAACAAGAATTGCTTAAGTTATGGAAAGAAAAGGGAGAATATGCTGCTAATATGGGAAGTAGGGTTCATTATTTTTTAGAAAAATTTCTGATTGATGCTTATAACAATCCTAAAGAGATTAGAGAGCCTTTTTTTGAGTGTAATGAAGAGCAAATTAAAAAAAGTGAAAAAATGATTCTTGCAGGGGAATTATTTGTTCGGAAAATGCAAGAAAGAAACGCTGTTTTGCTAGATACAGAATTAGTATTGGGTGACTGTTCTTTAGGTTATGTTGGTCAACCTGATAAGGTTTGGTTGGTTAAGAATAATCAAGGTACAGATTATGGTTTTGTGATTACCGATTGGAAGACTAACAATCCAGAAAACTTTGAACCACAAAGATTTACTAAAAAAATGCTTGCTCCTTTTGACACTCTAGATAGCACAGCACTTGGTCATTATTCTATCCAGTTACCCTTGTATGGTAGGCTTTTGTGTAAAATGCTCGAAGGGACTGATTTTGAATCAAAAAAAATGCTTGGCGCAATAGTGGTTTTGCTTAAAGAAGATGCATCTTTTGAAGAGTTTAGAATATCTAAAGAGATTTACTCAAAAGTATGGGGGTTAGACATAGCAAAATCTTGAGGCCTATAGCTTTTGAACTTAAATATATTTTAGACTCTCAGGTAATAGTTTTTTTGCTAGGCTTTTTAATTTTTTTGAAGCAAATTTATTGGCTTTAAATTCATAGTAGTTAATGTTTTTTTTATAAGCTGAAAGCCACTGGTCTGAGGTTTCAAATGACAAGCGATCCAGGTAGTGTTGAAATTCGTGAGCAATACAATCTACCATATCAGAGAATGAACAACTTTCCTGTTTTAATGTTTCAATTTGTAAAGAAATTTTACTTTTTTCTCCACAAAAAAAAGCAAGTGTACTACCATTAGTGTACCTAACTGCATTTATCTCTTTTTCTTTGTAATCTGTTATTTCAAATTTCGGGTTGTTAACGCAATACTCTTGACTTAATTCTTCTATTATAAAAAGGCAAACATCTTCAGTCTCTTGGTGTGTTAATTCATTTAATTTTATCCAATTAATTACCCTTTTAGGTGAGCTGTAGTAATCAATTATCACCCCTAAAACAACCAATATGTGTAATATAAAAAATTCAGTGTTGTCCATAATTTAACCAGTTAATTTTTAAGGTGCTTAGAATCTAACTCTCTAATCATTTCCTCAGTGATTTTTTTATGTATAACCTCACCTATTGAATCGAGTTGAGTTTCAGTATAATATTTATCCTTAAACCAGAAGTATTGTACACCATCATTTCTATCCATAAGTTCAAACCATTCTTTGTTCGGGTCTTCATAGTTTTTAAATATTCCTAAAAAATCAAATCTTTGACATTTGGGTGTCATTACTAAATATGATGTTATTATAACGCTAATTATCAATGTTGATAAGTAAAATATTCTTTTTGTTTTCATATTTGTAGTATGTTTATTTTTTCACCTTTTTTGTAAGTAATAGTTTGATTTCAAGTTGTTTGAATATTTCAATCATTTTATATTCATACTTGATTCAATATTTTTTACTCTTAAAAAATCTCTTCTGGAATTACATTTAGAACTTTTAAAGAGATTTACTCAAAAGTATGGGGTTAGACATAGCAAAACCTTGAGGCCTATAGCTTTTGAACTTAAATATATTTTAGACTCTCAGGTAATAGTTTTTTTGCTAGGCTTTTTAATTTTTTTGAAGCAAATTTATTGGCTTTAAATTCATAGTAGTTAATGTTTTTTTTATAAGCTGAAAGCCACTGGTCTGAGGTTTCAAATGACAAGCGGTCCAGGTAGTGTTGAAATTCGTGAGCAATACAGTCTATTATATCACATAATGTATATCCTTCTTCTATCAACACTTTAAGTTGTAATGATATTTGATTGTTTTTTCCCGAAAAAAAGGCCAAGGTTCTACCATTTGAATATTGGATTGTTTCTATTTCATCCTCTTTGTAATTTGTAATTACGAATTTTGGGTTGATAACGCGATAGTCTTGACTTAATATTTCTATTATATAGTTACAGATATCTGTAGCCTCTTCCTCTGTTAAGTCATCTAACTTGTGTATCATATTGATTACTTTGGTTTCGGAAAAACAGAAATGAAGTAACAGAAAAGCCAACAGCCCCCCAAAAATGATAATTAAATCCGTGATCGGAATTGATATATATGCAATCATAATTTTATGAATTTAAATATAAACGATTGTAGTTATAATTAGCTACGGTGTTAAATTCCGCCACTTTACCATAACCTTCCTTTACCTTTTTGTGAATAATTTCTATTTTTCTGTGGATGTGATGACCAACAAGGTTGGAAAAAAAATAATTAGATTCATCAACCTCAGGGTGTCTTGTACCAGGCAACCCACAATAGTAAGCTTCGCCAACTTCACTGATAAACATTCCTGTATAAAACCCTTTTAGATTATATTTATTAACGAATTTATCAGCATGACACCAAATGTATATTGAGTTTTTTTTTGATAGTATCTCTTTGAAACTTTCATCTACAATATAAGGGCTATCAGTTTCAAACTGATTCATAGCCAAAAGGCCATCAGGGCTTCCGTGTCCCATCATAATTACTCTGTCATGTTCTAACACCATATTTAAAAGAGCTAGTTTGGTAACGTTACCACTAACAACTAAAACATTTTTTCTGTTACTATAAATTTGTTTCAGAAAAGAAGTAGATTCGTCCTCAGGATGTATTATAAGTGTATCTTTCATTGTTGTTTTTTCACAGGTAACTTGATACTATCAAACGCGTCATTAATTAGTTTATCATTCTCTGACTTAGTGATCCACTTACACTCTTTGTAATTCCAAAAGTAAATTTCGTTTGGGTTTTCATATTCAAGATCCGCTAATTGTTGGTGTCCAGCAACTGTTGGTTTACACACATTATCTTTATCGTATTCAATAAATACCACGTTTTTATTTTTAACACTAAAAATATCTGATAATTTTAATCTCTGGCATTTTGGCCCCATAAGAGAACATCCTGTAGTTGTCAAAATAGCTGCAAATACGAAGCAGTGGTATATTTTATTTGTTTTCATATTTATCTTATATCTAATTCTTTTACACCTTCAATCTTTCTTGAATTGGCTACTAGCTGTCTTATGATTGTCATCAGCTCTTCTCCATTTCGAATACCATAAAGCACAATAGATGGATTTGTATAATCTGAGGTAATGATTGTTAACTTTGAAAGCCCAACTAAGCGGTACAATAGCGGCTCGTATAGCCTAATGTCTTTAACTCTGTATAGTAGAACCTCCTCTGTGTTTACATTTAATATCCCTGTTTTTTCAATTAAATTGTCTTGGTGTATTGTCCATGTAGTGCAGTATAAATTCAGTGCTTTAATAATTAGAATTATTAGCGCAACAAGTGCCAGTGGTCTAATGTCAAGATATATTAGGGCCATTAATATTGATAGGTAGCCAATATTCAATAGTTGATTTGGTGATATTGACACAGGGTTGTAATCGATATTTGTCATTTTTTATAGGTGGTTACTGTTTTACTTTGAGTATTCTTTGATTAGTTCCTTTACATTATTCAACTCTTTTTTTGAAAATAAATTTCCATCAATAGGTAGTTTAGTGTTTGGGTATTTTAATGATAGCACTAATGAGAAAAGTTCTAGTGCGAGTCTTGGATCCTGTATATCATTTAAAATAAACCATTTTGACTCATGTAGAAACAGCACTAAGTCAAAAGCTGCTTCGGTATATACTGTTGGTTTTTTTGTGTTATTCATAGTACGTGTTTTATTGATTTTTCAAATGTAATACAAAAAAAGAGTATTAACAAATTGTATTTGTAAAATGTTTGTTTATATTTGCTTTAATGATAAATACAATTAAAACATATTAACAATGTTACTACTTATAACTTTTCCTAATTTATCCACTTCTATTATTAATCATAGTATAAACAAGTCTGATGTTTTCAAAAAGTTAAACATATATAATGACCATCAATACTTCATAAAACAGTTTTGCAAAGAAGTCCCTAATGATGTTGAAGTTGAATTAAAAAACAATAGTATATATAGCAGGGTCTATTTTTTGTTATATCAATTAGAGGGAATTTTGAAAAAGCCAGATTCTCAAATGATTGTTGATTATGAATATATTCATTACAAATACAAGGTGCTTTTAGGGATAAGTGCAATGAAATACACCGTTTCTGTAACTCACCATAAGACACGGGGTATAGACTATGTTACGTTTAATGCATCATTTAAACCTAAAACAAAGACAAATTATGTAAGAGACGTCCATAGAATAGTAGGTCGTTTTGACTCGTATTTAGGAAGAGATGATCCTAAATTATATCAAGATGCGAGAAATAAATACTTTCAAGATTTATTACACAAGTATGATAAACTATAAATAACTTTATAAATGACAAACAAATTACAACACACAACTAGCCAAGAAGATTCAATAGAATTTCAGGAAGATACACTTTATGTGTTTCTTCCAACTATTGATAATAGAGAAATGAATTTTCAAAGAATTGTATTAATCACTAAAGAAAAAATTAGTGAATCATTAATGGATAAAATTTTAGATGGCTGCTCATTAGTCGAGCAGAAAAATGAAGTTGGAAGTCTATTTCCTTATTTGCATATATTAATATGTCCTTTAGGTTTTATTACAGCTGTAAATGATGAAAAGTTAAATGATCTTACTGCATACCTGGATGACATGTTACTTGCAAACCAGCGGTATCATAAAAAGTCCACAATTCAATTTATTTTGAAGCAAGGGGAGACGTCACTCACAAGTGGGGGCGAGGAGTACTTAAAAGTACTATTATCTGATATGATAATTAATAATAAAAATCAAATAGCTAAAGAGTTCAAGCTATAGTAGCTGCTTTTTTGTAGCGCAAGTAAAAAATTTATTAAATAAAAATCAAAAAGTAAAAATTATGAATGAGAAGTTATTAAAAGAGAGAATTGAAGTTCTTCATAAAATTATAGCAGGAACGTACGAAGATTATTTTGACCCAACTACGAATCAAGGTCAAAGAGGTTTGTTTGAAACAGTTTTAGGTGCAACAATATGGTATCTACCAACTGGAGGTGAACTCTATAGTGGTAAGATAAGTGCTGCGGCTTTAAATAGTTTGACTACAGCTCCTGAACAAACTAAGTTGGTAGAAGAACATTTTTTCCCAAGAAAAATAGGTGGGAGATTTCTGTATGAGAAGTTTAAGAACAGCCAGGGTAAACTTACCAAAGAAGAGCTTCAGGATATTTTTGTTAATAAACTTGGTAGGTATAATCTGGTATTAAAATCTGAGAATGATGGGTTAAAAAAATACCAAAGAATAGAAAACATGAATCTAGGAGGCCATAGTTTTCTTGAGTTTTGTGAAACTAACTTGGAGGCAGACACATACGCGCAGGCTGGGATAGAGCTTGAAGATTTTTCTCTAGAAAAATACAAAGAATTTAAAACGTATAAGCGCAGGCTCAAAAATGGTTTTAATGACGCAGAATTCTTTTTGTAAATTATATGAAACTAACTAGTTATTTTATTACAAATTATTATGATTTGCCTTGGTATAGAAAGAAAGACAAAGGTTTTGGTATTCCAGGAATAAACGAATTTTTATTTTTTAAAGGTGGTTATATAAAAGAATGGAATTTACCCAAAAATGATATTGGTTCGTATGTTAATAAAGGTTCTAGTGGAATTGATTTTTTGTGGCAAGCAATGATCTTTAATTTATTTGTTAAGATAGTTTATAACTACTATGAAAAGAACTTTAAATACTGTGGAGATTTTATTGCCTGGAGGTTCAATGTGGAAACCCGTATTCCAATTTTTAAAGGTAAGTTCAAAAATTTTATTGATGACAAATTCTTACCACTATCGAATAAAACAAATAAGAATGTAAGAGACCACTCACTTATAAATATGAATGCTTATTGTGCATTTCTATTTTCGATTTTCGATTTGATGAATAATAATTGTTGTGAATTTAATAGTAGGGAAGTTATCTTAAAAATTATAGATAATAAAGAGTTTAAGGAGGAGTTTTCCGATGATCCAAAGAGTATGTCATACATTTTTAGAAAAACACTTTTAAATTATAGGTAATGGAATTTACAACAGATCAATTATTTTTCAGTTCGATGCTGAAGGAGCTTGAATATAAGCCAACAAATAATGAATTGTCACTACTCAGTGAGCTTTCTGATGAAATGGCAAATATGACAATATCATACTACCCAAGCTCGGGAGCCGACATTAATGATCTTTTCTATGCTAATAACAAAAAGGTAGAGCAACTAGGTGAACTGAATCCGAGTATTTATATACATTCCGATTATTACTTCCTTGACCGCTTTGATAGGGATATAACTTATGACCAGATACTAGGTTCGAAATTAATACAAATAGTGAGTAAAATAAAAGTACATGATAAAGAAAAATCCATTAACGTTTACAAATTAAAAACTCCAGTTTCAGATGATTTTAAATGGCTTATTTTTTTTCAAGGTTATTATAATGAATCAGTTATTTCTGATTTGATTCTTAGTAAAATAAAAGTTCCTTTGATATACTCAGTTTGTGATGGTATGACCTCGGGGATGGGTGGCTGCAATTCTCAAGCAATTCCCACAATAATGTATCCTTTACTGGCTTTAGATTTAGGGATAAAGTACATTATTACTGAACAGAACTGTAAGTATATAAAATCTATTATTGAAACCAAATATGATCAATTCAGTACTTGGCTTAATAATGTATCACTAGTGTCTGAAAATCCTTCAACTAAGAATTTGCTTGAATTGTCAAATAAAGAGTTAGAAAAGGATTTAACTATTAGAATAACTGCAATAGAAGAGCAGTTTTTAAATACAAACGGGAGGCTCAGGTGTTTTGATGATAGATTTACTGATAGCATGGTTATAAAAAAGCTAAATTAATGATTGATATTTTAAATTTTTCACAAAGTGACAAAGCATATAATTTATTGATTATTAGTATTTTAAACAATATTAAATATCGACTTGCTATTTTTATTTTCCTTTTGGCCACTCTACAATGTGCTGCAGATTCACCGTTAACATCTATATCGTTCTGGAATATTTCCGATAATCCTATGGTACAAAAAACAGGGTGTTTAAATGGACTTAAAAATTTAAATAACAAAACTTTTAATTTCTTAGTAAATCCAGAGATAGCTGTTTTTCATAAAATAGCATTAGTTAATGCCTTAGGCTGGGAGTTTGATGGTAATTCCCCAAGAAATTCTAGAGTGTTCTTAAATGCGTTAGAAATGCGTAGTTTAAATTTATTAAAAAATCATGGTATTGATAATTTCTATCAAGACTACAATAATGAAAATGATGCTAAATTTAATAGATACAAAGGTAATGTTATTGATAAGCAGGTTTATAATCCTGGATATAAGGACATCATAAAAACATATGCAAGTTTAACAGGAAGTAATTCAAACGATATATACTTAGTGTATTTATATCTAGCAGCAATGGATAATTATTGGGATGTTTCCCTAATATACGAGGAGTTAAATAAGGTAGGTTATGAGTATGATTCTAAGTTTAATAAGGAGGTAGAACTCGATACTGAAGAATCATTTAAATTTGTTAAGATGTTAGTTTCATCACAACATTCATTACTTGAAAAAGGAATCTCTTATGATGTTTGGGAGCAATTTGACTCATATCTTCTTCAAGGTAGTATGTCTAATGAGTTTATAAATAAAACTTTACCTATTGCGCATAAGTACCTGTCTAGTTACAAAGAAGAAAAATAAATATATTCACTTGCATTATAGTAAATAAAAATTATGAATAAAAGCACAAAAATAAATTGTCCAGATTGCGGAAGTCAAATTGATGTAAATGAAATTTTAAAACATCAATTAGAAGAGTCTTTAAGAAATGAGTTTAAACAAAAACAAAATGCTTTAGTTGAAACTCAAAAGCAGAGGCAAATTGATTTTCAAAAGCAAATAACTGATTTTGAAATTGAAAAGAAAGAAAGTAAAAAGTTATTTGAAAAACAAATTGAGGCAGAACGTAAGGTTGTGACTGAAAAGATTGAAAAAAAATTGAAAAATCAACTTCTTTCTGAAAATGAGGATCGTTTTAAATCTATGCAAAATGAATTAGCTGAGAAGTCAGAAAAAGTCAAGGAATTATTCAAGAAAGAGGCTGAAATTGAACGCTTAAAAAGAGAAAAAGACGAGGTACAGGAACAGGCTAAATTATCAGCTCAAAAAGATTTAAGCAAACAATTACAATCTGAGAGAGAAAAAATTAAAAGACAAGCTGAAGAGGCTACAGAGTTTAAATTAAAAGAATTACAAAAACAGTTGGAAGACCAGAAGAAGTTAACAGATGATATGAAACGAAAACAGGACCAGGGTTCTATGCAATTGCAAGGAGAAGTAATGGAACTGGCCATTGAACAGTGGTTAGCCAATCAATTTCCTCTAGATACCATTGATGAAATTAAGAAAGGAGCTAAAGGAGCTGACTGTTTACAGACTGTAAATACCAGGGAACAGGCAAACTGTGGGACTATATATTATGAGAGCAAACGTACCAAGAAATTTGAATCAGGATGGATAGAAAAATTTAAGAATGATATTAGAGACAAAGGAGCTACTGTTGGCGTCTTAGTTACAGAGGTGATGCCTTTGGATATGGATAGGATGGGTTTAAAAGATGGCGTTTGGATTTGCACTTATAATGAGTTTAAAAGTCTTTGTGCCGTATTACGCCAATCTATAATTAAATGGGCTTCTGTAAAAATAAGCCAAGAGAATAAGGGGGATAAAATGGCTCTTTTGTATGATTTTTTAACAAGTAACGAATTTCGTTTGCAAATGGAAGGTATAGTTGAAGGCTTTACTATAATGCAAACAGATTTGATAAAAGAGAAAAATGCAATGGCGCGCTTGTGGAAACAACGAGAAAAACAAATAGATAAGGTAGTGCAAAATTCTATAGGAATGCACGCTTCCATAAGAGGAATTGCTGGAAATGCCATACAAAGTATACCAGCCTTAGAATTAGAAGATGGTTTAGAATTTATAGAGGAGTAGTCTCGTTGCCCTCTCAGAAGTTTTTAGGATGGTGTTTCGTCTGAGTCAGAGATGTCAATATCTATTGCCCCAGTATCATCATAGCAATCATACAAAGTGCCACCCTCACTTTTAACCCAATGTTCATAACGTACTTCATTACCATCGGCATCATGATATGTTTTGTCTTCGTAAATTAAATACCCATCTATGCTAAATGCTTTCACTATTGTGACAGAATTTTCGGTTGTAGTCTCAGTATATATTGACATCTCATCATTTTCATAATATTCAATTATTTTTTTATCGCCAATAGTTCTGTGTCTCTCATAAAATAAAATAA
>Ga0209532_1000980_pt1 | contig 23614 bp, 25 predicted proteins | sample COG_02_FD_184746 | JGI IMG/M metagenome (GOLD analysis project Ga0209532, IMG submission 184746) | Pelagic Microbial community sample from North Sea - COGITO 998_met_02 (SPAdes) (version 2) | ecosystem: Environmental > Aquatic > Marine > Neritic zone/Coastal water | place: Helgoland, sampling... | reverse complement strand
TTTGAAATCCAAGAAAAATTTCAGAAAAAAAAGCCATGAGCGATACTATAGAAAGAATTAAATGTTTGATAATTGGTAGTGGTCCTGCGGGATATACTGCTGCAATTTATGCTGCACGTGCAGATTTAAATCCTGTTATGTATACAGGTATGGAGCCTGGAGGACAACTAACTACCACTACAGAGGTTGATAACTTTCCTGGGTATCCTGAGGGTATTGATGGCCCAACTATGATGGTGCAATTACAACAACAAGCAGAACGTTTCGGAACCCAGGTACGAATAGGTATGATTACCGCCGTTGAGTTTAGCACCCAAGTTGGTGGGATTCATAAAGCAACTGTAGATGGTAAAACACAAATAGAGGCAGAATCTGTTGTGATTTCAACAGGAGCAACTGCAAAATATTTAGGCATACCTAGTGAGCAAAAATTACGTGGAGGTGGTGTGTCTGCCTGCGCTGTTTGTGATGGATTCTTTTACAAGGGCCAAGATGTTGCAATTGTTGGCGCTGGAGATACGGCCGCAGAAGAAGCAACCTATCTTGCTAATATATGTAATAAGGTAACTATGTTGGTGCGTAAAGATTACATGAAAGCTAGTAAAGCGATGCAGCATAGAGTAACCGCTACACCAAATATTGATTTGCGCTACAACACAGAAGTAGATGAGGTATTGGGAGACATGGTTGTTGAAGGATTGCGAATGAAAAACAATAAGGATGGCACCACTCAAGATATTGCCATTACAGGACTCTTTATTGCTATTGGGCACAAGCCAAATACAGATATATTTAAAGGCCAATTAGACATGGATGACACTGGTTATTTAATTACTAAGGGAAAGTCTACCAAAACCAATCTTCCTGGAGTATTTGCCAGTGGAGACGTACAGGATAAAGAATACCGTCAAGCAGTAACTGCTGCCGGTACAGGTTGTATGGCTGCCTTAGACGCAGAACGCTACCTAGCAACCCTTGAGACAGCTGTAGAGGCATAAGTTTTAAATTGAGCTTTCATAACAATAAATTAACTGTTGTTATTCTCTGCTTTAGAGCCATTATTTCCTTTGCTTATTGAACTTCTTGGATTATCTTCGTTAAAAATCATACTACATGAAGGCAACACCAAGAGCTATTAACAGTTATATCTTTTTTAAATTACCTTCTTGCTATTTTACTGGAGTACGCGTAAAAACTATTGACCAGACTTGTTGTGTTACATCTGTAAGGCATAGATGGATCAACCAAAACCCTTTTAAATCTATGTTTTGGGCAGTACAGGGCATGGCTGCAGAACTTGCAACTGGAGCATTAGTAATGGCAAGTATTGCTCAAAGCGATGCTAAAATATCTATGCTAGTTGCAACCAATAATGCAAGGTTTGATAAAAAAGCTACCGGCAGAATTACTTTTTCTTGTGAAGATGGACTGTTAATCAAAGATACTATTGCTAAAGCTATACAAACAAAACAAGGGCAAAGTTGTTGGACCAAAGCCGTCGGAAAAGATAGCCTTGGCGCTGTAGTTTCTGAATTTAACTTTCAATGGACCCTTAAGGTACGGCCATAGAGCTCTAATGCTAGCTTGAGTTTTAATCTGTTTTGTCTTTCATTAGTTGTCCAAACATGCCTTTTTTTGATTTATTTTTTATATATTTAGTACAAATAATTTTAAACCACTCTTTATAGCATAGAAAACTACTTAACCATTTTATAATTATTCCATATGTCTAGAGCAATGTTTGAATACACCAAAGCAGTTTTGTCTAAAGTAAGCTTTGATGTACGGCTTTTTAGCAAGGAGCTTAAAAAAGCAATTACAAGATTACTGCCACATGAAATTGATGAGTTAGCGATTTGGTTAGATTCTTTAATAAAGCAACAACCCCAACTCATTCCATGTTTAAAACTATTAAACCAATAAAAAAAGCACTCTTAGGAGTGTTTTTTTATGCTTGGAGTATTTACTTATTTTAAAGGGCTGATAATCTTTACATCATTAAATCGTATAGCGCCTCTAATTACACCAGCAATTACATCATATAGGGTATCTATTATTTGCAATTTTAACTCACTTTTACTATAAATAAGACTCACTTCTCTAGCAGGAGGAGGATCCGTGAAATAACGCAACTTTTTAATTTGTTTTTCAGAAAGATCAAGGGTGTGTAGATAGGGAAGAAGTGTCATTCCTAATCCTTCATTAGACAATTTAATTAGGGTTTCAAAACTTCCGCTTTGTAACTGAAAATTATTTTCTAGTTCCCCTTGTTGAGATTTACATAGATGTATCACACTGTCCTTGAAGCAGTGACCATCTTCTAACAATAATAAATCATCTAGCTCTAGATCGTTACTACTAATTTTCTTTTTTTCAGAAAGGGCATGACCCTCTGGCACAAAAGCCACAAAAGGTTCATAATACAAAACACGTTCTTTTATATTATGTTCAAGTAATGGGGTTGCTGCAATTGCCGCATCAAGATGACCATCACGAAGTTTAGTAATGATATCGTCTGTGGTGAGTTCCTCTATTTTGAGCTGTACCTTAGGATATTTTTTTGTGAAGTTTCTAAGAAACATGGGAAGAAGTGTTGGCATCACTGTAGGGATGATTCCTATATTAAATTCACCACCAATAAAACCTTTTTCTTGATCTACCACATCTTGCATGCGCTCACTTTCATTTACAATATTTCTAGCTTGACTCACTATTTTTTTTCCAACAGGAGTAAGCTCTATTGGCTTTTTACTACGGTCAAAAATTAAAATATCAAGCTCTTCTTCAAGCTTTTGAATTTGCATGCTTAGGGTTGGTTGAGTAACAAAAGTTTTTTGTGCTGCTTTGGTGAAATTTTTGTTTTCAGCAACTGCCAAAACATATTTTAATTGCGTAATTGTCATTGGTTTTGTGTTTGAAACAAAGATAAGAAAAACTGATAGTTTTTAAATATATTTTAGTTTTTGGCTATTGTTTATCTTAATATACTCTTATGCTGCTATTTAAAAAGAAAAACCAGAGATACTCCCAATAAAGTAGCGGTTTTTTAGTTTATTTGTAGAAGCGACATTGCTACTTTAAAAAATAACAGTATGAATTTTTTATATTTTGATCCAGGGCTAGGAGCTATGATAGTTCAAGCCGTTGTTGCTGCAGCCGCAGGTGTTTTATTATTCTCTAAAGGGGTTATGTATAAAATTAAGGGGTTTCTTGGTATACTTAAAGAAGATGATGATACCTATGACTCTATAGACATTGATGAGAAAGAAGATAAAGATGAAACAAAATAACACACGCCCCCACCAAGCTTCTTTTAGAGATCCTTCTGGATACATGTTTTATGACGGGGATGTCTTAAGGCGCGCCATTAACCCTATATATTTCAAACAATACAATGCCCTTAAAGACAGTGGTTTTATTAAGACATTAATTAAAAATAAGCTGTTAATACCTCACACACAAACCACGGTTTCTGACAAGCAAATAGTTATTACTCCAGAGCCTATTGTGTTTATTACCAATCCTTATGAGTGGAGTTTTGAGCAGTACAAACATGCTGCTCTACATACGTTGAAGGTTCATAAATATGCGCTTTCTAAAGGGTTTATTTTAAAAGATGCATCTGCCTATAATGTTACTTTCCACAAAGGGAGTCCTGTTTTTATAGACACGCTGTCCTTTGATTTTTATGAGAAAGACACTCCTTGGAGAGCCTACAAGCAGTTTATCACTCATTTTTTCGGTCCTTTGGTATTAGCCTCTTATCATGGCACAGAGATTTTTAAAATGTTGCAAACACATATAGATGGTATTCCTGTAAAATTGATAGCATCTTTGTTGCCAGGTAAAAGTAAGTTAAGCTCAACCATATACACTAACATACATTTGCTTGCTAAAATGGAACGCACCCACAGTGAAGATTACAAAGCAGAAACTAAAATTGCAAAACTCTCTCTAAAGGCCCAAAATAACATCATAGATAACCTTTTTGATTTTATCAAAAAGCTATCTATCAAAGAAGAAACAGAGTGGGGCAATTATTATGATAAAACAAATTATAATGATGCCGCATTTCAAGGTAAAAAAACTTTAATCGAGGATTGGGTTACTGCATTAAATCCTCAAAGACTTATTGATATTGGAGGCAATGACGGAACTTTTGCTCGTACTGTGGTAACCAAAGTACCTCACGTAATTGTTACAGATATTGACAGCAATGCAGTAGGCTACAATTACAAGCAGATACAACAAAACAAAGAAACAAATATGTTGGCTTTTGTGTGTGATGTGTTGCAGCCTGCACCTGGTATTGGTTTGAATAACTTAGAACGCAACTCTCTTACAGAAAGGCTACAAATCTACAGCCCTGATGTTACCATGGCGCTGGCTCTTATACATCACATAACTCTAAGTGGGAATGTTCCTTTTGATAGATCGGCTCAATTTTTTGCTGCTTTTTCAAAACATCTAATACTAGAGTTTCCAACCCGAGAAGATTCTTGGGTAAGCTCACTTCTAGTTAGAAAGCGAGAATTTATGAATCATTTTGATTTTTATAATCAAGAGGCTTTTGAAACTGGCTACAAGCAATACTTTGATATCCAGAAAAAAGAAACCGTCACTGGAACCAAAAGAGTTTTATATTTATTAAAAAATAAAGTATAGATGTCTGCAAAGAACACTAGGTCTTTTGTTGCTTCTTTTTTAAAGTCTAGCAATGACTCTGTTATACTTGCTGCTATTGCTGCAGGGCTTTATCCAATTCTATTTTATTACAGTAACAATTTTCAGTTAGTTAATACCTGGCAGCATTTTTTGTTTTTTGTGGCTAGCTTTATAGGGCTTCCTGCAACGCTTTTTCTTATAGTTAAAAAACTGTTTTCAAAAGTGAAGTTTTTACAAAAGTGGCAGCAGTATGTGGTACCTTTTTTAGGAGTATTTACTTTTTTGTTTTTAATGAAAATATGTTTGTATGCAGGCATACAAAAAAAGATGATACTTGGTATTGTTTTAATAGCCGCCATACTGGCCTTTTTTTTATGGAAACAATATAAAAAAATTATTGTATTGCAACTGCTTTTAGCAATCATGGGGCTAATTACACTCATTCCCGTTTTGGGCAAACAACTATTGTATGACAATTCTTGGACACTGCAACCAGATGCCATACAAGAGGCTAGTTTTGTTACAAAGCCCAATGTGTATTTTATTCAGCCAGATGGCTATGTTAATTTTTCAGAAATAAACAAAGGCTACTATAACATAGATAACAATAGCTTTAAGAATTATTTAGACACAAATAACTTTAAAACCTATCAAAATTTTAGGAGTAATTACGCATCCACTCTAACATCAAACAGTGCCACTTTTATGATGAAACATCATTATTATGGCAAGGGGAGTGATATTACAGAGAACACCAATGCCAGAGACATGATTATCTCAGATAACACGGTGCTAAACATATTTAAAAACAATGGGTATAAGAGTTATTTTTTGGCAGAGATGCCATACTTATTGCTTAACAAGCCTGTCCTAGGGTATGATGTTAGTAATTTTACCTCTAGTGATGTTGGTTATATAGGTACCGGTTTAGGAACTTATTATGATATTCTTACCCCACTTAACACTTACACAAAAGAAGTTATAACCCAACCTAAGTTTTTCTTTATTGAAATTTTTAATCCAGGTCATGTGCACGGCAGAGAGGCCCAATCATTGGGTGTGGATGGAGAACGCGCACTCTGGCAACAAACACTTTTTAATGCAAACAAAACCCTTGTCCAAACCATAGATATTATAAAACAAAACGACCCCAATGCCCTTATAATTATTATGGCAGATCATGGCGGTTTTGTTGGTATGGAGTATACCCTGCAAACCTATACTAAAACCCAAGATAGAGATTTAATATACTCTATCTTTAGTAGCAACCTTTCTATACATTGGCCACAGGGTGATATACCCTCATATGATATAAATTTTAAAAGTGCTGTAAACGTTTTCAGGATTTTGGTATCTTACTTAACGCAAGACACATCATATCTTAAACACCTTCAAGATGATAGTAGCTATGTTATTTTAAATAAAGATGCCCCTAGTGGCGTTTATAAGTACATTGATACCGATGGAACCATCGTTTTTGAACCCGTTGCACAATAATAGTACCTTTGATAGGTAGCTTACAAAAAACATTATTTTTATGTCTAATTATCGCGTAGAAAAATACACAAAAGAAAACCGCCTAGCGTGGGATACTTTTATTTCTGGGGCCAAAAACGCTACGTTTTTGTTTGCCCGCGATTTTATGGAGTATCACAGCGATAGATTTACAGATTATTCTTTGCTAGTATATAAAGATGATATGCTCTATGCTGTACTGCCTGCAAACATTGTTGGTGACAAACTATACTCTCATAAGGGGCTTACCTATGGAAGCTTAGTGTTGAGTAAAAGCGCAAAACTACTTTATACCTTTGAGGCTTTTAAAGCGCTGCTTGCATTTTTAAATGCCAAGGCTATTTCTACTTTAGAGCTGAGAAACATACCAACATTTTACAACACAATGCCCTCTGATGAGTTGTCTTACTTTTTATTCAAGGCAAATGCCAAACTCATTAAAAGAGATGCATTAATGGTTATAGATACGACCAATAAAATAAAATTTCAGAAAAACAGACGTGAAGGCATTAACAAAGCAAAGCGAAATGGCCTCACTATTGCTGTAGACGATAACTTTGAAGGATTTTGGAAGCAGATACTAATTCCAAATCTTCAAAAAAGACACGGTGTGGCTCCGGTTCATAGCCTTGAGGAAATACAACTACTTGCCACAAAGTTTCCAGATCATATCAAGCAAGTAAATGTGTATAAAGACAATGTTATTGTTGCAGGAACAACCCTGTTTTTAACAAAAACTACGATACATCCGCAGTATGTTTCTGGCAATAGTGATAAGAATGCCTTTGGATCTTTGGATTTAGCCTATGATTATATTATAAACCATTTTGATAGTTCTAAACGCTATTTTGATTTTAATATCTCTAGCGAAGAAAATGGTACGGCTTTAAACAGCGGGCTTATTTTCTGGAAAGAGAGTTGCGGGGCTCGTACCTATGTGGCAGACAACTATCTTATAGACACAGCATGCTATAAAACCTTAGATTTGCAGATACTATGATACCATTTATAGACATACAGGCAATTAACTCCCGGTTTGAAAAATCATTTAAAAATCAGTTCCAAGATTTTTTAGACAGTGGTTACTTCGTTTTAGGGAATCAAGTTAGCGCCTTTGAGAGTAGGTTTGCAGACTACTGTGAAACACAGTATTGCATTGGAGTTGGCAATGGTTTGGATGCATTACGTCTTATTCTAGAAGGGTATAAGATATTGGGTAAGTTAAAGCTAGGGGATGAGGTAATTGTTGCTTCTAACACATACATAGCTACAATAATAGCTATAAAACAAGCGGGTTTACAACCCCTACTAGTTGAGGTAGAAAACCAAACTTTTAATTTTGATATTTCTGCATTAAAACAAGCTATCTCACCATCTACAAAGGCCATTATGCCAGTGCACCTGTATGGCCAAATTGCTCCTATTGAGCAAATAAATAGCCTGGCTGTTAATAATAACCTATTGATTATTGAAGATGCGGCGCAAGCCCACGGTGCAATCCATACCAATGGCAAACGTGCAGGAAATCTTGGTCATGCAGCAGGATTTAGTTTTTATCCAACCAAAAACTTAGGAGCTCTTGGTGATGCAGGGGCAGTTACTACCAACGACGCTAGCTTGGCAGGGGCCATAAAAAAATTACGTAACTACGGGTCTTCATCAAAATATGTTAATGAGTTACTAGGAGTAAACTCAAGACTTGATGAATTGCAGGCTAGTTTTTTATCTGTTAAATTACCTGTTTTAGATGCAGATAACTCCACAAGGAGAGACATTGCTACTGCATATATAAAAGGAATTACAAATACAAAAATTGTGCTTCCTGCTTATGATGGTTCAAAAAACCATGTGTTTCATTTGTTTGTTGTGCAGGTAGAAAACAGAAATCAATTCCAAGACTATCTTAAAAATAATGGGATAGGTACTTTAATTCATTACCCAATACCGCCGCACCATCAAGAGGCATTAAAAGAATTTGCAGTTTTACAATTACCTATTTCAGAAAAAATACACCAACAAGTAATTAGTTTACCCATGAGCCCGGTAATGACTAAAGCTCAAATTCAAAAAGTGATCAACGTTGTAAATGCATATTAATTGAAGATTCCAGATTTTATTAAAAGTAATTTACTTTTAAAGATGACCTCTTTAAACGCTGTAGTAGTATCTATCAGATTAGTAGTGTCTGCCGTTGTGCAGCGTTTGCTTTTTGATTTAGTGGGCGCAGAAGGACTTTTTAAAATAGGGCAATTAAGAAGTCTTACCCAGCTGCTTACCTCTCTTACCTCTTTTGGGGTGTTTAATGGTGTGGTAAAATACTTGTCTGAATATAAGGATGATAAGCCCAAACTTCAACAACTTTTTTCTACCGCTTTTGTATTTATGGTTGTGGGTACACTGCTCTCTGGCGTAGTGCTTTTTATCTTTGCAATTCCTATAAGTAACTATTTGTTTACAGATAGTGTAGATTATAGTTTTGTGATACGCTTTGTTGCTTTGGCAGCACCTAGTATAGCTGTGCAACGTGTTTTTAGCGGTGTAGTAAATGGCCTGTCTGAGTATAAAAAATTCGCTAAAATAGAGCTTATTAGCTACCTCATTAGTATAGCTGTTTTGGTAGTGTGCCTATATCAATACAACCTTTCTGGAGTTTTAATTGCTATTGCATTGGCACCTGCTATACAGGTGATTGTAGTGGTGGCTATTTTTTATAAGCTGCTTAACCAATATGTGCAGTTTTCTAAGTTGAAATTTCAAACTCCATTTTTAAAAAATTTATTGGCTTTCTCTCTCATGTCTTTTGTAGCAACAATCTTACTCCATTTTGTTGAAATAGACATTAGATCCATGCTTGCAGAAAAAATGTCTGAGAGAGATGCTGGTGTCTGGACAAACATCACCTTTATTTCAAGAAATTATATGGTCTTCTCTGGCTCTTTATTCTCTTTATATGTCTTACCAAAGTTTGCAGGAATCTACTCTGGTAAAGCCTTTAAAAAAGAAGTGTATAGTATATACAAAACACTACTGCCCATTTTTGGACTTGGTATGTTAGTTGTATTTTTTGGTAAATCTATTATTGTACATCTGTTGTATCCTGGATTAGATGAAATGTTACCACTATTTAAATGGCAATTACTGGGAGACTTTGTTAGACTAGCTTCTCTGGTTTTGGCACATCAGTTTTTAGCTAAAAAAATGGTGCGTAACTTTATTTTCTCTGAGTTATTGTCTCTAGGATTGTTTTATGGTTTTGCAAACTATTTAGTTGCTCAGTTCGGGGTAGAAGGTATTGTAATGGGTCACTTTTTAAGGTATGTCATCTATTTTATGGTGGTGGTTTTCTTGGTGTGGCGTTATTTTAACAATCAAAAGTCACCACAGAGTGATACTACTTCTACAGCCTAGGCTAGTTCCAAGTGTCTAGATACTGCTGAGCTACTTTCTTGTAGTGGTGATGCTGCACTACAAACTCATGTGCAGCCAATCCAATTTCTTTAATTTTTTCTGGGTGTTTGATCAAATCTTCTAGGGCAATAACCAAACTCTCTACATTAGGCAAGGCATTAATAGCAACAGGAGTATCTAGCTTGTAATGTTCCATAAACGCTGGTTCTGCACCAGTGAAAACCACTTTTGCTTTGGCCATAGCCTCCAAAGCATTATAGCCTTGATCATAAGCAAATACTTGGTCTAGAATGATGTGGGCGTCGTTATATTTTTTAATGTATTGATCATAAGGCAAATTCTCAACAACTTCTATGTGTACCAGCTCAGGAAATTTTTGTTGAATAGCAACTAAAGCCTCTTCGAAGTAAGAGATTCCTTTGCTATGGTAATTTGTTCTGTTAATCCCCATAAATATTACAATAGGGCCCTTTGTGTCCAGTTCAAAAACACTTAGCTTTGAGGTGTTTATTGGGTTTGGTATTAACCCTAGGTACTTACTATTACCCGCTAGTGGCATATGATAATCATAATCACTAGCTATGACCCCGTCTATGTTTTTAAAAAGGTACTGGTGTAGTTCTTTAAAAGGTGTGGTAGTGTATTTTAAAACACTCTTGAATTCTATTTTTGACACCTTACCATCTTTGTAATTACTTAGTATAGAGTAAGGGTTTACATTGCTTAATTGATGTTGTACACTCAAGTAATCTGTCCCACAACTCAGTAAAAATAATTTTTTGTTGTTTTGTTTCAAGAACGAAATCATTTTAATTTCATCCTTAACAGCAGCACCAAACGGGCTTTCATTAATGAGTTGTACCACATCAAATCCTTTAAGTGATGATGCGTTTTTGAAAAACTGCCTGGTCATAGACCAAGAGGTAATGTCAAATTTAAATAGTATGTAGATTACTATTTTTATTTTTCGGGCCAATCCTGTATCAAAACTCCTTTGTATAATAATATCACTAGGATACTTTTTAAAGTAATCTCCCGTTGATATAAGTATAACTTGATGGCCCAAAGCGGCCAGTCCTTCTTGCAAAGAATTGTGCAATCTGCTATATTCACCAACGAGAAGGATCTTCATATTTGTGGTATCTTTGGGTTTAGTTATGCATCAAAAATAACATTAATTGATGACGCAAACAGCGCATAAAAAGAAATTTAAAATTTGTCTGATTTCTATTTCATTAGCAAAAGGAGGAGCAGAGCGTTCTGTAGCTATGCTTTCTCAAATGCTTTCTAGTTTAGGGCACCAGGTTCATATCGTTGTTTTAAACAACGAAATTGATTTTAAATACAGCGGCACACTCTTTAATTTAGGCGCTTTAAAACCTAAAGATGACCACTTTCTTGCTAGACTTACTAGGTTTAAAAAATTACGCAGGTATTTAAAAACCCATTCTTTTGATGTTGTGATTGATCACAGACCTAAAAACGAATATTTTAGAGAGTTATTTTATGCCAAGTATATCTATAGAAACCTTAGTGCTATTTACGTAGTGCATAGCTCTAAAAAACAAGAATATTTCACCAAGATGGTCACAAAAATGGCCGCCATATATAATACTCAATTAGCTACTGTAACAGTGTCTAGTCATATTGAGCAGCATGTTGCTAAGACAAGTGGAGTTCTTAACTGCAGCACTATCCATAATGCGTATAATCCAGCCTGGAAACAAGAATCTTTATTAGATGATTTTCCGGCTACAAACTACATACTTAGTTATGGAAGATTGCATGATGGGATTAAAGACCTTTCTTTTTTATTACACTCTTTTAACGCTTCTAGGGTTTGGAAAGATGAAGTTTCTTTAGTTGTTATGGGTGATGGCCCAGACAAAAAAATGTTACAAGATCTTGCAGCAAGTATGCCATGTAACAAGCACATTGTTTTTTTACCCTTTACAAAAGCCCCTTTTGGTATTATAAAAAATGCTAGATGTGTTACCCTAACTAGTTTTTATGAGGGGTTTCCTATGGTTTTGGTAGAATCCTTATGTGTTGGAGTGCCTGTTGTTTCTTTGGATATTGTTTCTGGTCCTTCAGAAATAATACAGCACAACTTCAATGGCCTTTTAGTGAAAGAAAGAGATCTTGATAAATTTGCAGATGCCCTTGGTGTCATTTGTAGAGACGAAGTGTTATATTTGAAATTAAAAGCCCAAACCCAAGGCTCTGTACAACAATTTTCTATGCAGGAAATTTCAGAAAAATGGGATAACTTACTACAACATGTCATACGTTAATTTAACCAATATATCATTACAAGAAATACCTAAAATATGTGATCCAGAAGGTCGCGGAAATTTATCAGTCATAGAAAAGGATGTATTACCCTTTGATATTAAACGCGTGTATTATTTATATGATGTGCCCAGTGATAGTTGTAGAGGAGGGCATGCTCATAAAGAGTTACAGCAATTCTTAATAGCCCTTAGTGGTAGTTTTGACGTGGTGCTTGATAATGGAAAACATCGTAGAACCATCACCTTAAATAGGCCTAATAAAGGCCTTTTAATACCTTGCGGGGTTTGGCGAGAGTTAGAAAATTTTTCTGCAGGATCGGTTTGTTTATCCCTGGTAAGTGAGGTGTATCAAGAAGAAGATTATATCCGTGATTATGATGTTTTTAGATCAGTTGTAGGTGCTTAACTGAAATCCAGCTTTTTCTAAAACTACTTTTACCTGTAACAAAACCTCTAAAATAACACTAGGTGCGCTTATTAAAAAACGTTGCTTTTTGTTAATATTTTTAAAATCTATCCCTTTTTTATACTTTAAATAATCCTTTTTGTTTCCTGCTATTTTTGCATGCAGGGCTAGTGAATACCTGTTTAAGTCTAAGAACTTTTTAAGTCCTTTGTGGCTTGAAATATGTTTTTCATAACAATCTAAATCTAGCGCTTTTTTTACTTGTTTTGGAGAATTTGACAAACTCGTTGCTTCAAAGCGATATGTTGCTAATGGAGTGTTTAAAAAAACCACTGTGTAGGCTAGACCTAGTCTAATCCATAAATCTGTATCCTCTCCACTGCGCAGGGTTGGGTTGTAATATCCAATTGTTTCAAAAACATCTTTATGTAGCACAGTGCTGCTACTGGTGAGTATGGTATTTATATAGCTAGAGGTAAAGTAAGATACTACATAGCTTTTATCTGGAGATAGGTTTGCTATGGAGTAGGTTGGTTTATACATTTTTCCTCTAGACTCTATAGTACAAACCGCTGCAAATACATGTTGTTTTGGATACCCATCTATTAGAGCATCTATTTTTTCAAGATAGTCTTCTTTCCATATGTCATCTGCATCTAATAAAGCAATGTAGTCTGCATTTGCTTTATTTATCCCGGTATTTCTAGCTATAGAAACCCCTTGGTTTTCTTGTTTGATGTAGTGTATTCTTGGATCTGTAAAGCTCTTTATTATAGACTCACTAGCGTCTGTAGCTCCGTCATTAATTACTATGAGCTCAAAATCTACAAAACGTTGTTTAATAACACTTTCTAGGGTTTTAGAGAGGTATTTTTCTTTATTGTACACTGGTATGATTACAGAAAATCTAGGCATTTTTCTTTAATTTACAGTAAAAACATAGTTTATATAGATCGAACAAAAAGATAGACGGGTGTTTTGAATTTAAATTTGCAATGATTTGTTTTTCAAACCTATTACAAACAAAAATAAAAATAGCTGTTAGCCCAATGCTATTTAATTGATTGTATCTTCTTTGTAAGGGACGAGCAGTAGTATCTATTTTTTTGTTTTTTTCGAGGGTAAATGTGGTTTGTATTGCTCCTAATGATTTTTCAATAAATACAACGGTGCTCTCAAGACCTAAATGAATGGTTGGATTTTCAATATGTAATATATTTGCCTTTAATTCTTTTAATTTATAAGAGAAAAATATATCAAGACCATACATGTTAGCCTCTAATATATTCGCTTTTTCAAACATGTTTTTTTGAATTAATACATTTTGAGAAATTATATTATAAGGGTGTTTATTTCTTTCTTTTGCACTTTTTGTTTCTTTTTTTCTACCATAGGCCCATCTAAGCATTTGGTTGTGATTGGGCTTTTGATTCTCGTAAACAATTCCGCCACTTATAACATCTTGTTTTTTGTCTAGTTGTTTTACATACCTAGCTATTAATTTATCATCCAGAGGGGTTACATCTGCATCTAGAAATAGCAACCAGTTGTATTTTGCTTTATTTGCTAAAATATTTCTTGTTGCTGTTCTGCCAACATTTTTTTCATTCTCAAGAAAACTACAGTGGTCTAGAGCGTTTATTTTTTTATTTTCAGTACTACATTGTGAATTAGAAGATGCATCATCAAGCACTAAAATTTCAAAATTAACATCACTTTTTACACCCTGGTATTGCAAGTTTTTCACAAGCTTTAGGGTATTGTAATTATATGTTGGTATTAAAATTGAAAGCATAGGGCTAAGGTACAAAACTGTTTAAATGTAACGTATTGATACTTCGTAAGATTTTATATTCCATATTTTTTAAGTGTCGTTTTAAGCTGTTATTTCATTTAAAAGGAGTTTATAATTAGGTAAGTTATTGTTTTTTAGGTGTATGGGGCCAGTAAAGGAGCGGGCTTTGAGTATTAAATTAATTGTTATATGTTTGCATCCCCTAAATTTTGTGAGGTTTTTTTCTCACTACAACTTTTTTACCATGAAAAAAAGCATCTTAATACCTACTGTACTGCTTTCTATTGCAGTGTTCTTTCTGCTAAGTTTTTCGGCAAAAGAGGAAGCTATAGACCTTTCTCACTATAAGATTTCAGAAAAAGCATACCTATATCAGGTGCCTACCAAAAAAGAATCGCAACAGGCTTCCTTACTCCCTGATATGCCATTTTTCAATATATTTTTAGGAAAAACATTTGTGGGTTTCAAAGAAGCGCTTGGTTTTAATGAATCTACAGGTAACTATGCAAGTATAAATAGGTACGGGTATCTTGGTAAATATCAATTTGCGGCAACAACTCTTTCTCTAATTGGCGTAAACAATACAAATACCTTTATTACAAGTGCTGCTTTGCAAGAAAAAGCATTTGTAGCCTATACCTCTAGAAATAAGTGGATTTTACGCAGAGATATTAAACGTTTTGTGGGTACAAAAATTAATAATGTACTTGTTACAGAGTCTGGTATTTTAGCAGCTGCACATTTAGCTGGGGCTGGAAATGTAAAAAAATACCTAAGAAGTGACGGAGATTTTTTCTTTAAAGACGCCTTTGGAACTACCATACAAACCTATCTAAAGAAGTTCTCAGGTTATGACACCTCTAGTGTAACCCCAAATATCAAAGCAAAAGCTGTATAGTCTATACTTACACTACCCCTGAATTATAAACATTGTAGGTCTTTTGTGAAGATCTTCCTTTATTCTTTTCCAGTTTTGTGCAGATTCGGTTCTTATAAACTCTGTAGACAAGGTAATATCACAAGCAACACATATATCTGTGTTTTTTTGTAGAGCCGTTATAAGACTCTCTAGCATTTGATTATTCCTATAAGGTGTTTCTATAAACAATTGACTTTGGTTGTCTTGGATAGACCTTTTTTCTAATTGTTTGATCTTTGCCTTGCGTTCTGCCTTATCTATAGGCAGGTAGCCGTTAAAGGCAAAATTCTGCCCATTAAAACCACTAGCCATCATTGCTAGCAGTATAGAAGAAGGTCCAACCAGTGGCACTACTTTAATTCCGTTTTTGTGTGCCTGTGCCACCACAGCAGCTCCAGGATCAGCAATGCCGGGACATCCAGCATCAGAGATTATACCAACGTCCAGTCCCTTAAGACATGGCTCCAGCATTTGAGGTATGTCCTGAGGCTCTGTAAACTTGTTTATTTCTTCTAGGTGTAGACTACTTTGTGATTTTTTACTAGCTACTGCTTTAATGAATCTACGAGCACTTTTTTCATGCTCAACGATATAATGATCTATATTTTCTACTGCTTTTTTCACCAAAAGGGGAAGTACCTCAAGTGGAGAAGTTTCTCCCAGTGTACAGGGTATAAGGTATAGATTTCCTTTTAGGGTTTTCATTACTTATTTAATCATTAATTTTTTTACAAATTTAGCTCCCTGTTTGGTCGTTATAGTTATAAAATACATCCCTTTGGCAAAACTTGAAGTGTTTAGCTTTTTTTGGTTTGATTGTAGCGTTTCAGCATACAAAATACTTCCTTTTATATCCGAAATTTTAAGATGTTCCATTACCTGTGTTTGTAGTTTGATACTCACAATATCGTTGGCTGGGTTTGGATATATTATTGTATCAGCCCCTTGATTTTCATCAACACTAAGCACCCCCCCAACTATTTTAAAGATACTACCCCCAAGATTTACTACATACAGTTCTTTATTTATATCTTGTCCAAAACCAACCCAGGTGCCTGGAAATTGTCCTTGGTTTATGTAATTATCATCTATATCTAGGGTTGAAATCATCCCGTCAATATCTCCAAAAACATATACATCTTGAAGATCTGAGTATAAATCACCTTTGTACACATATCCTCCAATTACAGAGCCTCCTCCATTCCAACTGTAATCAAAAACAGGAAAGGTTAATTCACTCTCATCTGGGCATCCTGAGGTGTTATAAGGAGCATTACCTTCATAACATCTCCACCCATAATTTAAACCTGCCTGGCTTAAGCTAGCTCTGTTTACTTCTTCTCTGGCATTTTGCCCAACATCTCCAATCCAAATACTATTTGTCTCGGGATCCATGGTAAATCTAAAGGGGTTTCTAAGGCCTGTGGCCCAAATTTCATCTCTTGTGTTTGGATCAACAATAAATGGGTTGTCTGAGGGGATGCCGTAATTGTTGCCACCACTTTGGGTGTCTATGTCAATTCTTAGTAATTTTCCAATAAGAAGGGTTGGGTTTTGGGCATTGTTGTTTGTGTCACCACCCCCGCCACCGTCTCCAAGGCCAATATAGAGGTAGCCATCTTGGGGTCCAAAAGCAATGGTTCCTCCATTGTGGTTTGAGAAAGGTTGCGAAACTGTTAGCAACATTACTTCTGAGTTTGGATCTGCAATATCTGGATTTGAAGTGCTTACAGAAAACTCAGAAATTTGTGTATCTCCACTACTATTTGAGTAGTGTACAAAAAACCTACCATTGGTTTGATACTCTGGATGAAACGCCAAACCCAGTAAACCTCTTTCGCCCCCGGCATTTACTATAGATTGTATGTCAAGAAAAGGGGTAGGGTTTACAGTACCGTTTATATCTACTATTTTAATAACCCCACCTTGTTCTACTACAAAGAGCCTTTCATCTCCGGCATTTTTGAGCGCTAGTGGGCTAGAAAATCCATCGGCAAAATCTTCTAATTCTATTGTTTGTGAAAACGCATTTAAACAAAAAAATGCGCAAATAAGAAGGAGTATATTTTTCATGATTGTGTGTTTTAATCAAAGTAACAAAAATTAATTATTAACTAAAACTCCCGCTACTCACAATTTTCTCACAGGCTTTGTAAAGCAAATCATATGCCTGTTTAAAACCATGTTCACCTCCGTAATACGGGTCTGGCACTTCTTTGTCTTGTCCAGGATGGGTGCTATCTAATATCAGAGATACTTTTTCTATCTCTTGGGGTGTCTTAGCTAATTTTATTACGTCTCTAAAGTTTGACTTATCCATTACAAAAATGAAATCATAGATTTCAAAATCATAGGTAGAAAACTGTTTTGCTCTTTGGCGGGATATGTCAATGTTATTTTTTGCAGCAACCTCAATACTTCTTGGGTCAGGTTTATTGCCTACATGCCAGGCACCTGTTCCGGCAGATTGCACTTCAAATTTATTAGAATCTAACATGTTTTCTAAAATTCCATGCGCTAGGGGAGAGCGGCAAATATTGCCCAGACAAACCATAAGTATTTTAGTTTTCAATGAATGCCTTTTAAAATTGGGAATAAAAAATCCCGCCATTGGCAGGATTTGATACTTTATAGTGTAAGTTTCTTTTGTAAGTCTTCCACATATTTTCTAAACTGTTTATCTGTACTAGATAGGTTGTCTACTGTTTTACAAGCATGTAAAACGGTGGCATGATCTCGTTGTCCTATTTGTGAGCCAATGGAAGCAAGTGAAGCCTTAGTGAATTTTTTTGCAAAAAACATAGCCAATTGTCTAGCTTGAACGATGTGACGTTTTCTTGTTTTAGATTGCAGTGTTTCTACATCCATCTGGAAATAATCACTTACTACTTTTTGTATGTAGTCTATAGAAACTTCTCTTTTGGTATGTTTCACGTAGTTGTCTACAATCTTCTTTGCTAGATCAATGGTAATTTCTTTTTTATTGAAAGAAGAATGAGCTATTAATGATATAATGGCGCCCTCTAGTTCTCTAATATTTGTTTTGATGTTGTTTGCTAAAAACTCAACGATATCTTCGGGCATTTCTACACCGTCTCTATATAATTTGTTTTTGATAATGGCAATGCGCGTTTCACAATCTGGGTGGTTAAGCTCTGCAGATAAACCCCACTTAAAGCGAGAGAGCAATCTTTGCTCTATATCTATCATATCAACAGGTGCTTTGTCACTTGTTAGTATAACTTGCTTTCCGTTTTGATGCAAATGATTAAATATGTGGAAAAACACATCTTGAGTCCCTGCCTTGCCAGAGAGTAATTGGATATCATCAACAATCAAAACATCTATCACTTGGTAGAAGTGAATAAAATCGTTTCTGTTATTTTTCTTTACAGATTCACTGTATTGCTGTACAAATTTCTCAGCCGAAATGTAAAGAACTGTTTTTTCTGGATACTTATCTTTTATGTCAACCCCGATAGCGTGCGCTAAATGAGTTTTACCAAGGCCAACACTTCCAAATACCAATAGTGGATTGAAAGACGTTCCTCCTGGTTTGTTCGCAACCGCAATACCTGCAGATCTAGCCAGTCGGTTTGACTCTCCTTCCAAGAAATTTTCAAAATTATAACTTGGATTTAATTGAGATTCTATTTTTACATTTCGAATACCAGGAATTACAAATGGATTTTTAAGCTCTGGGCTTTTGTTCTTTAGCGGAACATCGACATTTTGTGATCCTTGATTATTGCTTCTATTTGAACTAGGAATTCTTTCTGTAAAAGGTTGTTTGTTTCCGTAGGTGTTTTCCATCCTAATAACATACACCAACTTTGCTGCTGGGCCTAACTCTTTGGTTAAGGCAACTTTTAACAATTTTACGTAGTGCTCCTCTAACCACTCATAAAAAAATTTACTAGGTACTTGAATACTTAGTGCATTGTCAGAAAGCTTTACTGCTTTTATTGGTTCGAACCAAGTTTTATAGGCTTGCTGGGTAATATTATCTTCGATAAACGAGAGACAATTATTCCATACAATTGCAGAAGTATTGTTCATAGTTTTTTTAGAGGGTATTTTGTTGGTTAATCTTTTTGCAAAAGGACAATTGAGCAGTAAATATCAGTTGAACTTTCTTGCACAACAAATATGTGAACAAATTTGTAAAAAAAAAAACGTTTTGCTGTTGAATTTTCGGTTTTTTTATTGCATGTTTAACTCAAGAGTTTTTATACCTAATAAATAACCACTTTTACAGCTATTATTTTTGAAAAAAACAACAACAACTTTGCGCGTTAGATACGGAGAGACAGACAAGATGGGAATTGTCTATTACGGAAATTACGCTACCTATCTTGAACAAGGAAGAACAGAGTGGCTAAGAGATATGGGCTTTTCCTACAAATGGATGGAGGATAACGGGATTCATTTACCGGTTGTCGAGTTAAGCATCAAATTTAAAGCTCCTGCTCGGTATGATGATGTTTTGACTGTTACCACAACACTAAGGAAAATTCCTACACACCGTATTGATTTTTCCTATGAAATACACAATCATGAGGGTCAACTTTTAATCACAGGTGATACCTCTTTAGTTTTTGTAAATAGTGTTACAAATAAATTGCAAAAAGCGCCTGATTATTTGTTAGAGAAGTTAGTTTAGCAAACAAAATAATAAGGTTGTTAGCTACAGCTTTTTTATTTCAACTTTATATGTGTTTTCAAATAAAGTAAAAATTCTATCGGCTTCTTTTTTTCTTACAGAAATTGTTAGTGTACAATTGTGTTCCAATTTTTGATCAATAAGTTTTATTTTCTGATCCTTTATGTTTCTCATCACAAGGCTCATTTCTGGATATTCAAAAAGCAGTAAAAACAATACATCTATTGTTTTTTCTTTGATAGATACAGTTTCTAAGGTTAATTTGGCAGATGTTTTATAGGCTTGAATTAATCCGCCAACACCTAGTTTAGCACCTCCAAAATAACGCACACTCACCACAAGTGTATTGGTCAAGTTAAAAGCTTGTAGTTGTCCATAAATTGGCATTCCTGCACTGTTGTTTGGTTCTCCATCATCATTGGCTCTGTATTTTTGATAGCTTTCTCCCAGTTGCCAGGCATAACAAAAATGACGCGCGGTGTGATGTTGCTTTTTTAACGTATTGATGCACGCTTTGATATCCTGCTGGGTTGTTACTGGAAATGCATAGCCATAAAATTTGCTGCCACGATCTTTGTGTAGCGTTTGTTTAGAGGCAGATGCTATAGTGTAATAGGTGTCTTTAGTATTTTCCATTTTACAGTATGGCTGAACTTACTAGGGCTATACTAATAATTGCCAAGATAATACCTATCCAATTTTTCATAGAAAGTCGTTCTCTAAAAAATACAATTCCCAATAAAGTGGAGATAATCACAATGCCCACATTGTTTATAGTAAAGATACCAGAACTATCAAACAAATCACTCCTAAGTGCCTTTACTAAAAAATAGATAGAGAAGTAGTTTGGGATACCAAGAACAATACCGGCTATTACGTTTTTATACTCAAGCACCAGCACACCTTTTATTTTTTGTGCCATTAATACCATAATTCCAATAATTCCTGCAGTCATAAATATGGTAGAAGAAAAAAGCGGGATCAGGCTTTTGTCTGTAATAAAATCATTTTGTAAAAAGTTTAAACTTGTGTCAATAAGCCCGCTTCCTAAAAAAACTAACAATGGTAAAACCAAATTCCTTTTTTGTAAGACAATGCCGCTATCTTTTTTTACAGCTACAAGATACACTGCAATAAGTGCTAAAACAATACCGGCTGCCTTGAAGGGCCCAAGGGGCTCTTTGTAGTACCATAATCCAAAGGCAATAGGTATTACAAGTGCCATTTTTGTTGCCACAGAGACTACAGATAAACCACTATGCTGTGTGGTTATAGCCATCAGGTTAAATACGATAATAAATAATGCACCTAAAGCCAAGGTGTAATAAAACCAATTGTATTGGGGTATTGCAGATAACTCAATGCTGTTTTGGTAACCAATTAACCCGCAGCTGCAAGCAACAAAATAATTAACTACAATGGCCTGTAGGGTGTTAATATTGTAACTAGCAAAAAGCCTAAATATTACAAATATGAGTGTGGAGGCTATAATGCTTAATGCTAAGAATATCATTAGTTAGTGTTTTTATAAATACAAAGACTTGTGTCTTTGATGCTTTTTCTAGTGTGTGGTTTTGCATTAAAAATAGGTGCTTTAATCCCGTTTTCTAGGCTCATTTTCCCCGTGTATACATGGGCCTGATCCCAAATGTCTTCATCTATAAATGTTTGCAAGGTTTTTGTGCCTCCTTCAATGATAATACTTTGCAGATTATGCTTGTGTGCAATAGCACATATCTGCAAGGCCAGGTTTTTTTCAAAAGTAATATACTCATATATAATAGGAGTGTTTTGTGTGGCCTCTTGCTTTACCTGGGTAATAATAATGGTGGGAGCCTTATCATTAAAAATAGCTGCTGTTTTTGGTATTTTTAGATTTTTATCTATAACCAATCGTGTTGGTGAGGTTCCTGCCCATTGGCGGGTGGTAAGAGAGGGGTTGTCTACAAGGGCTGTTGTGGTTCCAATTACAATGCCTTGTTCTTGTGCTCTTAATTGATGTACTTGCTGTCTGGAGTATATGTTTGATATCCAGAGGGGTTGTTTTTTGTCTTTTATAATTGGAGCAATATAGCCATCTGTTGTTTGTGCCCACTTTAAAAAAACAAAGGGCCTTTTTTTATTCTGAAATATAAAAAAACGTTTATTGAGCGCTTTACATTGCTCCTCTAGGACACCTTGGATAACCTTGCAGCCCGCTTTTTGAAGTTTTAAAATGCCTTTTCCTGCAACTTTTGGATTAGGATCCACACAGCCAATAATCACATTTTTAATACCGCTGGTGATAATTAAATCTGCACAAGGTGGCGTTTTACCGCTATGGCTACATGGCTCCAGACTAACATATAGGGTTGCTTTTTTAAGCAGTTGTTGGTGTGATGTGATGGCGCTTGTTTGCAATATTTTTAAAGTATTTGTGTTTGTTTTTGAATTTGTAATTGCATGAACCTCTGCATGAGCTTTGCCTGCCTTATAGTGCCATCCTTCTCCAATGATAAGATTGTTGTATACCAAAACACTGCCCACCAATGGGTTTGGGTAGGTGGTTCCTAAACCATTTTTGGCCAGTTCAATACAGCGGCTCATGTATTTTTGATGTATCTTCACGCTGTAAAAATACAATGATTTTTATAGATGCGTGAACCTATTATTAGAACAATTAAAAAAGAGGATAATACCCACCTAGCAAAGTTGATTAGAAAAGTCCTTGAAGACCTTGGAGTCCCAAAAGTTGGATCTGCCTTTGCAGATAAAGCCTTAGATTGTATGTTTGAAACCTATCAAGGTGACCGTAGTGTTTATTTTGTAGTAGAAGAAAATGGAACTATTATTGGGGGCGCCGGAATAGCAGCCCTAGAAAATTATGATGGAACTATTTGTGAGCTTCAAAAAATGTATTTTTTAGAAACCGCAAGGGGCAGAGGTCTTGGAAAAATCATGATGCGCCTCTGTCTGGAAGCTGCTGTCTCTTTCTCTTTTGAGAGCTGTTATATAGAGACCATGACTTACATGACTGCTGCGCAAAATTTATATAAAAAATATGGTTTCCAGTATTTGAATGGCCCCTTAGGTGATACAGGACATTTTTCTTGTCCAGTACAAATGCTTAAAAAACTCTCAATCTCTTGAAACTATCTCAACTAAAAATTAATTTTATTGCTCAACTTCAAGGAGTCTATGACAAGGAAGAATTACATTCTTTTTTCTATTTGCTTTGTGATTTTTTCCTGCAGTATTCTCGCTTTGAAGTTTCTATGAGTCAAGACACTATGGTGTCTGAAACTAATATAGCAAGATTTGAGAAGGTTCTATTAAGATTAAAAGCCCAGGAACCCATTCAATACATACTTGGAACCACCGAGTTTTATGGGCTCACTTTTAAGGTTAATGAGCACACCCTTATCCCAAGGCCAGAAACAGAAGAATTGGTAGATTGGGTTCTATCAAACCTTCATGATCAGGATCGTGTGTTGGATATTTTAGATATTGGTACAGGAAGTGGTTGTATTGCTATTTCTTTAGCCAAAAATATTCCAAGGGCAAGAGTTTCTGGTATTGATATTTCAGAAAAAACACTAGAGGTAGCTCAAGAAAATGCAGTCAAAAATCAAGTGTTGGTTTCTTTTTGTAAAAAAGATATATTGCAAACTACAGCCTTGAAAAACAAGTATGACGTAATGGTTTCTAACCCCCCTTACGTGCGCCAAATAGAGAAAAAAGCAATGAATGCCAATGTGTTAGACTATGAGCCCGGCGTTGCATTGTTTGTAACCAACGAGGACCCATTGTTATTTTACAGAAAAATTGCCCGGTTAGCTATGATGTCTTTACAAACAAGAGGCTGGCTTTATTTTGAGATTAATGAATATCTATCTAAGGAGATGGATGTCTTGTTAAAAGAAATTGGCTTTGCTAATATTGAAATTAAAAAAGACTTTAGAGAGGTGCC
>Ga0209532_1000974_pt1 | contig 23664 bp, 23 predicted proteins | sample COG_02_FD_184746 | JGI IMG/M metagenome (GOLD analysis project Ga0209532, IMG submission 184746) | Pelagic Microbial community sample from North Sea - COGITO 998_met_02 (SPAdes) (version 2) | ecosystem: Environmental > Aquatic > Marine > Neritic zone/Coastal water | place: Helgoland, sampling... | reverse complement strand
GAGTCCTCCGTCTATGTACGCGACAGATGAGCTGCAGCCGTCGGGGTGCTGGCACAAGGGGAAGCCGCCGTGCCTGCTACACCTGTTCCTGAGTCCTCCGTCCTTGTAGTTGACAGGTGTGCTGCAGCCGTCGGGGTGCTGGCAGATACGCTTTCGCCTCTTTCTCTTTTGCACATTAGTTGTTGACTGTAGCGCTCTTTTCATCTCGATTGTTGATTACTGAATTATGAATTACTAAGAATTTTTATTGCAATTTAATTTAAGAAGCCCATCGCGATTTGGTTTTCCTTCAGGACCTTGACCTGTTCCCGTAGCTCATGGATCGCGCGCGCATTCATCACTTGTATGTTCAACAGGTTCGCCTGGAGTTCGATTATCCGCTTCGTTTCCAGAGAGGCCTCGTCAGTCTGTTCATTGAACACCAGTGTGACTGTCTTCGATCGACAGTCATGGTCGTACAGGACATGAATGATCTCTGCGTATATGGCTCCGATCGAGTCCAGGTTGAAGTCGCCTCCGACAGGTGTCGCGACCACGTGTTCAAACACCCGATACATTCGGTCCGTAGCCATCTCCCTGACATGGCTTTCCGTCGACGTGCCTTTGGTAGTCGTAAAATGAGACTGTATTGCTGTTATACACTTCAGTATAACATCCAGGTCTACCGGGAACGATAGGAACCTATCGACCACCTTGTGGGCTCCGTTCTGTTTGTCAACCACCATCTGCCGCACGGGTCGCGACACGTCATTGGACCTCTCGAACCTGCTGTGATATAGAATGTCCTCTAATTTTGCTCCCGTACACAGCATCGCAAGTATGATGTCGTTGATGAATCCATGATGCTCCAACAGGTGGTCTTTGACACGGACAATCGCTTCGAACCGTACCTCCATCTGGTTAGTTTTGACATCGCTTATGTCAATAGAGTTGTCGGGGTCCCTCTTTCCAAAGGCTCGATTGATCAGAGTCATAAAGTTATGAACAGTGCTTTTGTTGTCGTACAGTGTCTCTAGGATCGATTTGATCCTGGTTCCAAGAGCTTGTATATCGCCTAGTTCGCACTCTGTGGTTTCGGGGCTCTGTATGATATTCGCGATGTATCTACAGAGGGCCTTTCCCACGCTCTTTGTATACGGACACTGTCCCTGGGGTATATCTGCGAGGAGCGGGCGGTACCTGCCTGTGGACCTCCTGTTCATTCTGATAGTCTCCAGGGCGTCCGGTGATGTCCATTTGACCAGTAGTGTCGACAAGGCACGCAGTGAGATGTCGGTGTCGGTACGCCTTCGCTTGTGTTGGGGGGTGGGGCATCCCTGTCGTTTTCGCTTGGAGGTCTGTACCGTCGGCGATTCCGGAAACGAGAACTTCATGGCGAGGTCGGTGTGTGAATGTATCACTGCCAGATGGATTATGCGCCACGCTCATTTTTCAAATGGCTGGTACGATGGTCCCCGTCTCATTCGCTCGGATAGGTATCGGTCATGACCGCACATGCGTCGACGGTGACCTGGGCAGTCGGAGAGACGAGCTGGTCAGGAGACTGGAGGTCGAGAGGTCGGCATGTGTCCCGGACGCTCCATCGCAGGTGGAGCGCGCCCTACAGTACGACCTGGACATCGTGGAGCAGGAGTTGGGACACATTCGGTCTGAGTCGGAAGCCTTCCAGCGAGACGAGGCTCGTGTTTCGAAGATCATGAGACTGGATGGTGGGACGATGCGTCCGAAGTCGTCTCAGATGTACAATATGCTGTATGCGCTACGCCACACCTTTGGTGGTGCCGAGTCCAAGGGTGTGCGCCCCATGGCTAGGGCGGGGTTTCGGTTCGTGGAGACCAACTTCTGTGAGAATCCCCCGTGTGTTCGTTCGAAGTACATTTTCAATGAGCAGGAGTCTCTGATGATCTGTCCATCTTGCAGTATGACCAAATGTGCCGAATACGTCACTAACAATATGAATCATCCTAGCCGTTCTCAGACGAGGTACGACAGGTCTCGGGTGTGTCAGAAGTACCTGGACCAGTTCCACGATGGGGTCCGGGACCCGCCAAAGAGTGTCATCAACGGCATCTACAACGAGCTGTCGAGGCAACATACGCTCGTGTCTTCGTTTGTTCGCGAGGGCGTCATCTTGTCGATCCTGAAGAAGCTGAAGTTGAACAAGTGGAAGCCCTTCTCACAGAGGATCCGCAGGATTGTGAATGGTGAGAAAATACCTAAAATGAGTCGCCACCTGATCCAGCTACTGATGAAGCGCTTCAGGATCGTGATCTCACAGAAGCTGAGCCACAACAACAGAAAGCTCCTTAACCTGGACTTCCTCACGCGCCAGTTCCTCCTGATGGAGGGTAAGCCCATGCTGGCGTCCATGTTCAACAATCACAAGACGGCCAACGTGATCCAAAAGGCAGATGTCGACATGATCAAGCTGTACAAAGACATACGTGGCGATACGGAGCTGGAGTGGTCCTTCTACTCCTCATACTAGAACCAGCTGTATCTTTTCCAGTTGTCGTCTGGCCTCGGCATAGAGGTCACCGTTGCGGCCCGTGCGTATGATCGCCTCGGGGTAACCGATACCGTACGTCTCCGCGATTCGCTTCCGCACGGAGTTCCACGCCAGTAGACCACTGGTGGCGCGTCTGTGATAGTGTTTCCTACTGGACTCACGCCTGCTTTTTGAGATCAGATTCCCCAGTCCGTTCTCCGTGAACTTCTGGGACCTCCCTTCCCGAATCCTTCTGCGGTCGTCGATCCTCCTCTTCTGGTTCCTTCGACCACGGGTCGTCCCGATCTTGCGGAATGTGTTCGTGTTCGGGTACAGCACTTTCTTTTCCATGATCTCCTCGGACCGGAACCCATCGGCCATCCGTCGTATGTGTACCTTATCCGACTCTGTCAGCTGGCTCAGGTGCATCTTCTCGCCGTTCGAGGTCATGATCTTCTGTGCCGCCACTGACCAGAGTCTCCTTCTGTCCCCGGGCCTCATGTATGCCTGTAGGCCCGATGCACTCCTTCGTGCCGACACTATTTTGTTTCTACGACTCAGGGTCTCAGACGATGTTTGTAGCATAATATAAGCTTTATAATTATTGAATCAAAGCATGAAAGGGATGTCCATGTGTATGACTACCCCGCGGTAAGGTTCAAGACGTCCTCTATGTACTTGTCGAACTCCCGTCGCACGATCGTGCTCAAATGGTGCACCTGCACCACCGATCTCGCCGAGAAACCGTCCTTTGCGATCGTCATGATCTGCTCCAGTGACTGCACCGCTCTTGCGAAATAGGTGCGCCCAACGTCCCTGTACTTCGACATCAGGATGACTCGCTCCATGCCGGACTTCACACTGAGTCCGTGTATCGACTTGTCCCGCACCTCCATGAGCATGTGTCTTACTCCTATAAGGATCTCTGTCTCACCGAGCAGCCTCATGAAGTGGGGCTTGGCAGCAGTCGCTTCTGTGGCCTGGTGCAACTGGTGCAGCATGTGGTGCAGCACCACATTGCCCTTGATATGTTCGAATGTCTCCAGCAGCGGGTCGTCCTGTAGCAGTCTCTTCTGTACCAGGAACTTGCGTAGCAGCTCATACACCGAGCCTGCCAATAGGCCAATGAGTCCCGTCGATAGTATGGACTTCAGGTCGGCGTAGGAAAGCTTAGCGGTCTGGCTTATCATGGTTAGATCGATAGGTGAGCTCGAGGTGCAAGGTTTTATTAAATGTTCTTTTGTACACTGTTCGGTATAAGATAAACGACAGTGACTCCATAAGAGATCGCCTGTTGTCCATGTTACATAGGAAACACGCCCGTCCGAACCACCGCCGGCCGTCCTCCACCCCGGTGAGTGGAAATGAGAAGGGGAAGGGGAAGGGGAAGGGGAAGGGGAAGGGGAAGGGGAATGGGAATGGGAAGGGGGAGGCACCGAAAGCTGGCTCTTTCATAGTCATCTCGGATCTGCACCTACAGCACATGACCCCCTCTGCCCGTAGCATCCCTGGGAAACACATCATGACGGACTCGGAAGCCTACGGGTTCCTGACTTCCTTGAGATCGAAGTTCCAGCATGTGATACTGAACGGAGACGTGTTCGAGATTCTGACGGTGAATACAGGGGCGACCCTCGAATCGGTGAAGAGGAAGGTGATCTCGGACAGTCACAGAGAAGGGGTACCTGCGACGGTTTCTCGTGCGCGAGCGACTGGGGATCGGGAGAGTAAGTCGGGTCCCAATACGGTGAATGCCGAGGCAGACAGGGCCTGGGACAGTCTGGGTCCGAAGCTGTTCGAGGAGATTCGGGGTCAGTTTCGGAAAACGATCGGCCTGATCGAGCAGGATCCTCATATTTATTACGTGAGTGGTAACCACGATAGCATCGTGCGTACTCGCAGACTCGTCGATGGAGTGACGGAGAACGTGGTGCTCCAGCACCTGGGGTACCGCGTCCTGATCTCCCACGGTCACCAGGCGGTCCATCAGCATAACGAAAGTGTGCGTGAACGTGATCGCGACGGCGATGTCAAGACGGAGATAGGACGTGCCATAGCCGAAACAATGGTATCCTGTATGAGTGGTCGACTACAAGAACAGGACCTGGACTTCTGCCTCTCCAAGCTTCTGGCGACGTCCGGGCGACTCATGGTGGGGAAGGAGGACCCCGTGCAGCTGCTGCGTGAACACGCCGAGACCACCGCAGAGAGGGGCGACTTCCAGTGTGTCATCTACGGACATGTGAAGGTCCCTGAGATTCGCAACCTGAATCATAAAGGTGGGTCGGGCGCTCTCTACTGTAACTGCGGGACAGCCGACCGGGATGACATGTACGTGGACGCAATAGAGGGGATCATTGGTAAGTCGTCCTGTGATGTTTCGCAGACGCGTCGTCACCTTCTGAACCCTGACGAGTTCGTGGAGCTTCAGTTCGGCCAGGTGAAGAGGCTGCGCTCCCAAGGTGGTTTCATATCGAGCTCGAGTCAGCAGCTACAGCCCTCGCATGCCGGACTGATCAAAAAGTGTCTGGGATGCATATATTCAACCAAAGGGGGTCCAAAATGATCGGTGTGTCGTGTAATGTATCGGTTATGCTCGACCTGAGCACTGCTGCACCATCGCGGCGATCTGACATGTGTTGCACGACATGTCCGAACACACCTGACACCCATTGTCGGTCATTTCGAGGTCACGTGTCGCAATCGCCGTATTCGAAGGTATATCTCTGTCCGATCGCGATCGGTCGTCTTCGGTCTCTCCCAGGATTCGTATGATGTTCTGAAGCACGTCGTTACCTTCGAGTCGCTTTATCTCGTGCATTGCCGCGTGCAAGTAATATACTGCGGTTTTGTATTCATCCTCGATGGATCGGCCCTTCCTTCTGATTTCACTCGGTGACAGTGGTGTCCACCCTATGGAGAATTTATCTGTCGACCTCTCCATCTTGAAAAGTGTGACTGAAATTGTGTTTATTAAATCAAAAAAGTGCTTTATCGATCGTCGAAGCGTCGATTAGGGTCGAGTTTCCAGACCTGAACTGTCGGTGGATCTCTTCGACCTTTTCCATCACGAGTTTCTCGATGGATTCGCTGAACCTTTGGACGGCATCCTTTGAAACTTTGAAAGTATCGCCGGGAACGCCTACGTTCCTCAGTTTTTCCCTTAGTCGGCATGTGTATAGAATGCGGCTTCTCGATCGGGAAGAGGTTCTTTTGACTCTGGATTGAATTCTCTCCAAGTCCTCCAGCTCCTCCAGCTTATTGAGGATCTTTCTTCGCTCAGCGCCCACTGAATCCAGTGACTGCTGGTCGGGGGATGGGAAGGGAGATGGATCCTGCTGCTTCTGGTCGGGCGATGGAGAGGGAGAGGGAGAGGGAGAGGGTGAAGGCTCCTGTTGCTTCTGTTCGAGGGAGTGTGAGGGCTCTTGCTGCTTCTGGTCGGGTGTGCACGGTGGTCCGATCGGGCTGGATCTTGGGGACGGGGAGTGTGAGGGCTCTTGCTGCTTCTGGTCGGGTGTGCAGGGCGGTCCGATCGGGCTGGATCTTGGGGACGGGGCGGAACTCTCCGAGTTGTTAGTGAAGGCGTTGAATGACATTTTATGATCTTTGAAATATGATGATAGTACGTGTATGCGATGTTGTTGCTGGTCGAATGTATGGGCCCACTCGACTAACCCGTTGGGTATCTGATACGTATCAGCCAGCTATTTTTGTGAGGGCAGATGAACGGGCGTATGTCTCCGAAGCTTCCGCCGCGGCAGCTGATGGCCACCATGGACCTGACGGCTCGGTATGAGAGTGGGCGCCCTCTTCCGAGAGGGAGCTCCAGTCGGATGACGTGTCGTCGGTCATGGACCATGATCCCCAGGAGGAGTCGTACCACGTCGGTCTCGATACTCGTTTCAAACATCGCGCCGTCCTCTTGGAATGGCGGGAATGGGTGTGTGGGCGTCCTCCAACCGGTGACGTACATGCCCGCTGCGAGCCCGAAACCTGGGGAGAGACGAACCGTGTACATATGCTTCTGAATGAATCGGCGTACCACCCTGCTCCTTATGGTCAAGATGGACGCGTCTGTCATGGCTGCTGTTCCTAGCTGTTCGACCAGGCAGTCCAGAGGTGTGGTGCTTTTTGGCGACGACCGGAGTATCTGCAGGAACAGTGTCTGCGTGAGGTCGAAGTGTTCGACCCATGACCATGGCCACCCCACTGTGGGGGGTCGGAGTAGCTTGCGGAGCAGCCAGGAGCTCTCGAGCTCTATAGATAGTCGCATAAGCACAGGGTGGTCGACAAAGAGCACTTCTCTGCATAGTCCGAATACGGCTTTGACCACGCCACAGCAGGCGTCGCAGAGGGACTGTTGCGCGTCTCCGAGGCCTGTGAAGTGATCGAGCATCCAGCTCATGGACACGGAGTTCTTCAGTGTCGATTGATTCTTCTGGACAATACCGCCGCATAGATGTACCAGCTGGAGAATGTTCACCTCCGACCGCTTCTCCGAAATCATTGACCACACTCGATCCAGTAGTCGCGCCACGATCTGCAGAAGGAATGTCGACCCACACTTGGGTCCTATGAGACCACATGATCTCTGTAGGAGTGTGAAGCACACCTGGTCGGTCGTTTCCTCTGACCAGTGGTCTATCAGGGAAAGGATGGTGCGTGGACAATGTATGACCAGTAGTGTGAGGAGTAGGTCGAACCCCAGGTTCAACCTGTGTGACGTACGGATCACACCATCGATCACAAGTGGTCGTTCGTGATCGCGATCGTGATGTGGCTGGGTCCCTTGTGATGGGTGTATTCGCGAGTTGACTCCTAGATAGTCCAACGTGTGTAGGCTCTCCAGGAAGTCCACTGTGTCTTGGTGTTGACCTAGTTCGGACATCAACGACCGGGCCTTTCCCACCGACATCGCCTCACATATGTGAAGCGCGCGCGACACATTGTCGAAAGAGAAAGACATGGATAATTTCAGGCGGTTCTCGCCGAACGACCGTACCGACTTCAGAAGTCCCAGGTGGCGTACCAGGTTCTCGCCGACGGTCACCTCGGAAGTACTCTTGGGGTCGGGTCTATTATCGTTCAACTCCAGAAAGAAAGTCATCGGTGACGAGTTTGAATTGTATCGAGTAGACGCAGACATTGAAGTGAGCGCTTAGCTAGGGGGCCAATCGCGTACGTCCTTTCAAAATAGGCACGTTGTGATTGGGCACTTTCCGTCATTGAAATTTGTGATGTGTCGAATGATGAGGAGTGTCGAGACTACGATGGTTGGGTCCAGGTCCAGGTCCAGGGCGATACGTACGAATAACCTGTCGGAAAGGGATATCGAGCTAATAAAGGTGTATTCCATCCCCTGGAAGAAGCTACAGCGGGACCTCATGTTTGTGTCGCAGCGCTGTACCATATGTGATAACATCCTGGGGGGGTGGAAAGAGGCGCACCCACTATCGCTTCTCAAGAACTGGTCCGGTCACCGTGAGTACCTGGGGCTCTACGTACACTCGCATTGTACTTTCGGATCCCTTTAGAGACAAAGTTGTAAGTTTCAATCGAGCGTTTATAAAGATCGGATACACTAGTTCATAGGTTCGATAAAGATGACTTCGAGAGAGTCGGACGACAAGCTTGCTATCTACTGGAAAAAGCTGAACGGTCAGCAGAGGAAGGTGCTCATCGAGGTTGCAGTAAGCCTGAAAGAGAAAAAGATTAAACCGAGAGCTCTAAGGCGAAGTCTACAGAGAGCAAATAATCCCCCGAAACCGAACAAGTACGCCAGGTACGTTCGCGACAACTTCAAAAATGTGAAGGCGAACAACCCCAATAAGAGCTTCGAACAGGTGATCCAGATCATTGTGAACCAATACAAAGATGGGTCGAAGGGGGAGACGTCGAAGAAGTCGAATAAGTCGAAGTCGAATAAGTCGAAGTCGAAGAAGTCGAAGTCGAAGAAGTCGAAGAAATGAATCCGTGAATAGAGAGACGGGTGCCACTGTGCACTGTCGCGTTTATGTCTTTCCTCTCATGCATTATATAAAACGATTGTGACCATGTTCATCATTGTTCTGTTTCTCCTCGTTGCGATGGCGGCCCAATTGTTTTCGCTGATCCACAGCACATATGAGGATGTCGGATTGCGGCAATCTATCGCGGACTTGCAGATGGCCAGTGGGGAGGTGAAGAAGAACGTTCGATCGAGAGACGTGGGTTCTACCCGAGACCTTCGTCCGCGGGGGTACGTCACATGTACGCCGCAGGTCCGTCACGAGGATTACAAGGTAGAGTTAGATACGGATGAAGATGGGGATGAAGATGAATATCTACTCTGCCATGACTGGATGTTGATCCGCTACGACACATGCACAGAATCGTTTGTGGTGGAGATAAGATCCAACCTGATGCGATTGAAGTTCGTGGATCTGTCGGACAACCAGGTCCATCGACTCGAGAAGGATTTCGTAGACCGCATGCAGGTACACCAGTGGAGAGAAATGACGAGGATCGAACTGCTGCGATTACATAGAGAGTAGCCACCGTGTCTACTCGTCGATACCGATGCGCCGACCTCGTACTGTGACACTTACGACTATGACAAGGAGCAGTGTCAGTACGATCCATCCTGATCGGAGGACAGATGGGTCCGTGGGAGCCCCGATACACACGACAGTGGTGAAGGGCATACTCATGTTCCTACTGATTTCCCTGCCGAATCTGTTATACACGGCTATCAGGGAGCTCCTGGGGGTCGAGGACCTGGAGCGATCTACTCTTCCCATGACCCGGTCGAGTAGCCTATCTGGCCCATTGGCCGTCGACCAATGGAGCACGCCGACGACGGGGTAGTGGTCACTGATGTCTGCTATCTTGCGGGTGGTCGTCAGATTCATGCGGATCTCGAAACGCTCCCTCGCCTTCAGTGGTACGGACCACATGACACTTCTGAAGGGCCGTAGGTGGTACTGGCTCCACCCGATATAGTCCAGCCACTCCTGGGGGCAACACACGCACCGCATCTGCTCCAGGTATTCGTCGTAGCACCCGCTGGGCCATTCCGCAGTCGAGTACATGGTGTCGTCGTCGTTTCCCACCAGTTCGTTGCTTCTGGGATCGGATGTGAAAGATGAGCTGTTTCCGGACAGAAGGCGTCGGCTGATTCGCATACCGAGGATCTCTTTAAGGTCTTTTATGCCGCGCACATCGCTGTACATGTCCATGTTGAAGTCTCCCGTGATCACGACGGGTTCGGCGGGACTGATGTTCCGCGACTCTATGAACTGGCGCATCTGCACCAGCTGCTGCTTTCGGATGGACCGACCGACCGACGTGTTCCAGGCTTGGAGGTGGGTTCCGAACAGGTTGATGGGTCGTCCGTCCACCATGATCCGACAGTGGACGGCCCCCTTCGCCACGAAGCAGTCTGCGCCGCTACACGCGTTCCGAAACACGAGGTGGGGATTTTTGTTGTGGCAGATCGGGTACCTGCTGAAGATCACTATGCCCCCGGGGACCAGTTTGACGTCTGTGAGGTCGAGTCGGGAGTACAGCGGTTCTGTGCGGTATCCGAATCCTATCTTTTCCAGAGAGCTGGACACGGCCTGGTGTTCGGAGATCAGTTCCTGCAGTACCAGGACGTCTATCTGTCCCACGTCTGACTCCAGTCGCTTTACGTTCTCGGCTACCCGCATACTTCTCTGCCTCTGTCCGTTGTATCTGATCGGTGGTACCACCGCCAGCATCAGGTTGTAGGTGCATACTCTTATGGAATATGCACTCTTTTGTTCCGCGCGTATGTTCTTCCATGCTGTGTTATCCACGTGCACGCCGACGTGATCATGATGCATTTCTTTGACCGATCTCTCCATCTGTCGGGTTTCATTTTTCGTACGGTGCCTGTCGGATGTTCAGGCCCAGACGTCCCGATAGCGCAAAGCAGATGCAGCTGGTGCTCGTCGTCGACATAGAATCGATGGGTACCGGGCCCCCCGACTGGTTCGCGGGGGGTGTCGTTTTGGCACAGGTGTCCTCCTCCCATGTCAAGATCCTCCAGTACAGGATGTTCCGTAAGCAGTGGGTAGGTGTGTCTCGACCGATGTTCGGTGCCTCGGGATTCTGGAGGGATAACCAGAGGGCTCTATACTTCAACTTGTACCCGCCGTCCATCGGCGAAGATGGTCACCTGGGCATGCGTAAAGAGGGCGACTACGCGAACGATGGGGACCTGGCCCTCTACTTGAGGTCCCTCCTCGATGGTTACCCCGACGTGATCCTGATATCGGACAATCCCTCCTTTGACATCTCGTTCGTCAACCTCATGCTGTGCAACGAGGGGCTACCGCCGGCCCACATCCGGTTTCGGTCCGAAGCAAATGAGCAGGGTGTCCTCCGAAAGGTCTCATTCTATCGGCAGGTGGTGTGTGTGTGGAGTGCGAGACTCTGCCTCAACCACATGATCAGTGACGACAGGATAAGGAAGCGCGCCTCTGCTCTGGTCCAGAATATGGATATACCGGACATCAAGCACGTCCCCGTCGTAGACTGTGTCAACACGGTGTGTGTGTTCCAGGAGATTCTACTGGCGACGTCCCGATGCATGTTCGTCAGGCGCTCCGCGCACGCGAATGCCCGGTATTCGAAGTCGACTGGTCATATAAATTAAATAAATTAAACTAGGTGATGAGGGACTGTAATTGTTTATCGAAAATTTGTTGTCCCAGTCGCTGGGTCACGTCCGTTTCATGGTCCGAAAAGGAACGAGTAGAATGGTAGGGTCATGGCACAGCCCCCGTTGCGTCTCTCATGTTTGCGCTTTGAGAGCTGTAGGTCCTTGAAGTTGCTAATATGTCGTAACTGTGGTGGCAAGCGGTAGTGCTCGGCGAACGGCGGTCTTCTGTCCCGGTAGGTGGGTGGTGAGGTGTCTCTGCTTCGATCGTGGGTCGAGATACGTACGTACCGAATCGAAAATTGGATGATCCCATGGTGTCTTTTATGATTAGAACCTGTCGAGTGATGTAGCTTTTTCGGGTTTCGCTGCGTCGTTTGAAAAATAGAGAATGTCCACTGCAGCGTCCGATCGGGAAGAGGATGGAGAGGGTAAGGTGGAAACGACCATGAGTTCCAATGATCGCTCGGTGACAAACTTGCTCAAGAAGACTCTCTTGGCTTCATTCAGCATTCTGATGGCCCTGGCCTTCCGGGACGCATTCCAGCACACGATGGCGATGTTTTTCCCAAAGGACGATAGTCGGAAGCTGTTGCAGCTATATATATATGCATTCGTGATCACTATCGTCACCATTGTCCTGTACTATGTGTGGAGCGACATCATTTAGTGTCCGCGGGCCGGCCCAGGCGCTATATGATGGATACGTTCAGGTAGAAGTGGTCGATGTCAACGGGGAAGTTCAGTGAGAGGACGGGTCTCTGGTTGGCACCTCTGTGGTGCATCTCGTTGGAGACGTAGACCAGTAGTTCTCGCAGGCTGATTCTGTTGTTGAATTTACGGATCGCCTGCTCTACGCAGGTCGTCATCAGTCCTCTGAAGCGTCCGGTGGGTGTCTCTCTCTCTTCCGCCAGTTGATCATCGTCACATGCCGACAGACAGATGATCATCGCCTCCGTGACTCTCCCCATTGTGGGGTCGCTTCTCGTCTGTATGGTACCCAGGGAGGTGCTGTACCGGTACTCGTGCGGCAGGTCCAGGATGGATCCGCTGTGGCAGCAGTCGAAAATGAAGGAGCAGATGACACCTTTGGGGAGGTGCTTCAGGTAGTGGGTCACCAACATATCGTCTGTGATGTAGCCGCCCGACCTGAAGTCGCAAGGCACCAGGCACTCGTCCTTCTGGTCCTGCTCGTCACCATCTTCATCTGGCACCTGGGTCCCGTGACCAGAGTAGTGCATGAAGAGGAGGTCTCCCGGCTTGGCCCTGTTCCGGAGCCAGTGGAGTCCCTTCAAGATATTGTGTCTGGTGGGTCGGAAGAGCTTTCTTTTTTGTCCGGTAGGTATACCGTCTGTTTGATCGAGTAGGAGCATGGTTCTTTCGTAGTGGAAATCCTTCTCCAGAATGCCCACCATCCTCAGAGCGTCCGTCTGGCACCCTCTCAGTGCCATGTCCTCTCCGGAGCCCACATAGTTGATGCCGATACAGAGCGCCTTCTTCACGTTTCGCTCGTCGATGTGTCCCATTTCGGACACCAGCGGGTGTCCTCTGGCACTGTTCCTGTCTTCCTGTGCCGTTCCACCTGTGGTCCGTCGGTCGCGACGGGGGCCGTTGGTTGGTCGGTATCTCCGTATCGAGCGCGTCAGTCTACATGTGAAGCAGCGGGAGCCGTGGTTGTGTAGGTGCATGGTGTGCGTCTGCTCCCTGGAGTTGGATAGGAGTCCCCGGATGTGTGACCACACGAGTGCTATGTCAGCGACTATCTCAGACCCCTTGTTGGTGCTCGTCATTTAATACAGAGAGAATCTTCTGAATTACTGTTCGAAAAGATTGCAGTTGTCGCCCATACTCGAGGTCATTTCGGCTATCTCCCGCATCATCTGTACCTCGTCGGAACTGTCTCCTATCCTGAGCGATTCCCGCTCCACCTGTAGAGGGTTCGTCTTGAGTCGCTGCAGTACAACCGTTTCGATTGACTCCTGTATGGTCGGGAACCATATGTGTACGATGTGGGTTTGTCCGGGCCTGTACGCGCGGCAGATCGCCTGTCTTGTCTTGGAGAAGCTCCAGTCGGGCTCCGTGAAGATGACGTGGCTTGCGCGGTAGAGGTTCAGTCCTGTGCACCCGGACTTCAGCCCGAGTAGAAAAACGGGCCTGGAGTTGTTCTCGAACATGTGTACCTGTTTCTGTCGCTGCACCGCATCCATGGAACCTACGAGCGTACTGAACGGGATTCCGCGCCGACTGCAGCGTCTGCCCAGAGATCTCAAGGTGTCAGCGAACGAGGAGAAGACGAGCGCGCTCTGTTTGGCGCGCACCACCCTGTGTAGAACCTCTAGGACGAAGTCCAGCTTGGTGCTGTCCCCGACCTGTGCGTGTCGCGCCTTGTCCTGGGCTCCACCGTTCGAGCAGATTTTTCTGAGCCTAGTAAAGACGGAGAGTCGGTTCTTGTCCGAGCCTGCAAGAGTTTGGTATGTGTCGTTGTATCGCTGCCGCTCTCTGTTTGAGAATTGGAGTTTGTGTGTGTGGTAACGCAGTTCTGGCATCCTGATATCTGTGTCCCCGATGTCGATGCGCAGGAGGTTGGGTGGTGTTTCTGCGCTGCGGAGTCGCGACCGGGAGATTTCCAGTCCGCAGAATCTCAGCTGCGACTGCAGTTCGACGTTCGACTCCTGTGTCGGTGTTCCGCTGAGACACATCCTCCAGCGGCTCTTCAGTGCTGAGACGGCCTGGAAGAGCTGGGTACGTGCACTGATGAGTGCCTGGCTCTCGTCCACCACCGTCCATTCCCAGAGCCTGCCGCAGAGGGTCGATGCGATGGACCTGATCTCCGACTCCGCCCTCGCTTTCCTTGTGTGTGTCTCGTGTGTGTTGCGTGTGTTGGATCCGGACCGGCTCGGTGTATTGGTTGTCGCTAATTTCGCCAGGGTCCGGCTGAGACGGACCACAGTGCCGAACGTCACGAATACCACGTCGCAGTGTTGCAGGAATACCCCGGCGGAGTGGACCTTGTTCACCGCCAGGGTATCGGGGGACAGGACACAGGTGGCTAGTCTCGTTCCGAAGAACTTTCGACACTCTTCTGTGACGGTCCCGATGGTGCTTTTGGAGCAGAGGTATATGGAGGGCGCCGACCTGCAGAGCCTCGACACCGCGATGCAGTACAGTGCGATCAGGGTCTTGCCCAGGCCCATCTCGATGTTGAGAATGAACCCACGTGGTTTGGGGACGCCGCGTACCCGAGCACATTGTATCGCCTCCCTCCGTTTGGTGGCTATCCACTTGATCGCGCGCTCCTGGTGTTTCCGGAGTCGGTGTCCGTTTTTCAGTGCCAGTGTCTCCATTTCTTTATGTGTCGGTATGCCGGTTACGCTTTGCGTGTATACACTCGAACTGGGCCCTCTGTGGTACGCCTCTGTCGCTGAGGTGTGAGTAGGCGATAGAGACGAGATAGTTTCGTGGTAGTCTCGTCGCGGTGGCGGGCGAGTGCATTCCTTTCGCAAGCTCCGGGGCGATACATGGGCAGATGTGTGCCGCCTCTGAGAAGAGCCTGGAGCTGTGCACCGTCATGTTGAATTTCCGCCCCTCTCTTAGTTTCTGGGGCTCTGTCCGTAACGTCAGTTTCAGGTGTGACTTCCGTCCGCCGGTGTTGGCTTTCAAGAGGGCGACATGTGCCCGTTTCATCTGTTTGAGTTTAAGGACGTGATTTGACCTGGCGTCGATCCGATAGATGCCGTTCGGGTTTCGGAGCACGACCCCTTCGTACCCGGAGGAAGATGCGTTCTTAAGCTTCCGAATCACGTCTTGTTCGGAGCGAACTGTCAGGGAGTGCACTCTATGTATGTGATCCCCACAGGTGCGGGACGTGGAGTCGGACCTCTCGCGCCATTTCTTCATGATTGTGCTGAGTATTTTCTGTCGGTCCTTGCTGGGTAGCCCCGCCCGCGGACTGTCTGTCCCGAAGAACACGTCGAATAGGTGTAGCTGTAGTGGCGTATGTGTGTGTGTGGGAGCAGGTGCCTCCGACTTGTGTTCCGACTGCCGTTGGTCATCGGGTGTCTCATGTGCCTCTTGGGGGGGCGCCCCTCTCCGACTCCCTCTGAGAGCGCTCCCTACGATGTGCTCTGTTGCTTTTCCGTGTAGGTATAGTTCCCCATCTAGGTAGATGGTGCCGCACTCCCGGAGGTCGACGCCGCGCGCATGCTTGGCCGAGGCCATGAGGGTGGACAGGCAGCGGACCAGGTGGGGCTGGTTGTGTAATACTCTTCCGGAGCGCCCGTACAGTTGTATATGCACCTTGTCCCGGGCGTCGAGGCGGCAGGACGCCACGCATCGTACCCCGTCTAGCTTGTACTGTAGCAGGCATGGGTATTGTGGCTCATACGACGGCCCCCTGATGATGTTTCCAGTTGCGTCGGGTGGTCGGCGCCATTTTATATTGGGGCATTTTATGATTCCGACGCGGAGTCTCGCCCTATGGAGTAGCATGGGCTTGAGTACGGGTGCGAATCGAGTGTCACGTGGCTGTTTGTCTGTTTTCACCATCCCGTGTGTTTATTGTAGGCTGCTCAGCGGAAATGTTTTCATAATTCATCGAGATGACAAAGGGTGTGGTCGAAAGTGTGGGTCTCTTTTCCGTCGGGACAGAGAGTGTGGGCTCGTCTGTGGCTATGAGTGGAGCATCGAAGCGGAGATCGAGGGTGCGTTCGAAGATTCCTTTGCCGCGTCGCTTTGTCTGTCGGTGGGAAGGCTGTACGTATTCCTCGAAACAGTTGAGCAATCTTCTCACGCATGGTAGGGTACACACCGGGGAGAGACCGTATGTGTGTGAGTGGCCCGGATGTAGTTACAGAGCGCGGCAGAGCGACCACTTGAAGTCTCATGTGCGGACGCATACGGGGGAGAGACCCTATACCTGTGGTTGGCGGGGCTGTACCTATTCGTCTACCCAGAGTTCGGCCGTTCGAAGTCACATGCGGTCGCATACGGGCGATAAGCCCTTCAAGTGTGTGCACGAGGACTGTGACTACGCGTCTACGCAGAGCGGCAATCTCCGAAGACACCGTCAGTTGCGGCACGCTCCCTCCGAGAATCGTTTCCGGTGTGACGGGGTCGGGTGCGTCTTCTCCACCACAAGTCGTTATGCCTTGTCCATTCACAAGAGGTCTCATAGTGGTGACAGGCCCTTCAAGTGTGCCTGGCCGGGTGGCTGCGAGTATGCCGCGAATACTGCCGGAGCGCTGAAGGTGCACATGCGGGTGCATACCGGGGAAGCTCCTTTCCGTTGTCGGTGGCCCGGCTGCAGCTACGTGGCGAAGCAGCGGCCTCATCTGACGTCTCACATGGACCGCAGACATAAGGTAGCTGAAGCGGCGACACCTTCATCGAATCAATCTAATTAAAAATTTGGTGACCCCACATCATAAATTCTAAATGGGACGAAAAGACCGGAATGGGCAAAAAGGCGATAATTGTATTTAACCGCACACTTTCGGTTCGACATCCGTATTCATATTTCATATTTCATATTTCATATATTCATATATTCATATTTCATGTTTCCATGTTTCCATGTTTCCATGTTTCCATGTTTCCATGTTTCCATGTTTCCATGTTTTCATGTGAACTAATTTTATTTTAGATGGAGATGATGAATCTGACACGTATGTTGATGACACCTGGCGTCGGGCAGGAGCTTTTGTCGTACGTTGGTAAGCTGGACAGAAGGTCTATGATGGAGATATTCGATACCGCTTGGTTCCGGTCCATGTGTTACTCCCATTCGCTGATCGGAGAGGATCCTCAGGTCTTGCAGCTATGTGTGAACCCAGGTTCTACCCGTCCTCGCATCTGGCACTCACTAGTGAGGAGCAAAGTCAAACGGTTGTCGGGAACGATTATTCTGCACGACGCCGAAGTGTCGAGTGGCTATGCCGATTCGGTCCTGCGGTCCCGCTTAAAACAGGTCGCACCACGAATGCATCGCCTAGACATCCTGCGCAAAATGAACACCGGGACCAATGTGGGTATGACCCGGCGCCTCGCCCAGTACTACGGCCCCGGGGATCTTTACCAAGAGATGAGTCGGTGTCTGAAGCTCCGAGTGCTCCGCCTGGCCCGCATCATGGATCTGTCCATTCTGTTCGAGAGCATAGCCTCTTCTGGAACACGGCTCGAGAGAGTGTCTCTTCATTCCTGTAAAATCAAAAACACACAGCTACAAAAGCTTTTCATGTGCAGTAGACAGTCCATGCTCCACCTCAGCATCTCATATGGACGACTCCTGAGTAACATGGGACTGAGATTCATCGGTGAAGAGCTCCAGCAGCTACAGACTCTGCAACTGAATCGGATCGTCCGACTGAAGGACGAGGGTATCGGCCACATCCGACACCTAAAGGACCTGAGAATCCTACACATCCTAGGCAACACCAGCATAACAGACAGAGGGGTGAGGGCCATGCTAGGACTGCACCCTGGCCTCCCAATCGACGAGTCGCCCCCGAGAACCTGGAAGATCTCCGATCTGAACCTAAGAGGGTGTGAAAGGTTGACCGATACATCGGTATCTTCCTTGTTGTGCCTACCTTCCCTGACGGAGTTGAACCTGGCGGGGCTGCCACTGTTGACCGACGCCGCCCTGAAAGTCCTGGGATCCATGAAGGGGCTCCGTCACCTCGATATCAGTCATAGTAACCAGTTGACCGATGTGGGTCTTGCCCACCTCAAAGGCCTGAACCTCGGGATTCTGAACATTTCCAACGGATCATTTACGGATAGATCTCTGCGACACCTGGAGCACATGAACCTGTCGGAATTGGACATCAGTATGAATGGCCCCAACATGACGGGACGTACGTTACACTGCGTTTGTAAGGCGAGTCTACGAAAGCTGAACATGAGCGCCCTTCCCCAGCTACAGGACACGTGCCTGGCCGATGTGGCGAAGCGGTGCACACGTCTGGAAGGCCTCAACCTTAACAATTGCGGGTCGATCACGGAGAAGGGTTTGCGAACAGTGTCCATGATGGGCTCACTCCGGGCGCTGGGTATCAGCAATAATAGTAATCTTTCCGATCTCGCTCTCCGGTACCTGGCCCGACTGAAGCACCTGACAGATCTGGACCTGAGCGGCAGTCTCAATGTTTCGACCAGCGGTCTGGTAGCTCTGGCCGAACACTCATTCAGAAGACTGAACCTGAGCTTCAACCCGAGACTCTCGGCAGAAGCACTGTCGCTTTTGCGAAAGACGCCACCCAGGAATGTGGTGGTCACCCATACGATGATTCCATTCGCGAACTTTTCAATCGATTAAATTTTTAATTCGCCCTGACTATCAGTATCTCTATTCAGTATCGGTGCGTCAAGACTCGATAACTTGAAATTGGTTATTTCACGCACAATGAATTCGGGGTCACGGGTCTCACTCGCCGTGCCTGTTCGTATGTATGCGGCGGTTCCGTATCACCAGGAACACGACGACGAAAGTTGTCAGTAGTCCCAGGAGTACCAGGAGGATAGTCGTGGGGGAGACCACATCATCGTCCGACACATCGGATTGGTTGGTCTTGGGGTTGCTCACCGGTGCGACAGTGTCGGTGACCGTGCTGTCCCCGCTCTGTGACAGCGCGCCCGACCTGGTACCTTTGCGCTCACAGAAGCCCCGGTAGCATTCGTACCCCGACTCCAGTAACTTCTCTTCGTCCCACAGCATGCAGTCATCCTTCTCGAAGCAGGGGTGCTTGCAGATGCCCCCGACACATATGGTTCCGGGGGGGCAGCTCGAGTCTTCGTCACAGTCGAGGTGTTCGCCAAAGGTGCTGCAACCGCTGTGGAAGGCGACCTTGGTGCTGCTATTCTCGACTACACTCTGCTGCAAGTCGATACCCTCGGTGCAGATGCGGATCTGGGATGGGCACCTGGCGAGCACACCTTCTCCGAGAATGCCATCTCCGAACTCGTGTTTCTGCATGAGACACGGGGCCAGCGAGAGAAAGTGGTTGGACGCGGGCTTCGTCAGGGGGAGGCTGTCGGTCCCCAGGTCCTGAACCAGCTTCTTCCCGGACAGGAACCGGACCTGACTGTCGAATGACACCGAACTGAATGGGTTCTTCATGAGCTCTACGTAGTGTCGTACGATGGCGCTCCGGACCGGGTCACTATCCCCTGTGTCCTGGCGCAGCCTGTGCAGGTAGGGCGAGTACACCTGGTTCCGGTAGATGCAGAAGGTCCCTTCATCGTCCTGAGCGGCGACGTACTTACACACGAAACTGCCCGAGGGCGTCACGAAGTACCAGTGGCCCGCTACGCTCATACCGCTGTCTGGTATGCGCTTGATCTCGACCATGTCCTCGTTCTCCGGATCGAACTGAAGGAGCTTACGGTCGTCGTAGATGTCGGACACCCCGACAGTGTAGAGGTAGAAGCTGTGCTCGACCCCGCTGAGCCCGGCGAAACTATCGGCCGCCCCGTCACTACTCAGCACCCTCCCGCTACCGAGCAGAAACAGTCTGCGGCCCTTGTCCAGGTGGTACTTGATCCATGTGCTCCAGCTGCGTGTGGGGGACCTGGTCTCGAAACAGGGGAAGGCGACCCCCGATGCCCGATCAGTGGCTTTAGTATCCACGACATCCTTTAACTTTAGGTGATAAATTCCGGAAAGGTCCGGGTTGTCGGATCTGTAGGACGCGAGGAGGTCATAGTCTTCTTCGGGTTTCCGTTCCAGTTCCAGCATAGCTTGGGGGATGCTTTTCCCGATCTTCACCGCCTTTAAATCTCCAAAGCCCTTGTATTCCATGGCCAGCTTGTAGAGGGGACCCTTCTGTACGATTGCGGACCCATGTACGCTCGCGGAAAGCGGGGTCTCCACCACTCTCCCGCGGTTGTCGAGAGATGCGATCAGGCCGCCTTCTGTGATGGATACCGCCATCCAGAAGTTGGGGTACCCCAGGTCGCTGAAGGTCTCACCTCCGTCTATGGAGACGCGCATCGGTAGCGGTGTCTTATCGTCCGGACTGACCTGGCAGGCCACGATGAAGCCCGGGGCCGCAACACAGACGTCTCTGAAGTGCCTGCCTCCTTCTTTGCGATCCATCTTCGCCTTCGCCTCCGAGCCGGTCGCGAGCGTTATCAAGTAGATGCCCTTCTCACTATCGTGTGTGGTGGTCCAGGGCTCAATCCCTATGGCCGCGTTGACTATGTTGGGCGGGGAGGAGCTACTATCGACGGACGGCGCCGTGACCTCGGATGTTCGCTTCGGAAGGGCGCATATGAAAGTCCCGTCGGGCGCCATGCTACACTTGTGCAGCACAATGTCTTCTCCGATACTAATCTTCGAGTCTTCGTACTCAACGATGGTGCACTCTGTAGTATCTGTACTCGACAATGTTGCAATAGCGATCGCGGCGAGTTTGGTGTCTGTATTGAAAGTGTTGAAGAGGTAATGCCGCGCCGGGGTGGCTGGCGAACCCGAGGTGACAATATGCGACCCAACCACTGATAGAAAGAGAGTGTATCCATCGGTATCGCCAACGATTTTCAGGTTGTAGAGGGTGTTGTCCGCCGATGAGCTATTAAAGTTGTATATTTTGGTTTTTGCGTCGGCACCATCGTACTCCCAGAAGAGAACCATCATATTTTCTCCCTGTCCGTGGAAGTCCCGCACCTGGCGCGTATTCCCCGGGGCTGTCTTCTGAGCGACCAGTTGAGAGGGTGTCACGGGTGTCACGGGTGTCGATGCCTTGATTTCAGCCTCCATTAACCGGAAGTTGGTTCCATCGGAGTCCGCTTCGAGGTAGATCAAGGTGCGCGGTGCAACCAGGGAGTCCCTGGCGAAGAAGATCTTAGTGTCTTTGTTGTTATCTGGATCGTGTGCGCGGATCTCGCTGAGAGAGAACTCGGACTTGACGAATGCGTGGTTCTGGTGGTGCTGGTGCGAGAACTTGGATTCGGGACGTAGACTGGCGACCCATCCCCCTACTGTCGGCAGCAGCGCGACATCCTGTGTGAGGATGTCCGTTCTCACATGGGGGGCAGCGCCGGCCAGGAGGTCGAAGGGGTAGCCCCCCACGTCGGACTGGATTTCCGGATCCACCCCGTCGACCCTGACGTCGTCGGAACTGTTGATGTAGCTGGCCCACCAGGGTGGCTGCATGGGCTTCAGCATGACGGACTCGGGCAGCGACGTATCGGACGTACTGATCATTCGGGAGAAGCGGTCGTTGCTGATCCCATCCTGCAGTGTGGAGCACGCCCTTCGCAGTCTTGTTTCGGAGTTGAACACGGCACAGAACAGTTCGAACTTCTCATCCTCATTCAAGACCTCGCAGAACGGGCTCGACATCCCCGAGCGGTGACTTTCGCTTTTGTGGATGGTATCGCAGAACGCTTTCGACATCTCGCGACCTGTGATCTGATGGGGTGTCGTCGGGTTTATTTATAGTGTTGAAAGACTGATCCGGATTTTCAATTGTGTAGTGGCGTATAGGTCGACGGCGACTATGAGAGCGTGGTCCGTGACTGGGATCATGTGAATGGGCAGGGTCGATTTTCGCTTGTAGAAATAAAGCCGAGCAGGATGATGTTCGGTACGGATCTACCCCAGCCCCAACCCCAGCTCCAGCTCCAACCCCGTCCCCAGGATCAGTCGGGACCGGTTGGTGTCCGCCGCGTACATGATCATGGATTCGAGGTGATGGATCGGTCGGGATCGGCGGAGCCCGTGTCCGGTCTGCGGTCTGTACGGGTGGTACCACATGCGCAGCAGGTCCAGAGATCGGTGACCTACGATGCCCAATGTTCCACGGACGACGAGTTTGAATATGATCGCGCTCAGGACCGACCCTCCTATGATCGGCATCGGGATCGAGCAGCTGCAATCACGGGCGATGTTCGGAGCGAGGACGTCACCGTGGCACCCGTGCCCCAGCAGGGGTATCTCGCGCGCACCTGGTACATTGTGACGCCTGTGTGTGTGCGGCTCATACGAACGGTGCTCCTGACGATCACACTGGTGTCCCTTCTATACCTATGTGTACTGTATAGCTATGGTTTCGGGGGTCGGCATTTGACCGACGTCCGGCGGGCACAATCGAGGCGGCTGTCCGACCTTGCCCATCAGATGCTGACGTCTCTCGACAGGTTCCCAAGAGGTCATGTCACGTCGGTGGGGGACCGTTAGTCCCGATCGGTGGGCAGATGTAGAGCATCATATATTCAGACTCCTGACGTCTCTGGCAATGAGAGCAGTCAACCTGGAGTTCAGGGCGGAGTATCTGGGGGCCGCAAGCCTGGGTCGGCTGTCCTTCTGCCTTATTCCACGCGATGGTGTCGAGTACACCGCCCTGGTCGGGGTGCATCGTAGGTGTGAGGCAGAGTCCCTCATGGATCCAGTTGCCTTCGGAGAAGGTGGGTATCTCCGCCTGTACTGCGAGCCCCTACACGTCTCGTGTGCGGATCTGATCCGGGGACGGGATTACCTGGTCAAGATCGTGGTGTTTTTCACACATAAGAAAGCTGTGTTGGACACGGTCAGGGTCAGGGCAGTTCATTTCTCTTAGCGGCTTCGGTCCGTTCACTTTCATTTTTCGTCCGATGCAGTCTACCACGGGTGCACATGCTACCATGTGCGAGTCCAAGTCCACCGGGACCTCACTGTTCGCAAATGGTACCCACCGTTCGCGCCCCGTTCATTGGAGCTCCCACGTTCACTACCCCAACCACCTGAACTGGTATATCGATATCAAGTCGGGCCTGCCGATGTTCAGTCTCAATTCCTTGTTTCCTTCCAACAGCACGACGGACCTGCTGTACGCATGCAACTCCCTTCATCTTATGTCGGGGGGTCCGGGACCCCTAGGTGGGTTAACGATGGTACAGGGATCGATCTTCACGGATGCGGCGATGGTGATGAAGCTGATCGAGAGTATGGTCCCGAGGAACATTCAGCTGGTGGATTCTCCGTTCTATCTGATTTACCTGGACGTCGGGGTGTGCAACTTGATGATATGCTCTGGGTCGAAGTTCGAATCGGCCATCACAGGTGTCCATCAGAAGTTGCGAAGGTGTCAGAGGTCGGTGTGCCGGGTCGCCCTGGAGATGAGCATGTCCACCAGGCACTTGTGGGACATCGTCTACCCCGATGGGTCTTGGGACGTCCGCTGGGACGTTCAGTTGAATCTGCTCGAGCTGGAGTTCGAGATCATGAATTTCGCCAGATCGAGAGGTAGCGCCGACAGTGAGCACGATCGCACGATCGCAGACAATATCGCCCACAGGATCGATTCGAGCCTGTCCGTGATGATGAGGCAGCTGTACGACTGTCGCGTATCGGAACCAATAGCTGTCAGTCAGATGCTTCGAGCGTACATGCGATTCGAGTCCTTCGTCGGCACGTGGAACCACAGCAGCAGAAAGAGACTTCGGAGCCCCATACGCGACATGAGAGACCGACTTACGGATGTGGTCGACACATTGCGACCGAATAGGAAGTGAAACGAAACTGTCCATTAAAAGT
>Ga0209532_1000973_pt1 | contig 23670 bp, 13 predicted proteins | sample COG_02_FD_184746 | JGI IMG/M metagenome (GOLD analysis project Ga0209532, IMG submission 184746) | Pelagic Microbial community sample from North Sea - COGITO 998_met_02 (SPAdes) (version 2) | ecosystem: Environmental > Aquatic > Marine > Neritic zone/Coastal water | place: Helgoland, sampling... | reverse complement strand
ATGATCAAACCAGAACTGTTGTTTGGTGGTGAGGGGTGAATGGGGCATTATGATCTCCTTGATTGAAAATCATAGTCTCGCAGATCAACGCCTTGCTCGGTAGTACGTCCTTAACTACGCGCTTACGCTTATTGCTATGTATGTAAGACCTAGAAACAATAAAAAGCTCGCGAAGGAAGTAAATAATGGTGCAGTGAGCTGGTGGCTTGCCCAAAAATAGGAAAGCTGCAGGCGGTATGCTAGCAATAATTCCAGAGATAAAGTCGAGAACATCTTGTTCTTGAGCGAGAGAGCCGGGGTAAAAATGCAACCACTAAGCCAATACAGAGCTAACTAGGGCTGTATAGTTGCGAAATCAATTAGCGGGTACAGGAATGGGTATGACGTAGAAACCACCGCCAGCAGCTTCACCAGCCGCTTCTCCTGCATTGAAGCCAGCAGTGTAATCCGGTGATGGTGCCCCACATTCAGGCTTTAAAAAAGTAGAAGTAAACGTAAACGTACCTGTTCTTGAACCACAGTCAAAATATGAACAGACTTGCATGAAATAATCTCCAGCTTCTAATGAAGCTGTTACCGTTGGACCAACTTGTCCCGAAAATACCTCTTGTAAGCCTGCATCGAAAATTTGTAACCTTAAATCGCCTCCACTATTATCAATACCAGAAAAGAGAACATTACCGCTAGAGCTAAGGGTAAATGTATACCAGTTATTGGCTGGGTCTAAGTCGAACTGCTCAAGCTGTCCATTAACAATAATGTCTGCGTTATTAATCGTGCCAGCGTTTGCTACCCCACTAAGCAACATAGCTTGAATAAGCACAATAACTACTAAACTACCTCTAATAACATTCATATTTAAACAGCCCTGATAAATTAAGTTTATGGCTTGGAGTATCGCCTACTTATTACCTCTACAGCAAGTAGAGCCATATTGAGTACCATAAGCGCATTAGAACAATGGATGGTCGTTAGACAACCCAATTAAACAAACCAACCAAGTGCTGTTGAGGGAAGGATACACAAGCAAAGAAAGCTGACCCCCATATTTAAATCCATTCAAATAATTGCGCAGTGGTCATTCAGTGATGCAATGCCTTCTTAAGAACGGATTGTTTCGAGATCAGTGAGCGAAACCGCGTTCTTTCTCTAGCATCAATGTAGCGATCTGAAGCATGCTATCAATATCCATATTACCCAATATATGCTTCACGGCAGCGCACTCATCGACATCTTTTGCAAACTTAAGACTGTTATAGGCTGGAACGGTCGCTTCATACTGAACACCTTTATAGAACACCGTTATCTCAGCGTGCGTATTTAGAAACACGAGAGAGCAACCAATGTCATCCTCATTCGCGGTCGATATCTTAGCGGCCTCGATGAAAGAGGCGCTTAGAAACTGTTGCAGCAGAGAAACGTGCTGTTGCGGTACGCCTTCTGCGCTCGACCTCAAAGGCTCTTCAATCAGAACTTGTCCGTATTGGTTGTGCACACGAAAACAGTAGACCGTATCAGCGAAAGTGTCAGGGTGATACGACTCTATTTCCGCTTCCCACTCAAGCGCGGCCACATCAACCGAGATCCGCAAATTGAAGGGGTAGTGAATGAAGGTATGGTCGAATCTGCCTTTCGGGTTGGGTAGTAACATAGTTATCTCGTAACGTGCTAGGTGGACATCTCGCGAATAAACCGCGAAGGGCTAAGTTGGTTGATCATGTATTGACCATAATCGAGTTGGTCGCTGTGGTAGAGGCGCAATATTGTTTTTGCACGAGTAATCCCGACAAAGCAGACCCGGCGCTCCTCGAGCAGGGCCTGCGCAGATAACGGTCGGCGGTTGCTAAACGAGGGAAGTATGGATTCGCTCATACCAATTAGGTGCACAGAAGACCACTCCAACCCTTTCGACCGATGAATGGTGCCTAAACTTATAGAGTCCTCGACATCGACTTCAAACTGACCGTCCAAGAACTCCATGTCAGTTAGCGCTGTATAGCATTCCGCATCATCCATCTGATTGGCCATCTCTCGCTTGTAGAACCGCTCGAACAGTACTTCATACTCATCCAGCAACGCGGTTTGCTTTGCAACCTTCTGGGCTTGAGAGCCTTTTCGACGGTCACGACTAATTATTCTAGATAACCATTGTCTATAAAGTCGGCTCGCGCGCAACCACTTAAAACATACACTAGGTTTCTCATGTGCGAAATCAAACAAGAGCGCGCGTAACATGTCGGCAACCTTACTCATATTTTTATTACGAATCCTATGACAAGCGTCGAGAAGGCTGATTGGCGCTTTGCTCGTATCTGCGTTGGCCTTTTGACAATACTTTGCCACCTTCTGCAGTAACGTTTTAGAAACACCGCACAGCTCACCAATCTCAAAGAATGCGGCGAAATTTGTATCATCAAGATAGAGTTTCACGACAGCGAGGAACGCCGATATCTCTGGCGGCGTTGACGTTTGTGTTCCACCCAACCACCGGTAAGGCAGCTCAGACGCATCGAAAATGCCATCTAACGCGTCTTTTAGCCGGTTGGTGCGATATAAGATAGCTATCTCGCTCGTAGGGATGCCCCGCATCAAGTCGTACGCTATGTTGGCCATTAAGCTTTTACGAAATTCCGCCCAAGACTTCGTCGTTACAAGCTTTGGCTCTACAGACGCCCCCATCCCGGCGCTGAACGCATGATCGATCTTATGCTTAAAGTTGTGTTGGATGAGCCTATTACTGGCCCGCACAATAGGCATTGTTGACCGATAGTTACGTTCAAGGCGGATTTGCGTAGCTTGAAAATCGCGGTCAAAAGCCATCAAAAGCTCAGGTTCAGATCCTCGCCAGCCGTAAATTGACTGATTGATGTCTGCGACGAGAGCAATGTTTTGATGCGAACCGATCAAGCTGATCAATTGATACTGTGCATGGTCCATATCTTGAGCTTCATCAACAATAATGTATTGATAGAGCTCCGATAGCTTTTGGGCAAGCTCTTTGTAACGCCGAAGTGTCGTTAAAACTACCGGTACGCAGTCTTGAAGGTCGATGACATTCTCTGCACGCTTTAATTGCGCATAGGACTCCCAAATGGACATGATCGTATTGATCATGTCATTCGATAGCTTTTTACCATCTTCGCTAAATATGTGCTCGGCGATAAAAGCGTTAACACTTATACCTTTTTCAGGCACATAAAGCGCCCTCACTGTGTCAATCATCTTAGACAGAGCAATAACATCCGCCCTTTTGGTGATACTCCTTTCCTCACATAGCGTTCGTAGCATTCGCCGCTGGTCTGCACCTGTGATGATGTTAACGCCTGGGCGAAACCCACATTGTTGAGGGTGTTCACGGATGAGCGATAGACAAACTGAGTGGAAGGTTCCCACGGTCGGTAGGTTTTCTAGCCTTGATACAAGCCTTTCCCTCATTTCCTGAGCAGCTTTGCGCGTGAAAGTAATCAACAGCAAGTTTTGACTTGGGACGCCTTTGCGAATCAGGCTGACCGTTCTTTCGACTAGCGTGGCTGTTTTACCGGAGCCTGGGCCCGCGTCTATCCTTACGGGCCCTTTCGCATGGGAAACGGCTTTTCGTTGGCTAGAGTCGAGAGTAAAAGTCATGGTCAAATTGTTTTCAGTCATTGCCAGATAGCCTGCAATAGATATATTCGAGTCACTATCTAGTCTAACGGTCAACATGATCTGACCCCAATGGTGAAAAGAAATGAATTTGAAAACAAAAACGGCAACATTGATTGTTTCATGCTTAATGGCCGTCAAATTGCTTGCTGCTGATGCGTCTACTCTCAACTCAACCTTTAACGTCAATGCGTACGTTCCTGATGGAAAGCTGCTTGAGAGCTTCAATGGACCAAACAATTGGATTGGTCATGTAACCAGCAACTCCAAAGGAGTCCGCCTGATCTTTTGGGAAGACCCAACGGGGCTCGTGGTGGTTGGGAAGCTGCTTGACTCCAATGGTCGCGACCTTAACAAGCTCGCTGAAGAGCATTACGACACCAACTCGATCGGACTACAGGTCATATCGAAGATACAGGTGAGCACAGAACAACTAGAAGCCGGCGCAGATGAAGCAACCGCAGCTCGGGCGGGCGTCTATTCAGAACTTCAGGCATTGCCCGAGAAGAATTACACAAGCACAGGTGATGGCGACATCGAAATGTTCGTTTTTTACGATTACGAATGCCCCTACTGCAAGCACCTCAAGGAATATCTTGAGACAGACGGACACAACGTGAAAAGCAATTGGTTACCGGTGGCAATTCTAAATAAGAACAGCCCCGTGTTTGGTGCTGCTGTACTTGATGGTCAAATTCCTTTAGCAAAGATGGGTCAAAAAGGCGGCGACTACCCTGCCCCCTCCCTTGAGGCTTTTGAGGCAGTCACGCACAACACACGCCTCCTAAAAGCCCTGCAATCAAGAGCAAGTACACCCACCATTGTGATGAAAATGGCGAATGGGGAGGTAAAAACGCTCCAAGGCTTTTCTGAACAAGCACCCCAGACCATTCAAGCGCTAATCAGGGATAGCCAATCATGAAAGACCCACGGAAGATGAAGAACCTTACCGAGGAGGAAGCACGAAACATCATTCAAAATGTTGATGTTCCTGCTTTTCTAGAGTGGCTTCCTTGGGAAATGGACGATCGACTAGCCGCCGAACGACTAATTACATACAGAGATAACTTTTTACCGCTGGGTTGGAACAGTGCTAAGACCTATTTAGGCTTCAGCGCATTTCTAGGAGCCTCACGCGCCCCTGATCTGTGTCAACTTTACGCGCTAGCAAATGACATCGATCTACAAAAAGACTTTGGCATAGATATGTATTTTGCCAACCCCACAGAACTTGTGGGTGAGATGATCGGTATCTTTCAGCCTGATCTGCCAACACCGCGAAGCGTACAAGGTCTGCGATTGGAGCCGGTGCTTAGAGATTGGTTAGCGTCAGAGTACGGATACGAATTCGATTCTGAGACTCTGCAAAAATTTAAGGACTTTAATCACCCTGACCACCCTCTAATGAAAGCGACTCCAGATGGGTTTGTTAGCGCGAACGTGAAGCTTCCTAACGGTCGTCGCCAAACGGTCAAAGCCATTCTTGAGCTTAAATGTACGGTACACAATAACAATTATCAGACGGTGCTTGATCCCCACTTCTTTCAAAACCAACAACAATTGCTCATTGCAGACGCGGCAGGGATTGAAGCGGATTGCGCTATAACGGTGTATTACGACTTCGATCGAGGATTACTGCACCCAATCGTGGTCGAACGCAATATGGATATCCGGCAAATGATTGTTGGCGGGTACGAACTAGCGATAGATCATATCGAAGCAAAGCAGCTACCAATGTACAAATCGGTCGACTCGCCGGTCGAGATGACGCGCCAACAAAGAGAAGATATTTTCAATAAGGCTCACCTGTTGGGAAGCGTATCGTTTGCGGCCAAGGAGCTTACTGAGGTAAAAACGAACCTCGAGAGCGCTCTAAAGCAAACCATCATCTCAGTGACGCCACTAACAGAACAAGGAGAGCTTAATACTAAGCGTTTGTTCTCTGAAACACCGTTACCCCCGAGCGCGTTTAATGCCACGAGCAGTCTAAAACTGAATGCCGAGCAAGTTGAAGAGCTAAGCAAGAAGAGAGGTATTCACGATAAGTTCAAAGTTCCCATTGAGGCAATAGCCGACTTCAAGGCACTCAAAGCAGTTACCGATGAAGCAGGAATAGACTTAACGGCATTTCAATCATTCGGCTTTGATCACAAAGGAGCAGCCGATGCTTTGGAGCATGAACACAAAATACACCCGCGCCAGTTCAGCGATGTAAATTTAAGAGTCTTTTCAAAGGATGCCAGCAACCTAAAGAACGCGGCAGCGGCAGAGTATTCGCAGGCAATGAAAGCGAGCGTTAAATCACCGATTGCACAAGCATTAGCGACAATTGTTGAGACTAACGCTCTTTCGTTCGATCAGATAGAAAAGGAGGATTTGTCTCAACCCAAGCAACAAGAGACCAGTGAATCGCAGGGTAACGCCCTTCCCGACAAAATTAAAGCCTCTCAAAACGACCTGTTTAGTCACTAATGACCGCCCAAAAGGACATAAAGAGCGCCGCCGACCTGGTTAAATATTTTCATGGCCTGATCGGCCGTGTAAACGAGACGGCCACGAAACCAGAGTTGGCAGCAGCTAACGACTGGTTAGTGCGTTATGGCGCGGATTTGGCTGTTGAGTTGGTTGAACGCTCATCCAAGGCCGATGATATAGATTCTTCGACGACGTTAGAAAAGCTCAGACTGGCCGTTCATCGCAGCTCTATTGCGGCCCGTATTGACCACCAGGTTGAGCAATCTATGGCGCGAGACTATGAAGCGATCAAGCAACAGAAAGCCCTATTGAGCGTCAGTCAAGCAAAAACTCAATTCGTTGCGGATTTGATAGAGAGTGGCCGCATCACTCAATCGGTTTTTAACGAGACGATTCAAGCTTGCAAAGACGCAGAAGACTATGCCCCGAGTGACGAGTTAAGCAATCGAATGATGGGCCACTACTTTCGTTCCATGGCAGAAACACAGTTGGCTGAGGAGCATGGATTTAAGCCACCTAAAGAGCTTGATCTGCCTGATGAGCCCGTGAGCCAGCTACACAGGGGACAACAACCCTTACTGCCTGAAGACAGGCCGGTTGAGCGCGCTAAAATTGTGGAGACACAACTTAACGACGCCGTTGTGCCAATAAGCAAAGGTGGAAGCGTTTGCGTTATCGGGACCATTGAGAGCTATAACATTGATGTTAGAAACCCGCAGCGTAGCTACTTAATGTTTTCAAGCAAGCAACTGCCTCAAGAAAATCAGCCGTTCAAGCTGTACCTTGGTGGTAAAGATGTGAACTATGATGGGCAGAAGGCCTTCCAAGGCAATCACTTAGATGGCCGGTTCGCGAAGCATAACCCTGTCGGAACACAGGTTATTCTGCGTTCAGCCAGAGCAATTAAAAGAGCTTCCTACAGAGCATCAAACGCTTTCTCGATGCCCGCTAACAAAACCTTCGTACCAGGCTTGGTAAGCCTAAAAACATGCGAAACCTTATCGGATGAAAAAACCCTCGCATTAGTTTGGAACAGCCCATCTACCCCCCTTCATCGCATGCACGAACTGATGAAGAGATTCAAACAGCCCCAAACCGACATCCGAACTGCCGACCCTTGGGTTGGCTTTATGGTGAGAGCACCAAAACAAGATGGTTCGTGGCATTCATCTGCGGTAAATGTTTGGAAGATCGTTGGCAACAGGACCCCTACTTATGTTGATCTGCTTGAGGAGGCGGTTCGCTTTCGCACTAAAGCCAGCGAAGACGTTAACATTAGTAAGGCGGAAGTCTGTCTGTTTGATTGCGTAAAGCTTGCACCCTTCTGTACTCCTCATGCCGAGCACATAGATGCGACAGACGACCAAGGCCAGCCAATAGCAGTCCAAGGCGTTCTAGGGCTCAGTAAACACCAGTTCTTTGGTGTTTCGGTCGTTAATGAATACCTTCCGTTTCCAAGCGAAGGCAGTTTACTGTCTGTGCATTCCGCGATTAAGGAAAAAACGGATCAAGAGCAAGAGCCACTTACTGCAGGTCTTACGAGATGACCGCGCCAACTAACCGACTGGTCGACACATTCGCTCGTGTTGTTCGTTACGAGGACAATACCGTCTGGGTGAATGATTGCGCTTTTGCGGAGTCAAAGAATTCTGAGGTTGGCATAGAGATTAAGGAGACACCCCAAACTAATCGATATTCAGACACGACACGTTTTGTCGGGTGTGTGGTTAACAAAGCCATGCAAGGACGCATCCTCCCAGGCCAACACCTAATGCTGCAGGGGCTTGCGATACCGATCGAGCGTAAGCTGCTCAATGGGGAGAAAACCTTAACCAATTGGATTTCAACGGCCAATCAGGACGCAAGGTGGCGCCAAACAGGAATAGTTAGCTATTCGGGCCCTATCCATAAAGACCCGGAAAAAGCACACTTGAATAGGATTGCGAGCGTGGGTTTGTGGAGGCCGAAGGCGCTAATACCAGGAGCTGAAGGGTTTTCAGACTATCTGAGACTTATTGACGATCGAGCCAAACGCATTGCTGTGGGCGAAAACGCCACTCACAAGGAAATATTGCCGCGATTGGGAGTCATGTTCAGGGCCGAGCAAGGCGACTCATTGGTCTCGTACTCCAGACCAATAGCCTACCAAAAAGATCTGAGTCCGAGCATCAGGGGCTATACCCCTCTAAGGGCAGACGATGTTCTAAAGGGGATGGACGCGTACTTTAAGTACGCCCAAAGTCAATACGGAGCATCGGTGAAATTATCAGTAGCCGGCTGGTCCGCAATTCAAGCAGGACAATCCATTAAACCCTTCTCAAACTTTGAATGGAGCGCAGGCTTCACCCCAACACGAGAAAAAGGCGGTCGTCCAGATCGGTTCGGCGGTCACATGGCGTGCAAAGCCAACAGCGCACTGGATCTGACCTCTACACGAAATCTAAACGGGATGTCGGTGCTACAGGTCTTTGTAAACCACGCATCCTCTTCAGGTCGGCGGGATATCACAGCCTTTTCAATACCGTCTCCGTATTCAGGCGAAAGGTTATTGCCAGGCGATGATCTGTCAGCGATAGCCACCACTAAAAAGAGCAATAAAGCGGTGAGCACTAAGAATTTCGACCGAGAAAAGCAAAGCACACCGCCCACCCCTTCTAACAAAATTGGCTTTGTCGACATTATTCGCGACGCTCGAGGCACGTTGTTAGCGTCTTTTTGTGACGAAAATGGAGAGATCACATCGCTAAGCAGAGATGAGTTGATCCGCAAAATTGCACTTTATAGAGCTAAAAACCTAGCCCCGAGCCAAGAAGAAACAGCCTTGCGGGCTATTGATGGCGTGAGCGTATTGAGCGTTGTGCCGCAAAAAGATACGTCAGACACTTCTGCGCAAAAAAAGAGCGCGAAAGTTATTCCACTGAAACCTAGAACATAAACACCCAAAACGAAGCAGGAGCAACGAGATGCAACCAAACACTATTCCATGGTACGACTTAAGCGTATACGGCCTTGAATTCAAATCCGTTCGTTACGAGGAAGATGACCACATCAAAGTTGCGGTAGGGTTCAAATCAACGTCTGACTTAGGCGAAAGGATTCTTGCGCATGACGCAACACAATCATGGCTTAACGACCACGAGGCAAAAGAACTACAAGGCTGGCTCCTTATAGACCCTAATAGCCTTACCCCCGCAGACCTCGTGGATTCCCTGTTTAGCAGAGCCAAAGAGATCACTGTTCCTTACAACACGATCCAAGTAGACCTTCTTGATCGCAAGGCGAAACTGGATGAGTTTCTGGAAGAATGCTTACAAACCGTTAAAAGTGAACAACGTAAGGCGGTGGCTGCTAATTCAGCGGTGGCGCCCGAAGAGGAAAAGCCGGCGGCGAATAAGAGTGTGCAAGGGCAAATACTCAATTCGCTATTAGCGGGAAACAGCATAAATAATGATGAGGTCTTAAAGCGTAACTATGTCGGCAAATCGGCTGATGCGGAGCAAACAGACGCCGTAGATCAAGATGCGCCGGCCGATACGCTAGAAGCTCCAACTAACATGGAAAATCAGGCAGAGGTCGATGGCCACGCCGAAGCAGAAGCTGAAACAGCCCGAGAAGAAGAGGCCGAACAGCTGCTAGAGGGTATGCGCCAGGAAGCAGAGCAAACCGAAGTTGCAGAGCAAGCCGAAGAGGAAAGAGAGATTGAAGCTCTAAGACAAGAACAGGAACGGGCCACACAAGATGCGCTGCCAGCTGAGGCAGAAGTTGAGGCAGAAGTTGAGGCAGAAGTTGAGGCAGAAGTTGAGGCAGAAGTTGAGGCAGAAGTTGAGGCAGAAGTTGAAGCAGAAGTTGAAGCAGAAGTTGAAGCGAATGAGCCAATCGAGTTTCTTGGGGAGGATGCTCTCACTACTGAAAACGAAATCGCGACTGAGATTGCTCGGATCACCGCGATTATTCTCGGTCCTGACACGGAAGGGTTAGAAAACGAATTTCCGGCATTGGTGCTCGTAACCGAACGACTTGAAGATCTAGGGGATGTTGACCCGAATCTCATGGACATGATCGAAGATCTAACCCTTATTGGCTCGATTAGGGCTGCATTACGCGACATACCCGAAGAGCTACGTGACGAAGAATATGACAACGCAGTGGATGTGGTGGCCCGCTGGTCCCACAACTTCTACGAAATTCGACTCGCCTCAAAAGAGGAGTTTGTGACAATGAATCAGCAAGCAACCTACTTTGACATAGTCGCAGAAGAGATTGAGGGTTTAGGTCGCGCGGACACAGAATATACAACTCACCTTTTGAAACAATGCGCAACAGCATTATCAGTTAAGGGTGAGGCATGGGCTAGTGGGTTAGCGAGTCGCTTAGGGCTCGTACCTGAAGCAGAAATTCAGCCCGCACTGGGTTTAACACAAGACGCGGAGCAGGATGATCACGAGGAAGTGGTTGGTGAACCGGTTGACGAAAATGATTACGAAGAAGTAGTTGGTGAACCAGTTGACGAAAATGATTACGAGGAAGTAGTTGGTGAACCAGTTGATGAAAATGAGGAAGGATTAGACCTCTTTGGAGATAGGCCACAGCAAGCAGGTGCAAACGACGCTGCTAATGCCAAGCAAGATAAGGACGCCAACCAAGCTCTCATCAATACCGTTGTCCGAGATGCCATATCTAACGCAACCGAGGCGGCTGAGCAAGAAACTTTCGATATGGCGGAGCTTGCACTGAATGGCGGAGCAGAAGTCTTCAATCTTGAAGAGCAAACCCAGGATGAAACTGACGCTCAAGGAGACTTGTTGCCGATTCCAGCGTCCATGGCAATGCAATCAACACTTGATCGCGTTATTGCAGCGTTCGATCTCTTGGTTGAGGTGACCGAGAACGCAGATATTGGGCCTTTGAGCATTAAAGATCGCCAAACAATTCTCAACGTACCGCTTACCCGCGTGGCGTATAGAAATATTACAGATGAGTTGGCCGAGCGGGAAGCGGAAGGGTTTGACAGAGATGCAGTAAAAGAAATTGCTTTTCGAGTAATGAGCACCTCAACGCCAACCATCCATGATGAGGACGCTCTGAATTCTACCGTTGAGCTTGCAAAAAACTTAATTCCCTCTGGTCGCAATGGTGGCCTCAGAGTGCTTTTAAGCAACTTAGTGCCGGGTCACGTTGCTGAATTAGTGCAAGCTCTCCCAGCGGATACTGAGTTTGTCGCCTATTGTGGTAACAACACCCGCCAAAAAATAATGCGGGCGGTATTCCCAAATATCGCTGCACACCCGACAGATATCAGAGATGAGGCGTTCAGGTATGAGCAAGACTTCGATCTTTCTGTTTTAAACGCGGGTGCGTTCGGTTCAGATCGAATTGAAGCACCTGGCTCGTTGGCCAACAACACTTCAGAACACGTTTTCGACACTCTCAGAGCACTAGAAAAGACAAGAGCTGGCGGTGTAACAATCAGTTTGGTCACCAATCGATTGATGGACCAAGAGACTATTTCAGCGGACAGAGATCTCGTAGCCAGTATTGCCGACCTACGCGGCGCAATTCGCCTGCCCTTCACAAGCTCCACCGGTGATTTCTATAACTCAACAGCGGACATCGTAGTGCTTGAGCGCAGACCACAACGCTCCAACGCCGAAAAAGATGTTTCGTGGGTGAATTCAAAGCAAGTAGCCGTTCCATTATTGCCAAGAACCACCGACCTGACCGACCCCGATGAAGTTAGATCGCTAATTGACGAAAACCAAAAACATACCGCTTGGCTTAATTCGGTTTTTAGCGAGTCAGAACAGCCCCTCACAATGCAGGTTTATCAAAGAGACCAGCTTAGATACGCACCTAAATACGACGTTCCTGTCGCATCGATCATACGAGATGAGTGGACACTGTTAATCAAGCCTCCAGTCGAAGATCAGATTTCGAAGAAAGTAATCGAAGAGCTAGGTCTGAAGGGTTTCGAACAATTTGCGCCTGAGAAGTTGGTGACGGACGGGCTCATTTACGGCGGCCCTATTGTATATGACGTTCCAAACTTCGGCAGAACAGTGTGCCGAGTATCAAGAATCAATGAGAAAGTAGACTATGACGCCGCTGGGGAACAACAGCCGGTGAAGCTGGCCTATGATCCTAAGATATCGCCAGCACAGAAAAAACAATTGCTTGATTATATGGTTTTGCGGGACGCTGTTGAGGCTTGTATCAAAATTCAAGAAGATACAGAAGACGAGTCTGAAGGCGTGCTGCAGGCTAGAAAAACGCTGAATCAAGTTTACGATGGCTATGTGAAAGCCCACGGACATATTCATGCGAAGAAGTCTAAGATTTGTGCGAAGTACGATCCTTTATTTGGTCGAGTTTTGGCTATCGAAAACCAAAACAAAGCGACAAAAGAAATCACGAAACGGCCTATTTTTACTGAACGGGTCGCGAACGCTAAATCAATCGAAGGCAAGGTTGAGGCAGGCATGGACGCAATTATTGTGTCCATTCTTAAGAAAGGCTACATAGACCCTGAAACAGCTTCTCAAGCGTGTGGACAGCCCTGGGAGACTGTCTACGAGCTATGTAAAGACGATGTTTTCAAGGACCCGCGAACAGGCCACTACTCAATCAAAGACATTTACTTGTCGGGAGACGTTCGATCAAAGCTGGAAGAGGCAGAGTTCGCCGCGCAATACAAACCAGAGTTTCAACGAAATGTAGACGCACTTAATAGTGTTATTCCAGAGAATTTGGACTCAAAGCTAGTTACCCACAAGCTAGGTGCACCCTACATGACTGAGGAGATCCTAAGCCAGTTCCTGTCACAGCAATATGAGCAAGAACCTAACTACTTTAAAATCACGAAGGATCACGCCGGCTACTGGAATGTTAACTACAGCGAAGGCGAGCAAGCCGATGCGTTGCGTTTTATTGAGCAAATTGGTGTTCAGGTTAATATCAATCGTTATCTGACGGATTTGCTTAATCAGGTGGCCACCGCTGTCAATGATGAGGACGGAAACATTGATTTTGATAAATCATCAGTTGTTAGAACGAGGCAAGAAAAGGCCCGAAAGGATTTTGGAGTATGGGCAACATCAAACGAGCTCTACCGGACAGAGATAGATCGGCGGTATAACCAAGCTTTAAATCGTTTCGCACCAATTAAGTGGCGCGAGAAAGAGCTAAAAATACCTGGTATGAACCCAAGTTTTACTCCGTACCGTACTCAATCGAGAGCGGTCTGGCGCTATCTGATCGATGGATCGCTATGTACATCACATGAAATGGGTAACGGTAAGACTGCGCTTTACGCTATGGCAGCAATGGCCTTGGCGCATTACCAAGGAGCAACTACGTGGATTTCTGTTAAGAAAAACACATTAATGAAGTCTTATACGGAAATGCAGTCCCTTTTCCCTCGAGCCAGAATCTTTCTTTTGTCTCGTGAAAAAGCATCACCCAAGAACCGGGTAGAAACAGAGAACCTCTTGAAATACGGCAATTTCGATATCGTACTACACGGCCACGGGACGTTCGAGTCGGCCATTAGTTTGAGCGAGGAAGAGCTGAACAGACGCGCCAACGAGAGAGTCGATGCCGTACGGCGAGCGTATTTGAATAGTCCAACTAGATCGAAAGAGCGAGAGCGGACTATTTCAAGAATCCGCGCGGCGACCAGCAAGGAAATTGAGATGATTCGAAAGCGCAAACCGATCTTGATCGATAAGGTTGGTATTGATGCTTGGACATTCGATGAATCGCAGTATGTTAAAAACGTGCCCGTCACCTCAAAACATAAAAACATTTCTGGCTTAGACCTCACCCCGAGTAAGAGAGCGAGCAAATCAATGAATATTGCGCACTACGTACACGCAAAAAATGGGGCAGAAAGGGGCGTAATCTATGGCAGCGGCACACCAATTTCAAAATCAGTCGCAGAAGGCTTCGGTATTATTGCTGCTATCCGACCTTCGATCCTTCAAGCCACCGGTATTGAAACTTTTGATACTTTCTTGCAAGTGTTTGCGGAAACGCGTGTTGAGGCAGACCCAACGTTAACCGGTGAAGTAAAAACCAACACAAAGCTGAAAATCGTTAATACTGCCGCACTCAGCAGTTTTGTGGGCATGGCGTTCGATTTTGCTACCTTTGAACAAACAGGCGCTGATAGACCAGAAAACAAACGAATCATTACCTTGGTTGAAAAGTCTCCACAGCAACGAGTTTTCGACAAGGAACTCAGAGAGCGGATCAGGCTCCGCGAGCAAGGACGCGTTGACCCCAAAGAAGATAACCATCTTAAACAACGAACGCACGCTTATTTTGCGGCGAATGATATACGTTTGATCTATCCGGACGCGTTCCCGGACACCAAAATCAAGTTAGTTGCCGCTCGCGCGATCGACTATTACCATGAATCGACAGAACAAAAAGGTGTTGTTACTGTTTGGATCAATGTTGGAACGCCATCAAACAAAAAGGTCAACTTATATGAAGGTTTGAAGCGAGATCTTATGGAATCAGGGAATATCCCAGAGCACGAGATCGCATTTGCCCAAGATGCGACGAGCGATACCCGGATGGAACAACTTCAAGCCGATGTTCGTAAAGGCAAAATCCGCGTTTTAGTGAGCTCGGCCGAACGATTAGGGGTTGGATCAGATATTCAAGATCGCATCTATGCTCAAATCGTAATGACGCACGGGCACACACCAATGGAACTGCTCCAGATCGAGAAAAGGGGCCAACGAGTGGGCAATCTGTTCAAGAACATCACGACTGAGCTTGTAGGTACCGCCTCAAGCGAAGACGTTATCCGGCTAGGGCGTTATGCGGACACTATTCCAATGTTTTCTGCATTTTTAAGTGGTGCAACGCTATATGACTCGCTCGATGAAGACGCAGAGCTATCAGCAAGCGATCTAAAGGCTATTGTTTGGGATGTGCCCGAAATGATCGACAGGCATAACCTTGAGATAGAAATTAAGGAAGCCGATGCAGAGCGTATGGCCCATGCGATCAAGGTAAAGAATGCCCAGGATGAAATAGAGACAATCAATTGGCGTATTGCTGTCGATACGAAAAAACTCGGTTTCCTAGACGAAGTCAGTAAGCGCGTCGATGATTGGCATGCCCAACACGGCGTTCCTGAAAACAATTCTGTTGTTGATGTGTCTGTCAATGAGTCAATGCAGGATGAAAAGGCATTCGACCCCTCGATCGCTGCAGGGAAACTAATTAAGACCGCCGTTAAATACGGGGTTCTTAAGCAGGAATCAGGTCATTACATCTTGGGCGGGCCCAAGCCGGTCTCAATTGGCAACGGGTACTTAAAAGCCACATCCAATCTTGGAGCAAATAGACCTCTGATGCGGGCAATCGCAACAGGGATTATCAAGAATATTGGAGCAGTTAAGGAAGCCAATGTAGAAACGAACGATGAGCTGGTGCGTGTTCAAGCGATCTACCAGCACCTAAGTGGCGTCACAGAGATTTCTGCATCAGAGGCCAATGACCCTGTAGAGACTAAAGACGTTGTTGCCCGTGTAACCGCGGCGAGAGCAAAACGCTCGGAACAAGTGATCGGAATCATTAAAGAGCATCTGCCTGATGAGCTTGGCTTAATCGAGGCTACGGAAGGCGTAATTATTGACTCAAAAGAATTTCGAACAACAATTAGGGCTGGAGCGGCGGCCAGTGAGTCGATGCCAAATAATACACGCGAGGATCTGCAAGTCGCATTGCAGGAAATCGAAAAAGCCAACGCGATTATTGAGGAAGAAGAAAGCAAGGCAAAGCTGGAGGCAGGCCTGAGCAAGTTCGATAGAGCTGTTCGCGCGCACTTAATCGAAACGGTAATACCTGATCCAGAGCTCTCGATTGAGACTTACATGGCCGATGTGACTAATTACTTGGAGAAAAATGAAAAGGATATCCTCGATATTCTTAAAAACGCCTCAAGCGAATTATCAAAAAAAGCCAAGACGGATGAACCCGCTGCCGAAGAGGGCCTAGCTCAGCCCGTTGAGGATGAAACGAACGTCATTGAAGAAGCAGAGGCCAATGAGGAAGAGGCCCCTGAAGAAGAAGTGGCCCCTGAAGAGGAAGTGGCTTTAGATGTTAGTTTCGATATCGATAAGGTCTTAGAGGCCATGTCAAAACACTATGTATCATGTGTTGAACCAGCAATCGTGGACGGCCAGTGGGTGAAGTTGGTTGATCTTGAGCAAACTTTGGGGATGGCAGCCAAACAGAATGCGTCTAGAAGAGTGGAGTTTACGATCAGGGATGTACCCTTCGTTTATCAAACCTCAGTAACAAGAGATCCGATCAAGGTAGATTATTCCAAGCTGGTAAATGTCCCGGTAGATGAATTGACCTTCGGGACTGCACGATCGGTTGTTATGGCCTTTACTCAATCTAATCTCGCTCGGCGCGTTAGCTACACGACAGAAGTGCTCGAAAAGGCTGGGAAAAACAAGGAAGAATTTGAGCGTACAATCAATACGGAGTTTAATGATGCAAACATGGAAGCCCTCTACGAGCAAAGAAATGTGTTAGACCAAGCTGTAGCAGCCGCAACGAAACTCAAAATGGAGCGTGATGCGGGTTTGCCTGAAACGGTTAATGAGTTTGTACGTCAAGTGAACGAGGGATTGCTAGACTTTGAACCCCCCACAGTACAGAGTGCGGCAAGAGAGGCTAAAAGTTACGCCAGTTTTGAAGAGATGGCTGAAGCAAATCACGAAAGACTTGAGAGCATGCGTATAACTCCACGAGATAATGACATTGAAGAGGCAGACTTTGAAATGCTCGAAGATGGAGTAGCAGCACAGAATCAGGAAAACGACGATAGACCCGATACGCGAGCAAATGCCGGGTGATATACTAATCTTATGATCTCTCAAATTCGAATGACTAATGGCGAGGATGCCTATCTGGTGTCTCCTCAGATAGCGACTCGCCTCAAACTGAATAGGCCGCTAGCGTGGCTTTCAGGTCATTTCGTGAACTCGACTGCAGACGTTAACAAGGTTTCAGAGTACATCACCCAAAATGGCATTACCCCAAAGGTTAAAAACTTCCATTTTGAGTGGCGAAGCGATGAAGACGGTTTAGACAAACTTAAGGCAGAGCATTGGCAGCTTGCCGAGCTTCTGCCAATACTGAAACCCCTTCAGGCAAAGAATAGTTTAATGACGGCCAGTCATGTTTTTCTAGACCCTAGCGACACAAAGGTTGTACTCGACCACCTAGAACTGCTCGGTGTCGATGTTAGCTTTTCTGATAAAAAGCCCGCACTGTTGCGCAAAACGCTTGGGCCCTGGCCTTTAGAGGTTGACTCCCTGTGCGTGACATTCTATGAATCGCGTAGTTTCTACCACAGAATCACGTCTGAAGAAGTCTCTATCTTTCATTTGACGCAGTCTACGTGGGGAAAGGTTACTTATATTCGCGAGAGCGGAGATTTAGGGCCAGAACGTCGCAAAGGAACATGCACTCTCAGGCATTTTGCCCAGATTTATGCGCCATACAGCCCAGAAGAACGATCTGAGTATGTTAGTGAAGATCTAGCACGGTACGCAGCAACCGGGGAACACCGCATTGTGACCAGCTTTGATGACAATGAGTACTTGGAAGCAGCCTATAGGCAACCAACTCAAGCGGCACCCGTTGTGTCGCCCTCCTTACGGCCACATTAAGCAGGCCTAAGAGTCCAAAACGTGTTTCGCCGAATAAGATCATCTTCGGCCAGATCGCGCCTCTAATATCTTATGGCGATTTTGTTTTAAGTATAGGAGTAAGCGCTCCCGCCGTGCTGTAATTTGCTCAATGTAACTAACTATGAGCCTCACGATGAAACATCAACAGCCCGAACTAGAACGTCAGATAAAAGATAGCTATATGCGTATTTCTGCGGCGAAAACCGATCCCCGCGTCGAACTATCGGACTTTGATTACGGAATTCGAGAAATCCTCAAACCTCTCGGTGGTGTGTCGAACAACCCTGATGAATACGGGGAAGTATTAAACCGGCTAACTAAAGACAACATCAGCACAGACGCAGAAAAAAGGATGGAAGGCCTCGGTATCTCCATGTACACATTAACAATGGGCGTCTGCGCAGTTGCTACAGACCTCTTAAAGCAGTCAACAGTAGAGCTTAATGAAACAATGTCTCAGACCGCTGATTGGCTCGTTAAGACAAATGAGCACATTGCGAATCTTGAGGAAAAATCAAGGGCATCGCATGACGCACGAGCCAACCCCAAAACCCTACCCTCCATTCAACTCCATCCTTAACAATTGATATATCGCGGCCTAGAAGCTCCAAAGATCGCCGCGGGAATGGCTGGGGGAAAGTCAAAAGGCTTGAGGTGCATTTACCGCGCCTGACTCGGCAAGAAGCCGAGTAACCAAACTTTTATCCATAGATAGGTGCCGCGCAAGACATGATGCGTATATTGCGCGTTGCTCTTCCCCGGCAGACTCCCACAAGGGAGATATAGCGGTTAACCTAAGCGCCTGGCCACTTAATGTGTCGGCAGGATAGACAAAGTTTTTACCCCGCAGAATCAACTCAATGGGACTGATGGCGCCAGACAAACAGTGTTTAAATTCCTCTACGCCACGCTTCTGCAGTAAAGAGTCGGGGTCTTCCCCTTCTAGGCAAGCAGCAAACCGAAGTTTATGCACTGAGGGGAACACCGCTAAACGCTCAACTGTGGATATCGCTGCTGACGCGCCAGCCTTATCTCCATCCATCATGAGCGTGATACTTGCCGCCATCGCTGATAGTGTTTCTAAATGTTTTTCTGTAAAGGCTGTCCCCATCACAGCCACAGTATGTGTAAAACCTTTTTCATGGGCCCTAATCGCATCCATATAGCCTTCAACGACAATGACCGCTTTTTCGCTTTTGATCTGATCGGCTGCTAAGTTCAACGCATATAACTCTTCACCCTTGTTAAACCGTTCAGTTTGCTCAGTATTCACGTATTTAGGGCCTGAGCCGTTCTCTAAGATTCGCCCAGAAAAACCAATTATATCGCCCTCCCTGTTCGCTATCGGAAAAATAATACGGTTTCGAAATGCGTCATAGAAGCCATTCTCCCCTTCACGTACAAGACCGTGGTTTTTGAATTCCTGAAGCCCAGACGCGCTCAAAAGACCGGTTAAGGTTTTGGAGTTTGGCGGAGCCCAGCCGAGTTTAAAGCGCCTAACTGTTTTTGGATCGAGTCCGCGGTCAACACCCCACCACTTCTTCGCCTCTTTTGCCCCAAATATGCGGCGGTGATAAAGGTCTGCTGCCATAGCGCTAGGATTTAGAGTGTCTAGAAGATCAACTGCGGTTCTTTTGCTGTCGGGAAAGTATTCCAACCAATCCATAACGGAGCCTGATTCCCCACAGCCATAGCACTTATAATTGGGCGTGGAGTTGCTCCAACTGACTGACGACGCGGAACACGAGGGGCAGCGGCAACGAAGGTAGCTCTCTGTTTCTCTGAAAGCGGTCTTGGTGAGATCAAGAACATCGCCGGCAGAGATAACGCGATTCATCAGGTAATCATTATGGTTGTTTTGAAATCGTTTCATGCAAGCATTGTGAGCGGATTCGCCTTAAGGCTCAATATTGAAAACATTGGCTGAGTTTTCGTTTTACTCATTGAAAATGCCGATTTTGAGAAAAAGACAAAAGTTTTCAGTATCGACAATTGGGTGCGTTGGTTTTAATGTTGCTTCATGAACCATCGCTACGAACCACGAGGCCTGCAAAGCGAAGATTTTCGCAGCAAGCAGGAAGTCCATCGAGACCCTAGAACCCCCGGGTCTCGCGCTTGGGACTTTATGACCCAGCCCGAAGTCGTAATGTTATTGATGGCCGCCTCCCTGATCAGTGCGTGGTTATTTGTGGCCGCGTGGGAACTATTGATCTTAGGGACTGCGATCTATGCAGCGCTTGCGAGCGCGAAAAACAATAAAGCACCTATCCTCCCAAATCGGCTTCCTCGCGGAGCGCCGTTCAAAAAAGACCCCAACAACCGTAAGCCTGGCGGGCTAACCAACTATGGCGAACCCGAGGGCGATGTGTTTCTTGGCGTTGACCGATACACCAACAAACAAGTGTGGTTTAGCTTTAAGGATTTCTTGCGACACTGCTTGGCGACAGGGACTACAGGTAGCGGCAAGACAGAATTTTTAGTGGCTGTCGCGTACAACTTCCTGTGTGCAGGTGGCAACGGCATGATGTTCGTCGATCCTAAAGGTGATGCAAAAGCGGCATTCAAAATGAACTGGATCGCAAAACGTTTCGGTCGTGAGGACGACGTGCTGCTGTGTAACTACATCCGTCCTGCGGTTGGTCAACCGGCAGACGACTATTACGCCACAACGAACACCTCTAACCCAACGCAGAACGGTGATGCTAAGGAAATCGCTAACATCCTCCTGTCTTTGCTCCCAAAGAACGAGGGTGGGAACAATGCTGTATTCGCTGATAACGCGATCACGCTAGCCAAGGTGCTCACTGAGAGTTTAGTGAACTTACGGGATCACGGCCAACTTGATTTGAGCTGGGGCACGTTTCGAGAGCACATGACATTAGAAAAATGCTTAGAACTGGCCGAGAATAAACATCTGGATGAACCTATCCGCCTTGAAATGGACCAATTCATTCACGCAATCGCCGGTGTTCAACGCGGAGTTGATCCAAAAAATCAAACAGCAGATGCGCGCAACCAGTTTGGCTATGCAGCGAGCTACTGCCAGCGCGGACTCGCAACACTCACCGGCACGTTCGGTTATCTGTATGGCGTCAAATATGGGGATATCAGCTATGACGATGTCGTGAGACGTAACCGAATTCTGATCAGCATTTTACCGTCTTTGCAAAACACGGTTGATGAACTTCGAATGCTTGGCAAAATAGATTTGTTTGGCAAGAAGCAGGCGCTGGGTCGCGGCATTAGCGCGCGACTGGAAGGCACCGCCGACGAGTTCTATCGAGATATGGTGTATCGAGGCGGAGTGCCGTCATTGAACATCATGGACGAGTACAAATACATCTCCGTACCAGGCATGGCGATTGCCGTGACACAAGGCCGTAGCCTAGGTTGGTCAACGCTGGTGGGTGTTCAAAGCTACCAAGGCCTGAATGAAGATAAAGAGGCTGAAGAATTCATTGAAAACACGAACATCAAAGCAATCGGCAAGATCGAGGGCTCTGAGACGTTTGAAATGATGGATAAAGTTATCGGACGTGAATATATCGCTCGTACTGAAGGTAGAAGCTCCGAAAACGCGAGCTGGCTCGGTTATTACGACAAACAGACGATGACCTATGAAGAGCACTCTGTATTGAATAAGCGAGATCTTAAGTCGCAAGTCGAAGGTGAATTTACCGTGGCAACGCAAGATCGAGAGATGCGCATACAATCCTTGTTTGTTGAGACACCAATGGATGACCGATCATGGGAGTACCGTGAACAAGCATCGATCATCATACCCACATTCCTTGACATGCCTCCTGTGAAAGCCACAGCCGTTGCAGGTCACAAGGACCGAATGGGCTTTTATGATCGCTTGGTGCAAGGGTTCAAGCCAGCGATCACGGCACAACCAGTGATTGATAAGATCAAGGAAAAAACGAAACGTGCGCCTGGGTTCTTAGGAGCCGTGTGCGCAGCGATACCCAACGATTTAACGCAGTCTGACGAAGAAGAGCCGTATGACGATACTGCCTATGAAGACATACCGGTATTTGACGAAGATCTTGAACAAGCGGGGGTAGACGTTGAACTGACCACCCCATCCAGCAAACGCGCACAACTTGATTTATTGGATGCGGTGCTTGGACAGGAAAAACCAAAGAGCGACTCACCCACGGCCACACCGGACATACAAACGATTCAAAAGGCTCACCGGGCAGCAGAACATACCAGGCCAAAGAAGGGACAGTCAGAACTGTTTGAAAACGAGAGCGCTGTGGACGATTTGTTCGCAACAGGCTTGATATTTTCCCGAGCGAACGACCAGTTGCACATCAGCGCGTCTCAAGCGATGTTGGATCTCGCCGAGCGTCTAGGCCTTGATGAGGCCGATGTTGACCCAGAGTTGATGCGAGAAATCACGGACGTGCTCGATCAGCACATACAAAGCATGAGAACGTCAGAGGTTCGGCGATTAAACGACGAACAAATCATCGCCCTGCTGCGCAGCTCGCGCGGTGACGTTAATGTAGGACTAGCGTAGAGATTCGATAAAACGCATGATCGTCTGTCTCTAAGATGAGACGACTTTGCGCGCTTTCGACGTCAGGGTTCTTTTTAACCCGACTAGAGGCTTCAACGATAAGGTCTGGTCCTTCTACAGAGTAGAAGATAGGCGTCGATGTTTTGAAGTTCCGGGAAAACACACGCTCTTCAGACTCTAACCAGTAAGAGGCGTTAACAACACCCTGCGTGCGGATCGGACCGCGCTGAATAACCATATCCTCTTTTTCTACACCTGTCGCACTCGGTAGCGCGGCTAGTGCCGCCCGACGGTCGGGCTTTTCAGTAATCGCCCCCACGTACGCGTACAACTCTTCAAGCGGGATACGCTTCGCTTTATAGTGATCTTGAGTGCTCAAGCGAATCGCTTTTAGGCTCATCGTGCCTGGACCATTTGGGCGTGTGGTTTTACGCGGGATAACCTTCATCTGCCGCGTCACAGCTTCCCAGTTTAAGCGATGCAGTTCAGGCTCAAGCATCCGCGCCACCACGCGATTAAAGGAAGTACGGTGGATCATGGCCTCACTGCCTGGGAGCGCTTTTAAGAGGCTTATTTTCGCGCGATTCACCTCGTCCACGAGGGTCAGCGTCTTATTTGAGACACCCACAGTGCCGTACAAGACGCGGGCATGGCCAAGTTCGTCAAAGTATTCTGTTTTAAGTAAGAACTCGGTGAGGCGCTTGAGGCGATCGTTGGTGTCTTCGCCAGGCCGAAGTGCGTCATCAAGAAACCGCACATCGACCAGAGAGTCGTTCACCAGCGCCACGCACAGATCACCCAAAGCATTGTTCACGCGAGCGTACGCCTCGCGACACGCTTCAATCGTCTCAGCCTGTTTGGGGGTGGGCGTTAATTTCGCCAAAACGTCTTCTAACTTGATCATGAATACAATTATGCCCTCTACATGAGAACATGCGCAACGTATTTTTACCAACCCCCAACAAAAATAAGCAAAAAACTATCAGCGGCTCCGTTTTACCCCCAGCGAACCCCCGAAATAAGCGCCCCCAGTAACAGTTCCCTGTTACAACAACAGACCCCTGATACATAAAGCGTTTTCACAACAAAACACGAACAAACTTAATTAGCGTGTAGTCGAACAAGAGCGAACTTAATTGTCAGAACCGGCCCGGAGTCTCAGGCTGCCGACAAATTTGTCTATGATGTTGGGGGTTGGTAAAACTTTTAAATGACAAATGTGCCTAGGCGTTGGGCCGCCAGGCCTTAGCCCAGACCATAAGAGAATGATGGATTTAGATTGCCAAGCACAGCGCCGCTCGTGCG
>Ga0209532_1000971_pt1 | contig 23688 bp, 25 predicted proteins | sample COG_02_FD_184746 | JGI IMG/M metagenome (GOLD analysis project Ga0209532, IMG submission 184746) | Pelagic Microbial community sample from North Sea - COGITO 998_met_02 (SPAdes) (version 2) | ecosystem: Environmental > Aquatic > Marine > Neritic zone/Coastal water | place: Helgoland, sampling... | reverse complement strand
GATACCAGCGACGCCAGTAATATCGCTGACCTCAAGTGTGGGGTTCGAAATCGCTTCTAGGAAACAAACCTTGGTGTTGGGCTGCATCGCGTCGCGCCATTGATCCAAATCAGTGCCATCAACCAACGTCACTTCAATTCCCCAACGACGCAAAATATCGTCGATGACAAACAGGCATGATCCAAACAATGCCTTGGACGATACAATGTGATCGCCCGCACGCAGAATTGAAAACAATGTGCCTGAAACCGCCGCCATGCCCGTGGCCGTGCCAAATGCATCACCCGCACCCTCAAGCGCCATCATGCGCTCTTCGAACATACGCACTGTTGGGTTGCCGTAGCGGCCATAGATAAATTCGTCTGGTGTATTTTCAATAAAACGGGCTTCGGCCTGTTCTGGGCTGTCGTAGACGAAACCTTGTGTTAAAAACATGGCTTCGGACAATTCACCAAATTGGCTGCGTTTCGCGCCAGCATGAACCAGCTTGGTTTTTGGTTTCCAGTTTTCCATCACTTCATCCTTCGGGCCGCGCCCATAAAAAAACCCCAACAAAGTCGGGGTTACGCGCCTCGACCTCTTTAGCGGAATATTTAACGTGGCCCACAATTCGGTTATAAATCGCCACGAGTCATAGTTAGAACGCTTGGAAAAAAACGTCAATCTTTATTCATTGTTAGCGGTTTGGGAACGGAATTTTTATTTTAGTGCTGTTTAAGAGAGGTATGAAATATGATCCTGAACTTAAAATTACCAACACCCGTCCCCTTCCCGTTTTTCGGATCGCCAGCTGGGGGTGGCGATTGGTTTGCCCCGAACAACCCGCCCGTGATTTTCGCCTTTTATTGCGCCATAGGTTGGCGCGGTTATCGGGCAATAATCCTGTGACGATTATGGTCCATGGCGGTGGGTTTTCACCGTTTTCACATCGCTCGGACGCGCAAGAAACGTTGTTTTCACGTCATATGGGGCCTGAACGTTGGCAATCACGTTCTTGGCTCAAACGGTTTGCCGCCACCAATTTATCATCAAATGAAACATTGGCGATTACATTTGCTTGGAATGGTATCCGTTCCGAAATTCTGTCCAAGCCAAATCATGGTGCTATGTTTGATGCCGCGACAGCTGAGGTGGCAAAGTTTGGTTCCTTGGTAAATGAGCTGGCTTTGATTGATCCTGATCGCCCTATCAATATTATCTGCCATGGTTTAGGCGCTCGCATTGTGATGCAATGCTTTCATCATCTGTCAGGGCCACATGTGGACAAAATTATCATTTTGGCAGGACACGAATTTTGTGCCGATACGCTTTCTGCCATCAGTCACAAACATGCAAAGAGAACACAGTTCTTTAACATCCGTTCACCTGCCACCCTCAAAATGGATCGCCGCGCGGATGCCGAATTACCAAAATCTGGTCCAAAGGATCAGCTTTTGGCACTTGGATTTCCGTTTCACCGTCCCAACTGGGTCGATTTTGATACAGCGCGAACAACTCCATCAAAACCAAGAACTGGCTGGTTCAAAACGCCAGGGTTTAAGCGTCGGTTTTGCAAGTGGAGCTTTGGCCCTGAGCGCGCGATTGATGATATGATCGCACGGATAATCCACAACGCACCGAATACATCGGTGCAACACATCCGTGATCGCCTATTTACACGCCAAATAATTCCTAAGGTAAACGATGCAAAACCTCGGTTCGGATACTTTGTGCTTATGTCTCCACTACGGCGTCGTAAAGCAATGTAAATTTGGCCTTGAATGGTGGGCTAATTGTGTCATCCTTGGTCCACACATAGGAATGTACAAATGCCCGATCCCATTCAGTTATATTTTTGGCCTACCCCAAATGGTTGGAAAATATCGATTGCCCTGCATGAAATGGGGTTGGACTACAATTTGAACTTGATTGACATTGGGGCTGGTGATCAGTTTAAATCTGATTTTTCGACATTATCACCAAACAACAAAATGCCCGCGATCACCGACCCATATGGCCCTGATGATGCACCGATTTCGATTTTTGAATCTGGTGCTATTTTGCAATATTTGGCCCGTAAAACTGGGATGTTTTATGGCTCAACTGAACGCGATCGAATTGAAATTGATCAATGGCTGATGTGGCAAATGGGCGGTGTTGGCCCAATGGCTGGTCAGGCACATCATTTCCTAAAATACGCGCCAAATATGGAGCCACCACAGGTTTTACCCTATGCCCAAGGACGTTACCGCGCCGAAGTTGCACGCTTGTATGGTGTGCTTGATCGTCGCTTAGCAGATCGTGAATTCATTTGCGGCGATTACTCTATTGCAGACATCGCCGTTTGGCCATGGGCCAGCCTTTGGGAAGGTCAGCAACAAATCATCGCTGAGTTCCCAAACATGGCGGCATGGTTGGATCGTTGTGGCGCACGCGCTGGCGTTATCGCGGGGCGTGCGTTGGCGGCAGAAAAACGTAACGACAATAGCGGTAAACAAGCACAAAGTAACTTGTTCAAAACCCGCGGCTAAATTGCTTTTCGCGTCGTTTTAATCAACCGCGCTCCGTCGCCACGGGAATTATCTCTAAGGAGTTTTTAACAATGTTGTACGTTTTTGCGGATTTAAATGCCGCGTTATTTTTTGCCTCGGTCAATATGTTGATCGCAATGATACTGGGTGCGCTTATTGGATCAGAACGCCAACTACGTGGCCGCATGGCGGGGTTGCGCACCAATGCTTTGGTTTCTCTTGGGGCAGCTGGCTTTGTTATATTTGCTGCTCTTTTCCCCGACGACATCAACCCAACACGTGTGGCCGCGCAGGTCGTAACCGGCATTGGCTTTTTGGGTGCTGGCATCATATTTCGCGATGGTTTCAATATCCAAGGAATTAACACGGCCGCCACGTTGTGGTGTTCCGCAGCAGTCGGTTTGATGTCAGGAACAGGCCATGTGATGTACGCGATTGCACTGACATCCCTGATAGTGTTTTCAAATTTAGGTTTGCGTCCAATCGTGCGCGTGCTGAAAAAAATGCCCCCCCAAGTCGTGCAAATCGATCGATCGTTTCACCTAAAATTGGCATGCCTTCACGAAGATGAAAGAGATATTCGCGCATCCTTGGTTGGACACCTTGGAAATCGGTTGGACACCTTGGAAATCACAATCTTGATTTAACACAAATCATAAGCCGTGCGGGTAAAAACACAGCCAAGATAAGTGCAATGATCAGTGGCCTGGGCGATGACGATGTCCAAATAAAACAAGTCGTTTCGCAAATGTCTCTGGATCCACGTGTTTTGCGTGTGGATTGGAGCGCTGCAGATGATGATGATATCGAAGTGGCTGATTAATCAAAGTTAAACACGAAAAGGTATATCACCCTTCTGCGTCTTCCTCACTGCTGTACCTATTCATCAATCCAGCTTGCGCAAAAAAGAAGACAAACATCGCAATCGGTAATCCAAACGTTTTGAAGTTTACCCACACATCAGTCGACATTGTGCGCCAGATTACCTCGTTTGCGATGGCTAGCATAAAGAAAAATCCAACAAATCGCTTTGTCAAAATCATCCAGCCTTCGTGAACCAATGGCAGTGCTCCGTCCATAACGGACTGCAAATAAGATTGGCCTTTTAACAGGCCAAAACCCAAAATACCGCCAAACAACAGATAGATCATAGTTGGCTTCATTTTAAAGAACCGCTCGTCGTTAAACCAAATACCCAGCCCGCCAAATACGACAACTAAAACCGCAGTAAACACCTGCATTTTTGACAATTTACCTGTTAGAAAATACAACGCTGCTGTCGCCAACAAAAGCAAGGGTATAAACAGTGCAGTGGCCACGATGAAGCCTTCGTAGGTTTCTCCTGAAATAGTAAACTCACGGTCTTTGATTTTCGTATAGGCCACAAAAAACAAAATGACAGGCCCCATTTCCAGCGCCGTCTTCACCCAAGGTTTCACATTTTTTTCAGTCATATCAACCACCAAATTCCACAAATACTGCGCCAAGCGCAATTAATCCCATCAACATCCCCCGTGTTGGACCAACAGTTTCTTTCAAAAAGAAATAGCCAATCAACGCTGCAAACACAGGCGAGGTTTCACGTAATACCGCCGCTTCGCCCACACTGTCCAGTCGAGTTGCCATCATAATGGATCCAAAGCTTAAAAATGCAACAATTCCGCCGATGAAACCACGTGTCATTAATGGGCCAAGGGTTGGACGATCATCCATTCTCCGCCAGCGCAATAATGCAAACCACGGAAATACAACCATGCCATCGATAAAGAAAAACCATGCTAAAAAGGTAAATGGATCAGCCGTTGCACGGATGCCATAGGCGTCATACGTGGTATAGGCTGCAACCATAATCCCACCCAAACAGGCCCACAAAAGCGCTAAACGAAGTTCGCCGCGATTAATTTTTGTTTCGCGGCTCAGGTTCACGCCAGCCAATGCAAGGATTGAAAGCGTCAACAAAAGCACGCCACCCCATTGCGCCAGCGCAAAAGTTTCGCCAAAAACAAAACCCGCAGCGATAACAGTAACCAACGGTCCCAGCCCGCGCACCACAGGATACACAACCGTATAAGCACCATGTGAATAGGCCATGCCTTGTGTGATTTTATAAATGACATGGATCGCCAACATACCCACAAACAACAACCACATATGGGGTTCGGGCCAAGGCACAACAAACAACGCAAACGGTGCCGCCATCAATCCATAACTAAAATCAATGGCACCGCGTGACAGCCACGGATCATGACGGCCTTTTTGCAATGCGCCAAAAATTGCATGCATAACCGCCGCAAACAACGCCAGTAAAAGTGCCAGTTGACTGCCCGCAGGCGTACCCGCAAGCGAAACAAAGTAATTGCTCACTCTTCGCTACCGGTCAGGGCAAGGGCGAATTCTTCAGGGTCAAAGGGTTGTAGATCATCGATTTGTTCCCCGACGCCAATTGCGTGGATTGGCAGGCCAAATTTATCGGCGAGTGCAACTAAAACCCCCCCCTTGGCGGTACCATCCAGTTTTGTCATGACTAAACCTGATACGTTGGAAACTTGCTGAAAAACCTCAACTTGTTTTACTGCATTTTGTCCTGTGGTGGCGTCCAAAACAAGCAACGTGTTATGAGGGGCTGTTTCATCTTTCTTGCGAATGACGCGGACAATTTTTTCCAACTCTTCCATTAAATCGGTGCGGTTTTGCAAACGTCCAGCTGTATCAATCATCAACAGATCAACGCCGTCCTCTTCGCATTTTGTCATTGCATCAAAGGCCAATGATGCGGGATCTGATCCTTCGGCTGCGGTTAAAACCGGCACGCCTGCGCGATCACCCCAGACTTGCAATTGTTCAACGGCGGCGGCGCGAAATGTGTCACCAGCAGCAATGACGACTGTTTTGCCGGCTGCGCGAAATTGCGACGCCAATTTTCCGATCGTCGTCGTTTTACCTGATCCATTCACACCAACGACTAAAACCACTTGTGGTTTTTTCGGGTACAATGGCATCGGTTTGGCAACGGGTTCCAGAATCCGTGTGACTTCTGACGCCAGCAAAGATTTCACTTCAGCGACAGACACTTTTTTGCCAAATCGGCCTTGAGCCATGTTCGCGCTGACACGCAACGCTGTATCAACGCCCATGTCCGCACTGATTAACAACTCTTCCAAACTTTCCAGCATCGCATCATCGAACGTACGCTTAACGACAGTTTTTTCAGGTTCATCTTTACGCCCTAAAACACGTCCAAAAAAACCTGGCTTCTTGGTCGTCTCGACGACCTCTTCAACCAACTCTTCTGTTGGCTCCAATTTAATTTCAATCGGCGCGATCGTTTTTTCCACAACCTCTGGCTCTGGCTCTGGCTCTGGCTCTGGCTCTGGCTCTGGCTCTGGCTCTGGCTCTGGCTCTGGCTCTGGCTCTGATTGCGTCACAGGTTCAGGTGCGTCAACTGTTTCTTCGACAACTTCTGGCACGGCATCAATCGCCGTTTCCAGCTCTTCAACACCACCGTCTTCAACTATGGCATCCAAACCCTCTTCGATTTTCGAAGATGACTTAAATAATTTTGTTTTTAGTTTTTTGAAAAAGGACATCTCACCAGCCTATACGTATAAGTCTATGTAACCCTATTTCGGCCCAAGGAAAAGGCCACAATACGCGTTTAAATACGTGTTAAAGTATGACAATTCCGACCAGGATTGTCGCTTGGGCAAGCCAATAGAATGCCCAAACCAACATCGCCGTGACACGGCGCATCACATGCGCTTTGGGTAGTAAAAACATTTCTACAGACAAGATTGTGTCAGACACAATAAACATCAATGCGCCAAAAAATACGATGTGTGGGCCGTTGGCATTCAAACCTACTGCCGATAGGCCCATAAGCATTATAATGGTGATATAAAGCATAACTGGCATGCGTAAATCACCGGATGCTGGCCACAATGTTTTGGCCATGACCATTCCAAATATAATCAAGACTATGGCAACCAAATTCCATGGATTAGCGATCAATATACTTGGATCGCTCATTGGATGAACAAGAAAAAGTAAAATATAAAACACGTGCCCAATTGCGAACGCAATTAAACCAAGCAGAAAAAACCGCTCCGTATCGCGTGATAACAACAAATCACCCAAAGCACAAAACGACAGGCCCATAATTAATAAACTTGGCGCATTGAACCAAATTGCAAATAACACCAACATGGCAATAGACATGGTTTTCACCACCGACTTGGCGATTGATGCCGGTCGATAGCAAAACCAAATTTGATAGACGAAGCCCGCCAAAACGGCGGCCCCCATTATGAATGTTGGTGCAATCTGGTTGATCAAATCTCGTCCTTAAAGTGTTTGATCACCATGCGAATTGGATTTGGTGCCGCTTGGCCCAAACCACAGATTGATGCGTCAACCATGGCCACGGATAACTCTTCCAGCAATCCTTGATCCCATTTATCTTTGCTCATCAATTTCACAGCTTTTTCACAACCCACACGACACGGCGTACATTGACCACAGCTTTCGTCCTCGAAGAAGCGCAACATGTTTAACGCAGCCTCTTTTGCGCTGTCTTGGTCAGATAAAACCACAACTGCCGCCGACCCAATGAACGTGCCATATTCTTGTAACGTATCGAAATCCAAAGGAATATCATCCATTGATGCAGGTAGCAGGCCAGACGATGGGCCACCTGGTTGGTACGCTTTAAACGCGTGTCCATCCAGCATGCCGCCACAATGATCTTCGATCAATTCGCGAATTGTCGTGCCAGCAGGTGCCAGTTTCACGCCCGGGAAACGCACGCGACCAGATACGGAGTAACTGCGCATACCCTTACGGCCATGAACGCCATGTGAGCCAAATACTTCTGGTCCGCCACGTGCAATTTTCGTGATCCAGTACAATGTTTCCACATTGTGAACCAAAGTTGGGCGATTGAAAATACCAACCGATGCCACAAACGGTGGACGATGACGCGGCAGGCCTTTTTTGCCCTCAATACTTTCGATCATCGCGCTTTCTTCACCACAGATATATGCACCCGCGCCACGGCGCAGGTCGATATAACCCGCGTCAACAATGCCAGCATTTTCCAGCTTTGCGATTTCACGGCGCAGAATTTCCAACACGGCGGGATATTCATCGCGCATATAGATATAGCATTTTTCAGCTTCGACTGCCCATGCGGCAATCAACATGCCTTCTAAAAATACATGCGGTTCGCGTTCAAGGAAATAACGGTCCTTGAATGTCCCCGGCTCACCTTCGTCACCATTCACAGCCAAATAACGCACACCTTCGTTCATACGCACAAATGACCATTTTTTGCCAGATGGGAATCCAGCGCCACCCATACCGCGCAAACCACTTTCCAAAACTTCGTCTTGAACCTGATCCGGTGTTTTTGAACCACCACGCAAGGCAGCCAATTCACGGTAACCACCATCATCGCTGTAGGCGTCGAATTGTTCGTAGTCTGGCAAATGCGCATGGGTGTCATTGGCGGCGATTGCCGCTTTCACCTTGGCTGCGTCTGCGTGATCGATGTGGTTGTGACCAATTTCTAGAACAGGTGCGGTGTCGCAACGCCCCATACATGGCGCGCGTAAAACGCGAACTTCGCCGCCGCCGCTGTATTTCGTGCCAAGTTCGCGCAACAAATCCTGTGCGCCTGCTAATTCGCATGACAGGCTGTCACAAACGCGGATGGTCAGGCTGGGCGGTACGTCTTCGCCTTCTTTGACGATGTCGAAATGCGCATAAAAACTGGCAACTTCGTAAACTTCGGTTTGCGACAGGCGTAACTCTTCGGCCAAGGCGGCAAGGTGCTGTGCAGACAGGTGATTGTATTTGTCTTGAACCAAGTGAAGATATTCGATCAACAAGTCAGCGCGGCGTTCGCGATCACCCAATAGCTCACGGATTTCGAACAATGCTTCTTCGGTAACTTGGCGACCTTTGGGCGTTTTACGCCCTTTGCCTTTACCTGATTTCCACACGCCGTCCGTTTTTTGTTCAATAGCCATCACGCTCGCCTTTAATACTTTGCAGCACTCTAGACGCCATTGCGCGGGTTACGAGTGGAAAAAGCGACCTGTAAGTTATAAAATTCGTAATCAGCGATGAATTGCATGATCAAAGTTTCCGATCCACGACATCTTTCTTTTGCACATCGGTCTTGATAGGTTGCTTGAAACAATACTGGTTCACATTATGCGTATATTGATTGCCCTTCTTTGCCTTGCCTCACCCACACTGGCCCAAGACATCGTAACCCCCCAACAATTCGAAGAAATCAGTACAAATAAAACCCTGTATTTCGATAGCGGCAATCAATTTCACGGCGCAGAACAGTATTTCCCAAATCGCAAGGTCACATGGAAATTTGCCAATGGCGAATGCGACCAAGGGTATTGGTATACCGAAGGCGACGTGATTTGTTTTTCATACGATCAAAACCCAACACCACAGTGTTGGAACTTTATGCAAGATGGTGATCGATTTCTGGCGCGTTTGGTTGGGGCCGATCCTGCGAATGATTTGGAATTGAAGTTTGTAAATACCAAGGAATTGTTATGTGAGGCGCCTTATTTAGGGGCATCGTTTAAGCGTTAGTTTTCGTAATTGTTACAGTTCCAAACTGCATCGGGATGTGGCTCTTCATACTTTTCCGCAAATGACAAAGAGCGGAAACTCCACAAATATGCGTCACCATCTTTTATCGCCAGCGCGTGAGGTTGTTGTATGTAGTATTTGCCTGAATTCACCAAAACCTCTGTAAAACTTGACTTTAGGATACATTCAAAGATTTGAAGCTTATTGTCTGCGGCCATATCTTGATTGAATTTGTTCATAAACATGAAACCAAAAATTAATATTGAAAAATACATCGCGACCACGCCAATCAATACTCTCACAGGACGCGATTTAAACTTCACGGCCGCTCCGATTGCAATTGGTACGACAATAAAAATTGTCAAAATACCGAAATAACCGAACATTGGGCTAAACAATTCAAACAAGACTTGGGCTACCCATGAAAATAGAAATACTGATCCCAGTGTTTCTATCGCGAGTGAAAACAAGTCATCAAAGTTGCTGTTGAACGGAAGAAATGCGATTACAGCGCCCAAATTCATGTAAAATAAAGCGCTGATGTAGGATTTCATTCTGCCCCAACTCAAGCCTTAACCTTCCCATCCTGAAACTCAATCTCCAACGCATCCGCACCCTTCGCCGCATCGGCAGTCATCACAACCTTCCCCGCCTGATCACGCACAACGGCGTATCCACGTTTCAACGTCGCCTCATATCCCAAAGTCTGGCGAATACGTTCCAACCCATCCAACTGTCCACGCAAACGATCCACGGATGTTTTGGCGTTGGTATTCAGGTTTTTAAACAAACGGTCCAGCACCTCTTTTCTCTGTGTAACTTGGTTGGATAATGCCTGTGGGCGCAATCCTGCGCCGGCCTGCACCAACCGCGAACGTTTCGCAGTTGCCGCCGCAGTTAACGCACGCGGCAATCGATCACCCAGCATATCCAACCGCTGTCCCTGCATCGCCACCATTTCCGCAGGGTTCGGCAATGCCCGCCCCAAATCGCGTAAACGTTGGCGTTTATTTTCCAAACTCGCCGCCAATGAACGCACGCGGCGCTCTTCCATGGATGAAATCCAACCCATCAAATCCGCCCGTACAGGCACCGCATGTTCCGCCGCTGCTGTCGGCGTTGGCGCACGCAGATCAGACGCATAATCAATCAATGTCGTATCTGTTTCATGGCCCACGGCAGATATCAGGGGAATGTCGCTGGCGAATGCCGCGCGCACCACAGATTCTTCGTTAAAGCCCCATAAATCTTCGATCGAACCACCACCGCGCGCGACGATAATCAAATCAGGGCGCGGCATTGCGCCACCGGGCGTCATTTTGTTGAAACCCTCAATTGCTGCCGTCACCTCGGGTGCGCATTTTTCGCCTTGGACGGCAACGGGCCATATGATGACCTTGCGCGGAAAACGATCCCGCAACCGGTGCAAAATATCGCGGATCACTGCGCCCGATGGCGATGTCACCACGCCGATCACTTCGGGTAAATACGGTATGTCTTGTTTGCGGCTGGCGTCGAACAGGCCCTCTGCCGCCAAGGCTTTTTTGCGCTTTTCAAGTTGTGCCATCAATGCGCCAACGCCCGCCACGGCCATTCCAGACACGATCATCTGATACCGAGATTGCCCTGCGAATGTAGTAATCTTGCCCGTTGCAACGACCTCCAGCCCCTCTTCGGGTTGGGTGGCCAATTTTGCGGCTTGCCCCTTCCACGTGACGGCAGCGATCACTGATTTATCATCCTTAAGATCAAAATACAGATGCCCAGATGCTGGTCGTGCAACACGCCCAACTTCGCCGCGAATACGTACATGGGAAAATTCGCCTTCGATCATGCGCTTCAACGCGCCTGACAATTCGGATACCGAAAATTCTGGCGCATTTTCACCTTGCTTCGGGCTATCAATCAGATCTGACATGACCGCATACTCTCTTGGCTTTTGTTCTGTTCGATACTAGAAGCAACCCCATCAAAGGCCAAGGGAATTGCAAGATTATGAACATACTTATTTTAGGATCAGGCGGACGTGAACATGCATTGGCGTGGGCCGTTAACCAAAACCCCAAATGTGACACGTTGTTTTGTGCCCCTGGAAATGCAGGGATTGCCGCAGTGGCCACCTGTGTTGACCTTAACATCGACAATGGCGCAGAAATCGTAGCGTTCTGCGCACAACACAAAATCGAATTCGTCATCGTCGGCCCCGAAGGCCCATTGGCCGCAGGCGTTTCCGATGATTTACGCGCTGCAAACATCCTAACGTTCGGCCCATCCGCTGCCGCCGCCCAGCTGGAAGCATCCAAGGCATTCACCAAAGAAATCTGTGATGCATCTGGCGCGCCAACCGCCGCCTACGCATGTTTCACCGAATTGGTCCCCGCAATTGAATACGTAACCGCCCAAGGCGCACCGATTGTGGTAAAGGCCGATGGTTTGGCAGGTGGCAAAGGCGTGATCGTTGCGATGACATTGGACGAGGCGATTGACGGCCTGCGCGACATCTTCGGCGGTGCGTTTGGAACCGCTGGCGCAGAAGTTGTGATCGAAGAGTTCATGGACGGCGAAGAGGCCAGCTTCTTCATCCTATCGGACGGGAAAAACATCCTGCCTATCGGCACAGCTCAAGATCACAAGCGCGCCTATGACGGCGACAAAGGCCCAAACACAGGCGGCATGGGTGCCTATTCCCCTGCCCCCGTTATGTCTCATGTAGTCACAACCAAAGCGATTGCCGAAATTGTACAGCCAACAGTCGACGAAATGGCGCGTCGCGGCACCCCGTACCAAGGCGTGTTGTACGCTGGATTTATGATCAAGGACGGCCAACCCCGTCTGGTCGAATACAACGTCCGCTTTGGCGATCCGGAATGTCAGGTTTTGATGATGCGACTGGGTGCCCAAGCGCTGGACGCGATGTTGGCCTGTGCAAAGGGTGAACTGGATACGGTTCAGTTGAACTGGGCTGACGACCACGCCCTGACGATTGTTTATGCGGCGAAAGGTTACCCAGCAGCATACGAGAAGAACACACCAATCAAAGGCTTGGATGGTTTGAATGATGCCAGCATGATCCATGTATTTCATGCAGGAACTAAAGCAGACGGTGATACGGTTTTGGCAACAGGCGGTCGTGTTTTGAATGTCACGGCACGCGGCGCGTCACTACAAGAGGCCCGTGATCGGGCCTATGCGGCCATCGAGAAAATCGAATGGGACAATGGTTTCTACCGCAACGATATTGGCTGGCGCGCGCTCTAACTTTTGGGCCTGCGGCGCGAATATTTATCCAAATAAAAAAGCTAACAGGTCAGTGCGCGTTTTAAGCTTCGCTGACCTTTGAACGGGCCGATGCCTGTGCTAACAAGTTGACCGTTTTCAATTGCTGTGGACATTATCCGTGACCAACCTGCATCCACGGTGATCATTTCAGGCGCACCGCCACACATGCGTACACCACCAGAAATAAAATCATCACCAATACGGTGATTAGTAAGACCACGAAGATTAGCGACTTCAGTCAGCTTATTGTTTTTAAATGACCACACCCGTAGCGTTTTTGCCAAATGCGGTCGGTCAATATAAGCCACATCAATTGTGCCATCGCCGTCGAAATCCGCAATACCAACGGGCGCCAACCATCGATGCGACGATCCGATATGTGGCGTTTCCGCGCGTTTTCCATTTTCGTCATACACGGCCAATGCAGCACCACGCTTAACATCAGTCTCAATCACAATTACTTCGGGTGAACCATCGCCATCAATATCTGCCAGTCGCGGTGTCAGATCTTCAAAGACATGATTTTGGGGCAAAATGATCGTGGCCGTTTTCACACCTCCATGATCACTGTACGTCATTTCCAGACCACCGTATTCAGTGGTGTCACCCAACACACCATGGGCGTAACGCTGGGTTGGTTGCGTGAACTTAGCACTGGAGATTTCTCCAAGTGCAGGCGCGGCACAAAGGGTCAAAGACAGGCTGAGTGCCGCGAATCTCACTATATCTGCTTCTCTGGCAGTTGAACCACCAAACCGTCCAAATCATCTGTGACCTTAACTTGGCATGTCAAACGAGACAGATCACTTGGTTCCCAAGCGAAATCCAACATGTCCACTTCCATCGCGTCCTTGGCTGGCAATTTTTCTGCCCATGATGCATCCACATAAACATGGCACGTAGAGCAGGCACATGCCCCGCCGCAATCGGCCTCGATGCCTGGGATGTTGTTGTCGCGTGCGCCTTCCATGACGGTCAGACCGCTGGCAACTTCGACTTCGTGTTTTTTGCCGTTGTGTTCAATATAGGTAATCTTGGGCATTTGCCTGTATCTCCGATTTAATGATTTGCCGATGTAATCACAGTTTTTCGCGGCGACCAGCCCTTTTTGATGAAATCTACGTTATCGCTTGTCTTTTCTTCACCATGTTCTATCTTTGTTCTCATGCTTACACGCTCTGATTACGATAGCCATTGGCCGCGCCCACCTGCCGCCCTGCCGCACAACCGTTTGGATGAACCCGCACAAGGTGACATCGTCACGGTCGCAGGGTTGGTTTTGGTGCGCCAGCGCCCCGGCACAGCCAAGGGTGTTATTTTTTTAACCCTCGAAGATGAAACAGGTGTGTCCAACATAATCGTCTGGAAGAAAACATATGATATATATCGCCGCGCGGTTATTGCGGGGCGGCTGTTACGGGTCACGGGGCGCTTGCAACGCGATGGTCAAGTCGTGCATATTATTGCCCATAAAATAGAGGATATTTCACCTCTTCTTGATCGCTTACTTGATCCAAGTTTAGAAAATTAACCATAAATTTTAATAGGTTACGATTAACCATAGCTTAAACAATGCTTTGCTTTTATATCACATTTTATTCAAAAAAGGCTCAAACAATCTAGGGGTAGATTATGGGCATCGTCATCACAGCAACAACCGCAGGGTATCACCTTTTAACAGCAACAGGACAGCCATTCGCACCCAGCTTATATCTGCGCGATGCGCTGAACGGCGAAGGGCGCGTAAACCTGAACCTTGTCAGCGGCATTTGGTCCAGCCCACAGGCAGGAAATGCGGGATTGATGTTGGATTTAATCACAAACCAAACGTTTGATGCGGCGCAAAACGGAACACAAACCAGTGTGACTTTTACATCAGCAACGCTGTACCGATGGGAAAATGGCCAACGTGTTGCAATTGCGACCATCGATTTTGGGGACGGATTGACCGTGATGGCCTATGCGGATCAGATCAACGGCGGTGATGGTTGGCGCGTGGATGTTGCCGACGCGTTTGCTGAAATGGTCAAAATCCAAGGCATCACATTTGTTGGCGGGCACGATCACGATATATTCGAACCCGCCGATGAACCACTTTATTATATGACACCAACCACTGTATCACTTGGCGCTGGCGATGATATTGGGGTCGGAACCACTGGCGACGATTTCATACATGGTGGTGCAGGAGACGATATCATCACCGATGATTACGGCGTTAACTCACTGCGTGGCGGCAAAGGCGATGACACAATCACAGTTGGCGACAATTCCAGCGGCTCTATCCTGCGTGGCGGTGCGGGCGAGGATACACTCACCTCAGGCAAAGGATCAGACACCCTGAACGGCGGCAAAGGAAACGACATCATCTACGGCGGTGCTGGAAATGATCGCTTACGCGGCGGAACAGGTGATGATTTTCTAAGCGGAGGCTCTGGTGATGACAAATTGACAGGAGGCCTTGGCGCAGATGTGTTCGAATTTAAACACATCAGTGACGGCCATGACATCATCACAGATTTCCAAATCGGGATTGATCACATCTATCTGTCTGGCTCCTCTTGGAATTTTGATGATCTCACCCTAACCCAAGTCGGTCGAAAAACAGTCATCACGATCGAAGACACCGATTTTTCAATCACCTTGCGCCATACATCCGTGGACAACCTGACAGCCGATGATTTCATCTTTGCATAAAAAAAGGCCCCGCAAAACGCAGGGCCTTTCAAAAAGAGAAGGATTTACTTCAGTGATAGGCCAACAAATCGAGAACCTTCACCACGCGTAACCAATAACAAAACAGATTTACGTCCGGCCTCTTTGGCTGCACTGAATGCCTTGGTGATATCAGCCGGGGAAAATACAGCCTCTTGGCCCACCTCTACGATAACGTCACCTGAACGTACGCCCTTTTCAAAAGCGTCTTTGGTTTCATCAACAGCAACAACGGCAACGCCTTTGGCATCCTTGGACAAGCCAAGCTTCTCGCGAATTTCAGCCGTCAATGACATCAACTTCATGCCCATTTCTTCAGCTTCCTTTGGTTCCATTATTGTCGCAACTGCGGGAACAACCTCTGCATTTTCCGCTGATTCACGACGACCCAATGTAACCTTTAACGTCTGCGTTTTACCGTCGCGGTAAACAATAACCCGTACGGCCTTGCCCACTTCGGCGTTACCGACCGCCGCAACCAAACCACGGGTATCGTCCACTTCGACGCCATCAAACGACATGATCACATCACCCGCCAAGATACCTGCATCTTGACCAGGACCAGCAGGAACGCCGCTGACCATCGCACCAGCAACTTTTTCCAGACCCAACGCCTCGGCCATGTCTGCATCGATGTCTTGAATTTGAACACCCAACCATCCACGACGTGTTTCACCGAATTCTTGCAATTGTTTAACAACGCGATCCACCACTGCGGATGACATGGAAAAGCCCAAACCGATTGATCCACCATTTGGTGAAATAATTGCTGTGTTTACACCAATCACTTCGCCATTCATGTTAAACAGCGGTCCACCAGAGTTACCGCGGTTAATCGCAGCATCCGTTTGTAGGAAATCGTCATATGGGCCTGAACGCAATGTGCGGTTGCGCGCCGAAATAATGCCTGCGGAAACAGAAAATCCCTGCCCCAACGGGTTACCAATCGCCATAACCCAATCGCCAACGCGGGCAATATCACTGTCGCCAAAGCCAACGAACGGCAATGGCCCGTCCGCTTCAACTTTCAACAATGCGATATCCGTTTTTGGATCGCGCCCAACCAATTTTGCATCCAGCTCTTTGCCGTCAAAAAACTCGATGACAATTTCATCAGCCTTATCAATCACGTGGTTATTAGTTACAATGTACCCATCCGCAGAAATCACAAAACCTGATCCCAACGCACTACTTTTGCGTGGGCGGCGTTGACCACCTTGGCCGTTATCCATGAAATCACGGAACAATTCACCAAATGGGCTGCCCTCTGGAACTTGTGGCGCGCCTTGATCGGATACGCCAGTGACTGTTGTCGATGTAGTGATGTTCACAACAGACGGCGACAATGCCTCTGCCAGATCGGCAAAGCTCTCTGGTGCGCCGCGTGCGTGCCCTGCAACAGCCAGCGCCATCAAAAATGCTAGCGTCACAAATGCGCCAACCACCATGGCTTGCGCGCGTTCTTTTGAAATCGAATTCGTTACTGCGATAGCTTTCACGTATCATTCCTCCTTACGAAGATATTATTAATGGGCCACAAATGACCCCGCCTCCTTACAAACTGTGCTTTTTTCAGCACTTTGCAAGTAAGATTTAGCTTATATCTGTCAAATGACTGTGAACAAATGACAGGTTATTTTCACGGAAATGTTAGCGGCAAATCGCTTACACAGACTTAACAGCCCAAACAGTCGCAACGCCGATGGCCACAAACAACAGCCCCAACAAGCGGCGTTTATCATGGCTCATGCTTTCGAGAGCCTTCACCAAATCCTCGAAACGCGAAGGGGCCAGTACAAGTACCAGCCCCTCAAGCACGGCCACAAGGCCGAGTGCGAAAATCAATTCGCTCATTTTATGGTATCAGATTTCAGATAGTCGAAAAACTCACTGTCTGGTGAGATCACCATCGTTGAGTTATCACCTGTCAGTGCTTTTTCATACGCGCCAAGTGAGCGATAGAAAGCAAAGAATTCAGGATCACGACCAAACGCTTCGGCGAAAATCGCGTTACGTTTTGCGTCTGCTTCACCACGGATGATATCCGCGTTTTTCTGTGCTTCTGATGTTGTTTCCACAACCAAGCGATCCGCACCCGCACGAACACGTTGCGCTGCTTCGTTACCACGGGCAATTTCGTCCGCCGCTTCGCGTTCACGTTCTGCACGCATACGTGCAAACGTTTCCTTAAGGTTTTGGTTTGGAAGATCGGCACGTTTAATACGCACATCGATAATATCCACACCCATTGCAAGCGCCTTAATTCGTGATGCATCACGAATTAAATTCATCAAACCAACACGATCTGCAGACAATAATGCGTTAGATCGCACATCACCCAAGACTTCACGCAACTCTGAATTCAGAATTGTTTCCAAACGTCCACTTGCCGAACGGATACCACCGCTACCAACAGCTTTGCGGAACTGTTTGGCATTGGTAATGCGCCAGCGCGCGAATGCGTCCACTTCAAACCGACGGTTGTCACGCATGGTGACCTCCAATGGTTGGGTATCAAGCGGCAAAATACGATCATCGTATTTAACGATTTCATGCAGGAACGGGACTTTAAAGTACAAACCTGGGTCAGATACTTCGTCGACAACTTCACCAAACCATAATTTCAATGCAGTTTGACGTTCATCCACGATGTATGCGGATGACAATCCCAGAAAACCCAGAACAATAATAATTGGCAGTAATAAAGTAGAACGGCTCATTATTTTGTACCTCCAGTTTTCGTTAACTCATTCAACGGTAAATACGGCACAACACCTTGTCCGCCGGCTTCTCCGTCGATGATCACTTTGTTCACGTCTGAATAAACTTTTTCGATGGTTTCCAGATACAAACGCTTACGTGTCACTTCTGGTGCTTTTACATACTCTTCGTACACGGCAATGAAACGCGATGCTTCACCTTCGGCTTGGTTCACAGTTTGTGAACGGTAACCTTCAGCTTGTTCCAGTAGTTCTGCTGCTTGACCACGGGCCGCGGCAACTTTGGTATTGGAATAAGCATCCGCTTGTTTTTCCAACGTATCGCGTTTTTGCTCCGCCGCTTGAACTTCGCGAAATGAATCCGCCACTTCTTTGGGTGGATCGGCTTTGTCAAAGTTGACGCGGATAATATTCACACCAGCGTCATAACTGTCCAACGTTTCTTGGATCAACAATTGTAAATCTGCCGCAATCTCGCCCTTACCCGTTGTCAAAATCGGGGTCAGATCAGTCCGCGCAACGATTTCACGCATCACTGATTCAGATACCGCTCGGATTGTCGCTTGTGGCTCTGCCAAATTAAACAGGAATTTTTGCGGATCATTGATATTCCAAACAACTTGGAAATCAATATCCACGATATTCTCGTCGCCCGTCAGCATCAAACCTTGATCAGAACGACCACCTCGACCAACACCGATGTTCTCTGTGTTCTCACGTGTAACAGGCAAGATTTCCTTGGTCACAACAGGCCAAGGGGCAAAGTTTAGACCTTCGTCACCTGTTTTAAGGTATTTTCCGAATAACAATTCAACGGATTGTTCCGACGTATCAACGCGATAAAAGCTGCTGAATGTCCACAAGCCCAGCGCCGCAATCGCGATCAAACCAAGGCCGCCAAATCCGATGCCAGCACCGCCACCGCCGCCGCCTGATGGCTTGCGATTGTTATTGCCGCCTTTGCCGCCCATTAGAACGCGCAACTGCTCTTGGCCTTTGCGTACCAGTTCATCCAAATCGGGACCTTGGCCATTGCCGCCGCCACTTGGTGGACGTCCACCATTATTACCGCCGCCGTTGTTACCGCCGCCGTCATTATTGTCAGAGCCGCGGTTTCCGCCGCCTTGGCCCCAAGGGCCACCTGATCCATTACCAGCCATGTGTTCAAATTCCTCCTAAGAATTCGTGCGTATTCAATATTACCTGACAGTGATTGTCAAAATTTCAAGTTATCTAACGTGTTGGTGTACTCATTGTGACCAACTCTTCTGCCGCAGTGGGGTGTACAGCCATTGTTGCATCAAAATCTTCTTTCGTCGCGCCCATTTTTACCGCAACTCCCGCTAATTGGATCATTTCACCAGCGCCATGGCCCACGATATGGACCCCCAGCACCTTACGCGTTGCTTTGGAAACGATCATTTTCATCAGCATTCGCTCACTACGCCCTGCCAAAATTACCTTCATCGGGCGAAAAGCCGCAACAAAAACGTCAATTGCTTCGCTTTCACGCGCGGCCTCTTCGGACAGACCAACCGTTCCGATTTCTGGCTGAGTGAATACAGCCGTTGGGATCAATTCATGATCTGGGCTGGTTGGGTTATTATTATAGACTGTCTCAATAAACGCCGCCGCCTCAACAATCGCCACAGGCGTCAGTTGCACACGGTTCGTCACATCACCAATCGCATAGATATTATCTACCGATGTCTTGGAATAATCATCCACTGCGATTTCGCCAGAACGACCTGTTTCAACACCAACAGCTTCTAATCCCAAGCTTTCGGTATTTGGGACACGCCCTGTGGCATATAACACCTGATCCACGATCAGCTCGTTACCATGGGTATCTGTCACAACCAAACCTGCATCCGTTTTAACGATATGCTTTACATCCGTACCAACATGCAGGTTCACACCTTTGCCACGCATCTCTTCGGCAACGAAACCTTGGACTTCTTCGTCAAAGCCACGCAAGATTTGCGCACCACGGTAAAATTGCGTTGTCTGCGTCCCCATACCATTCAAGATACAGGCAAACTCACAGGCAATATAACCACCACCAACAACCAGCGCGCGGTTGGGCTGCTCTGGCAGATCGAAAATCTCGTTTGATGAAATAACATGTTCCGCACCATCCACATTCGGCACAAACGGCCGACCGCCCGTGGCAATAAGGATGTGTTTGGCGGTGTAAGTGTCGCCATTGGACAATTCGACAGTGTTGGCATCCTTCAACACAGCACGCGCACGAAAATGCGTAACAGCGTTATTGTTCAAGATAGATTGGTAAATCCCCTCAAGGCGATCAATCTCTTTGTTCTTGGCAACCATAAAGGTGGCCCAGTCAAACGAGCGTTCCCCCACAGTCCAACCATAACCCGCCGCATCTTCGAACATTTCAGCAAACTCGGATGCATAAACCATCAGCTTCTTTGGCACACAGCCACGGATCACACAGGTACCGCCATAGCGGTATTCCTCGGCCAAGCCGACCTTTTGCCCATTTTGTGCCGCCAAGCGCCCAGCGCGTACACCACCAGAACCAGCGCCAATTACGAAGAGATCATAATCATAAGTCATGTATTAGCCTTTCAAATTCTTGACGGCCGCAGCCCAATCAATTTGTGTGTCTAACCACGTCCCACTCTCAGTCGCAGATTTATCCAGAACACTTGCGGTACCATTCGCGTCCCCCATGATAATCGCATCTGCCATATCCAAAAACAGACCTGTTTCCACAACACCCGCGATATTCAACAATGCATCAGACATGGCGCGTGGATCACCAATACGATCCAGCTGCAGATCCAAAATGTAATGGCCCTCGTCCGTGATAATCGGGTTATCGCCACCACGGCGCGTCACCACACGATTATCAACGTCTTGATATGCTAAAACCTCCTCCACCAAACGCAGTGTCGTCGCCCAGCTAAACTTCACAACTTCTACAGGCAACGCAAACGCACCCAGATGTGGCACTTGCTTACTTGCATCGGTAATAATCACCAACTTATCCGCCGCCGTTTCAACAATCTTCTCTTGTAGCAGGGCGGCACCACCACCCTTGATCAGATTAAAGGCAGGATCAAACTCATCCGCACCATCAATCGCCAGATCCAATTGCCCCAGATCATCCAGCGCATGAATTTTAATGCCCAGACTTTCCGCCAATTCCGTGGTTGCCGATGATGTTGCACAGGCATCAAACTTCAATCCGTTTTCACGCACTTCATGTGCTAACAACTTAACTAACCAAGCAGCGGTCGATCCCGTACCCAATCCCAATTTCATATCTGGTTTCACAAATTCCAACGCGCGACGCGCGGATGTAACTTTACCAATTTCGGCAGGGGCTAAATCAAGTGTCATCGTCTGATTCCTTGTGGCAACAAATATACATATAGATTCTGCCCAAACTATATGATCTTTACACAGCCTCTGCACGCCGAAAGGGCCAAATATGTCTAAAATCGACGAAAGATGACGTCTTCTTGAACTCAGCTTCAAACAAATAGGCTATTGTCTCCCAAATAACAGGATTCTGAACATGTTTCTCTCTATCTTTGACATCTTTAAGGTGGGCGTTGGCCCGTCATCATCCCACACAATGGGTCCAATGGTGGCCGCTAGCCGCTTTTTAGATCAATTACTGGAACATGGGATCAAAGCAGAAAGCATCGGCGCATCCCTACACGGTTCATTGGCATTTACGGGTAAAGGTCACCACACGGATTACGCCACAATCATGGGACTGGCCGGCTTCAAACCCGATACCTTCGATGCAGACGCTGCCGCGGCCGCATTAGAAGAGATTACAAGAACTGGTAAAATCCAACCCGAAGGCCATCCTGAATATTTATTCAACCCAAAAACCGCCGTACGTTTTGACTTTGAACGTGCACTTAGCGGCCACGCAAACGGCATGGTGCTCTATGCATATGACGCTATCGGCACTGTCTTGTTCGAAGAAACCTATTACTCCATCGGTGGTGGCTTTGTGCAAACAGCGTCTGAACTGGCGTCTCACCTACCCGCAGTCGACCAAGGAAACCCCGCACCGTTTCCCTTTAAAAACGCAGACGAGATGATGAAAATGTCTGCCAAAAGCGGCAAGAGCATTGCAGAAATGAAATGGGACAACGAACTGGCAAATATGTCAGCCCATGAACTTACAACTGGCATCACTAAAATCTGGTCCGTGATGAATAATTGCATCGAACAGGGGCTAAAAACTGATGGCATTTTACCAGGTGGCTTATTTGTAAAACGCCGTGCCAAGGGCATCCATGAATCTCTGCGCCGTGAACAAAGCCGCAATATAGCTCCTCCACATATCATCAACGACTGGATGTCGTGTTACGCAATGGCCGTAAACGAACAAAACGCGGCTGGTGCACAAGTTGTCACCGCCCCCACCAACGGTGCCGCTGGCGTTGTCCCTGCAACTCTACGCTATTACCTAGATCACGTCCCGACTGCATCAATGAAGAAAATCCCTGATTTCCTTCTAACAGCGGCGGCGATCGGCGGCCTTATAAAAACCAACGCTTCCATTTCAGGTGCCGAAGTTGGCTGCCAAGGCGAAGTTGGCAGCGCATCAGCAATGGCTGCCGCCGCATTATGTGCAGTTTTGGGCGGTACCACCGAACAGATCGAAAATGCAGCCGAAATCGCGCTGGAACATCACTTGGGCATGACTTGTGATCCCATCAAAGGCTTGGTTCAAGCCCCCTGCATAGAACGTAATGGTCTTGGCGCGATCAAGGCAGTCTCTGCTGCATCTCTATCGCTGCGCGGCGACGGCACACATTTGGTGTCACTGGACGCATGCATCGAAACAATGCGTCAGACTGGCTTGGATATGAATGAAAAATACAAAGAAACGTCTTTGGGTGGCTTGGCCGTCAATCTACCACAGTGCTAGGCCACTGAGCCAACACATCATTGATAAATTCACGCGGAAAAATCACAATAGCAGCGCCCTGATCAATCCAACACTGCACACGGGGTTCGGTGCTACAATTCGATGTGGATACGATGCCGGTTGGCGACAACGCCAACCCGTCCACATTCCATTTCAATCCTTTTGAACGCGCTTGGACGGATGTTAACGGGAAAATAGAAAACCGCGTCCCCACTGGTAACGTCAGATCCAAATGTGCAGGACATATTGCACAGGCATCTTGGTCATCAATCAAAAATGCCGACTTGGGCGTTTTTGCGATTGCATTAAACGCCGCCATTGAATGATCCAGCCGCCCGCCTAAAAAACCATAACATAAAATATGCGGGGCCTGTATGGCGCTTAATGACTTCTCAAGGTCAGTTGTGTCTTGATCTAGATCCTGAACAACAGGAAATTCAGCGCCATGTATGTCACCAACACTATCCAAGTCACCGATAACACCGCTTACCTCCAACTTGTACTTAAGCGCTGTAAAATAACCCGCATCTGCACAAAAAAGTGACCACACACTTTTGCCAATTTCCGCAATGTCACGCGCATGTACAACCCCGCCCCCCAGAAGGTTCGCACCATTTTTTGCAAAAAACGATTCCATTTGTGTCATTTTCATGTCATTTTAACTTTATTGAAGAAAGAAGGGCCTACTGGTTTACAAACAACAGGTAAGCCCCCATCTGTCAATGTAAGGGTGAACAACTGGACCATATGAAAATATTGTTCCAGTAAAAAAATAATACACAAGGGGCGAATATGAGTTCCACAAATAACAATGCCATTACCGTTTGGACTTGTCCGCGTTTAGTTGCGAACACCTAACTCATTTACGCAGCCCTTCTTTCAAATGCGAGGGGGCTTTTACCGCCTAGCGTAGAATGCCTGC
>Ga0209532_1000967_pt1 | contig 23717 bp, 18 predicted proteins | sample COG_02_FD_184746 | JGI IMG/M metagenome (GOLD analysis project Ga0209532, IMG submission 184746) | Pelagic Microbial community sample from North Sea - COGITO 998_met_02 (SPAdes) (version 2) | ecosystem: Environmental > Aquatic > Marine > Neritic zone/Coastal water | place: Helgoland, sampling... | reverse complement strand
CAGTAAAATGCTAGAGTACCAAGCCCAAGAGGCCTGGAGGATTTGGAATAGCTAAATTTTAAGGGCAGGGTCAATAAACATCTAGAATCTTGGCAATCTTATGGGGAGTTAGTATCTTGAGCCCTCAAAATAAAGAACCTTAACATTGCAAAACATGTCTGACCAAAAAAACGCTACACAAGAAGATAACACACCTAATAAAAAAAGTGTTACTCCAAAACAAGCAACTCCTAGCCAAGAAGAAACTCCAAAAGAGATACCTGTGAAAAAAGCAAACACCTCTGAAGAGAAACCATCGAAGGGTAAAAATGAAGCACCTGAAGTACAAACGGCCCCTACCCCAGAAATCTCTGAAGAGCAAGAAGTGCAATCCTCAGATGCTATAGAGCAGTCAGAACTAGCAGTAGAAAAAGAGCCTACCGATTACAGTAACCTAAATAAAATAGAGCTCATCAATGCTTTAGAGAACCTAGTTAGCGATGGCGCTATAGAAAGTATAAAGGATGAGGCAGAAGAGATAAAAACAGCGTTTAACAATCTGTTCCAAGAAGAACTTACCCAAAAAAGAGAAGCTTTCTTAGCACAAGGAGGAAATAGTATAGATTTCCATTATACCTCCCCAGAGAAAAAAGCTTTTAATGATGTATTTAATGATTACAAAACAAAACGAAATGCTCATTTTAAAAAGCTTAAGCAGGATTTGGAAGGAAATCTTGAGGTACGAAACCTTTTAATTGAAGAAATTAAAGGCTTATTAGATTCTGAAAAAAGCGTAAACAGTAATTATAAAAAAATTAAGGACATCCAAGACCGTTGGAAACAAGCTGGAGCCATTCCTAGAGATAAGTATAATACTGTCTGGAATAACTACCACCATTATATGGAAACCTACTATGATGCGCTACAGCTAGATAGAGAGTTTAGGGATCTAGACTTTAAGCATAATCTTGAAGAAAAACAAAAACTTATAACACGCACACAAGAACTTGCAAAGGAGAGTAATATTGACAAAGCTTTTAGAGAATTACAGTTAATACATAGACGTTGGAAAGAAGAGATAGGACCAGTAGCTAGAGAAATTCGTGAAGAAATTTGGGAAACCTTTAGTGCAGCAACTAAAATAATTCATGACAAAAAAATGTTGGCAGAAGCAGCTTTAGAAGAAACGTTCATTGAAAACTTCTCTATTAAAAAAGAACTTATTGGCCTTATAAGTAAGGTACAAGAAGAAACAAAAGCTTCACACGCGGCCTGGCAAAACGCCATGAAGCAGGTACAAGAAATTAGAGATGTGTTTTTTACAGTTGGGCGTGTTCCTAAAGATAAAAACAAAGAGATTTGGGCTGCCTTTAAAGACACTACAAGTAGCTTTAACAAGGCAAAAAATGATTTTTACAAGCTTCAAAAAAGTGCGCAATATGAAAATCTTGAACAAAAAAGAAAACTAATAAAGCTTGCTCAGGATAATAAAGACTCTGAAGATTTTGAAAAAGCCACACCTCTTTTCAAAAAAATACAGCATGATTGGCGTGACATTGGGCATGTACCAAGAAAAGACAGTGATACTATCTGGAAAGAGTTTAAGACAGCTTGTAATCATTATTTTGATAGATTACACGCCTTAAAAGATCAGGAAAACAAGGAAGAAGTTGTAAACCTTGAGCAAAAACAAGCCCTGCTAGATTCCATGAAAACTATTTCTTTGTCTGGAGATCACAAGCAAGATATTCAAACCATAAAGGCTACAATTACCCAATGGAAAACCATTGGACGCGTTCCTTTTAAGAAAAAGAGTATCGATCAAAAATTCAACAAAGCCCTAGATGCTCTATTTAATACCTTTGATCTAGACAAAAAAGAGACAGAGCTTATTAAATTTGAAAATAAGTTAAATGCAATGGCCTCTGAGGATGATACTAGAAAGTTACAAAACGAGCAATTCTTCATAGGTAAAAAAATTGATGAAACTAAATCAGAAATTTTACAACTTGAAAATAACTTACAATTTTTTAAACATGTAGACAAAGACAACCCTCTTGTAAAAGATGTGTACAAGAACATTGATGATCACAAAGAACAATTAGCTCTTTGGAAAGAGAAATTAGTAAAAATTAAAGCAATACAAAATGGGTGAGCCATATGCAACAATGTATTCTATGCCAATCAAATAAAACAGCCTTATATTATCAAGACCACAACCGCAGGTATTGCAATTGCAACACCTGCGGTTGTGTTTTTATACCCCACGAGGCGCTACCTGGAGCCAAAGAAGAAAAAGAGCGCTATTTGTCACATCAAAACGATGTGGAAGACAGTGGTTTTCAGAAATTTGTAAGCCCAATGGTAAACGCAATAAAGGGGAATCACACCACAAAAGACAAAGGCCTAGACTTTGGAGCCGGTACAGGGCCTGTGGTTAGTAAATTACTGGAAGATTTTAATTATAAAATGATGCTTTATGACCCGTTTTTTCATCCCAATAAAGACCCGTTAAATAACAGCTATGATTTTATAGTGTGCTGTGAGGTAATAGAACATCTACACAATCCATTAAAGGAGTTTATACTATTAAAAAAATTATTAAATAAAAATGGAGTTTTGTACTGCATGACAGACCTGCTGCCTGAAAAAGAAGTGTTTAAAAATTGGTATTATAAAAATGATTTTACCCATGTTATTTTTTATACCCCAAAAGCACTACAATGGATACAAAAAAAAGTGGGCTTTAAGCATCTTAGTATAGAAAATAGATTAATTAGGTTTTATTAATCTATAATAGCCTCATAGATTACTGCTTGAATATTACTTCTAAGGTTTGTTTCTATCATTTTTTTATTCTCTGCACTTGGGTAGGTCCTATTAGACATAAATACATACACAATTTCCTTTTCTGGATCTGCCCAGGTAAAAGTACCTGTAAAGCCACTGTGGCCAAAGCTTGACATAGAAACACAGCCGCAGGTTGGGCCACTATCTTCTAGTTGAGGTTTATCAAACCCTACACCCCTGCGCACGTTTTGATCACAGTAATAACAGGTATTAAAATCATCAATAACCTTAGAGGATAGGTATTGTTGTCCTCCATAACTACCACCGTTTAAAAACAGTTGCATCATTTTAGCAACATCATTGGCTGTGCTAAAAAGCCCTGCATGACCACTTACTCCTCCTAGCATAGCAGCTCCTTGATCATGCACATAGCCATGTATTTTTTGCATTCTAAAATAGGTGTCCTCCTCTGAGGGTACAATGCTATTTTTGTCAAATCTGTTAAGAGGATTATAACCCATGGAATAAGCGCCAATAGATTCATAGAAATTTTGCTGCACTAACTCCCCTAGTGGAAGGCCATAATACCCCTCTAAATATTTCATTAATAAATAATAGGGCAAATCACTATACTTATACTCTTGGGTCTCTCTTAACTCACTTTCTCTTATAAAGCGGTAAATACTATCTTTATATTCTCGTTTAATAAACATTTTAGAGGCTACTCTGTATGGAAAGTCTTTGCTATAAGAGGGTTTGTACCATTTAGTTTTCGGTTTACCCGTGAGGCTATCCATGGTATTAATATAGTATGGAATCCAAGATTTTAACCTAGCGGTATGAGTAAGCATCCTGCGCAGAGTAATGTTGGCTTTATCTGTTTGTTTGTATTGTGGAAGCAACTCAGAGAGGGTGGTATCCATCGTTAAGACACCTTTATCAACAAGCTGCATTATCAGTGGAAGGGTAGCCATGATCTTAGTTAGAGAAGCAATATCATACACATCTGTTTGTGAGACTGACTTCATTTTATTTTGGGTGTGGTGGCCAAAGGTCTTGTTATATATAACTTTTCCTTTTCTAGCTACTAGAATTTGAGCCCCAGGCATCATACCCTCAGTTATTGCAAAAGTTGCAATAGAGTCTATTTTTTTTAGCCCAACACTTGATACTCCTACACTCTGGGCAGATCCATAGGTGAGCCTGTTTATAGCCTTTGTCTGTATTTGCGAATGTATAGGGAAATCATCGCCCAAAGACACTGGCAGGCTTCCCTTTGCCCCTCTGGCTCCAAAAATGAGTTGTGCAGAAAGTTCTTGAGAGACCTTACTGTTTTGATAAGACATAATCACTGCATCAAAATTGGTGGTAGTTTTAAAATCTAGCAAGCTATACGGCCTAGCAAAAACATCTAAAATTAATGTATTTGTTCTAGCAATTTCATGTAACCACACCAACTCTTTATTTGTGAATTTATATCCCTTCCATGGGGTTTGATTAGACTTATGAAACCCTGCAATAACGTAATCATACTCTTTGAGCTTTGTAATGTAACTGGCAAGATCATCTGCTTTCACAAAATCTACAGAGGCATATATTTTAAGTTGGTTAAAAAAATCAGTGCCAGAAGCATCTCCAAAATTAACATAAGCTATTTTTTTATGTTGTAGGTTTTTTATGGGCAGTAGTTGGTCCTTATTTTTTAACACCGTTAATGCGTTTTCTATAGCCTGTTCATACAATGCGTCATCTAAGGGAGTGTTTAAATCTTCAACAAGATTGGTTTGTACTACAGGGGTGTAGTTGTGCAAGCCTAATTTGTATTTTGCGTATAGTATTTTTTTTACCGAGTGAGCTAAGCGCTGCTCTGTAATAACGTTTTTTTGGTAGGCTTTTACAATAAGCTGATGTGCTTTTGGAATGTTTTCTGAGATAAGCAGCACATCATTTCCAGCCAAAAAAGCAGCCAGATCAATCTCTCCTGGTTTCTCGAAGTTTGCGGCACCTTTCATGTTTAAAGCGTCTGTAAAAATAAGCCCATTAAAACCTAGGGTTGTTTTTAATAAATCTTGAACAATTGCTTTGGATAACGAGGAAGGTAAACCATTTTGTCTCTCAAGCGATGGAACGTTTAAATGTGCTACCATCACACTAGACAATCCCTCACTAATTAATCGCTTGTAGGGATAAAGCTCAATGCTATCGATACGCTTTTTGGAAAAATTAATAGTTGGCAAGGTTTTGTGAGAATCTGTATCTGTATCTCCATGGCCAGGAAAGTGTTTGGCATTGGCAAGAATACCTGCAGATTGCATTCCTTTGGTAAATGCAATAGATTTTTGGGTAACGTTGTCTCTATCTTCTCCAAAAGAGCGGTTTCCAATGATGGGGTTTTTTGGATTGGTATTGATATCTACCACTGGAGCAAAATTAATATGTACTCCCAATCTTTTACTGTGCTCCCCTATCCTACGACCCACTTTTTCTATAATACTATTATCTGAAATAGCACCAAGAGTCATGTTCCATGGGTAGGCAAAGGTAGAGTCTAGACGCATAGCAAGGCCCCACTCTGCATCCATGGCAATCATTAATTTTGTTTTGGATAGGGCCTGAAACTCATTGTTAAGTTTTGCTTGCCGTATGGGTCCTCCCTTAGAAAAAATGACACCACCTATATGGTACTGGGTAATGAGCTTTTTAATTTTATCTGTTTTTGCCTTAGGGTCCTTAGAGAATACATCTACCATAAATAGCTGCCCAACCTTTTGCTGCAAAGACATGTTGGTGTACACACTATCTACCCAAATTTGTTGATTTACTTGATCCTCTTGAGCAAGTAAAGGATTTATTTGCTGAGAAATAGCTGGAATACAGCTTAGAATAAATAGTAGGAAGACTAGGGCTTTTTGCATCTTTTAAAAGTATCAAAAACTATGCTAAAAAGCGACTGTGCCAACTATCTTTTGCGGCAACTTCCCAATTTTCTTTGTATTGTTGTTTTGTGTTAACTAGATTATTAAAAACAACTGTATTTGCAGACACAGATTTGTTTTTTGCCATTTTCCTGAAATCTAACAAAGTTTTATGAGCTATAAAAGCTCCATTGTAATAAGTTACATTCATTTTATCTAGTAAATCTACATCCATTTTTTCTTGCAATTCTTGAATAAAATGAACAGAGGCATCTATACTACATCCAGATGCTGATGCATTTTGTTGATTAAGACCCAATACAATAAAACGATCGTACTTGATTTCAAAACCAGCCTCAAGTTCTGTGCCATGGGCAGTCCACTGTGTTAAAAAATAGCGTGTCTTTGCCTGGATATACTCTAGCTCCTCTGGTGTAAATTTACGATTAGATTGATATACCCATACTCTTGAGGTATCTGGAAGATTGTTGAAATCTGTAAGCATGGTTGTACTATCTATTATTAGTTATAACTCTGAGGCGTTGGCTATCATTTCGGCTACATCCATAACCTGTACTTGAGCTTCTTTTTCTTGATGTTTTACCCCGTCTGTAATCATGGTATTGCAAAAAGGACAACCCGTTGCTACAATACTAGCCTTTGTTTGTACAGCTTCTTGTGTGCGTTCTACATTGATGTCTTTAGATCCTGGCTCAGGTTCTTTAAACATTTGTGCACCACCAGCGCCGCAGCAAAGACCATTTGTTTTACAACGTTTCATCTCTACAAGTTCTACTTCTAGTTTACGCAACAAATCTCTTGGCGCTTCATACTCACCATTGGCACGTCCCAAATAACAAGGATCATGAAAGGTTATCTTTTTACCTTTAAATTTTCCGCCCTCTACTTTTAGACGGCCCTCATTTAAGAGGGTTTTTAAAAACTGAGTATGATGCATTACCTGGTAATTACCACCTAGCTGGGGGTATTCATTATTAATAGTGTTAAAACAATGAGGACAGGCTGTTACTATTTTTTGAACCTCATAGGCATTAAGCACCTCAATGTTAGTGGCTGCTTGCATCTGAAACAAAAATTCATTTCCGGCTCTCTTTGCTGGATCTCCGGTACAACTCTCCTCTGTGCCCAATACCGCAAATGCTACACCAGCATTGTTTAATAATTTTACAAAAGCTTTGGTGATTTTTTTTGCTCTGTCATCAAAACTTCCTGCGCAACCAACCCAAAATAAGACTTCAGGTTGTTTCCCTTGTGCCATGAAATCGGCCATTGTTGGTACTTTTAATAGGTCACTCATAGTAATTGTTTTATTGTGTATGGTAGTACAAATATTTCAGAGTTATGTGTTAGTCTTCAAATACTTCAATGGTGAGATCTTTTTGCACCAATTCTGTAAATTTACCGTTGTATCTAGTGGCTTTTACTAGATGATTATCAATCCAATGATAATTTCCGCCTCTGGGTTTGCCCATTAAAAGAGAGTGAAATTTAAAACCATGCTCATGCAACCATGCTGTTGTTACAGCTCTGTGTTCCTCTGTTCTTGAGGTGAAAAAACAAATGATATGCCCTTGATCATACCAACTATTTAATGTTTGTAAAGCATCTGGAAAAGGCTGACAAGTTGCCATACGCTCAGGCTCCTCGTTTGGAACATCTTCTGTGACGGTGCCGTCTATGTCAATGAGGTAGTTTTTAACATTTGCAGACAGCACAGGACTTGCATTTTCACCTTGCGCATCTTTAATAGTGTGTAAAGGCTCATTATGTATTGGCATTTTATATACGCTATCTTTTACCTGTCTTAATTCGTTGATAGTTCTGTCTTTTGCTTTCATTGTTTATTAATTATTAGTGTATTACTCTTTTGCCCAGTTTAAACGGTCCATTTGGTTAAAGGGCCATGGAGCCCCATTGTTTTCTATATTAGTCATTGTTACATTGAGTTCAGTTGGAGCTGCAGATTGTTCCATTACTAGATACTGGCGCATATCCATAATAATAGACAAGGGGTCTATACTAACAGGACAGGCCTCTACACATGCATTACACGTAGTGCATGCCCATAGCTCCTCTTGGGAGATATAATCTTTTAAAAGCTCTTTACCATCTGGCACAAAAACACCTGCGTTGGCATCCATGTTTTTACTCACCTCTTGGAGACGATCTCTGGTATCCATCATGATTTTTCTGGGTGACAACTTTTTACCTGTTTGATTTGCAGGACACTCGCTGGTACACCTTCCACATTCTGTACAGGTGTATGCATTTAATAGCTGTATCTGCGAAAGATCCATCACATCACTGGCTCCAAATTTGGCAGATGGCGGCGCATCTGGCGCTGGAGCTGCAAAGGGATCTACAGAAGGGTCCATCATCATTTTTACCTCGGCGGTAACTGCTTGGTTATTTTTAAATTGTCCCTTTGGGGTAACGGCTCCAAAATAAACGTTTGGAAATGCCAATAAAATATGAAGGTGTTTTGAAAAATATAAATAATTCAAGAAAATTAAAATTCCTGTAATGTGCAACCACCATGCAGTTCTTTCTATTATAATCAAACTACTTTGGTTCATAGCATCAAAAACACCTACAAACAATGAACTAACAGGGTAAGACCCTGCCTGAATATAATGAGCTGCTTCCATTTGCTGAAGGGCATAATCTGAGGAGTTCATAATCAAAAACAAACCCATCAATACCACTTCAAAATATAAAATAATGTTTCCGTCTTGTTTGGGCCAACCCTTCATCTCTGGAGACAAAAAGCGTTTTATTTTAAGTACATTTCTTCGTGTCCAAAATAATACAACACTCACCAATACCAAAAGGGCTAATATTTCAAAAGTGCCAATTAAAAAGTCATAAAAGCCACCTAGAAAGGCGAAAATCCTGTGGGTTCCTAAAAGACCATCTATAATAATCTCTAATACTTCTATATTGATAATGATAAAACCTAGGTAAACAATTGCATGCAAAGCCCCAGAGATAGGACGCTTCAAAAGTTTTGACTGCCCAAGTGCAATGCGAGCTACATTGCCGTAGCGCTCTTTTTTGTGGTCATTAATTGCTACAGGGATTCCTAGTTTAATATTTCTTATGACCTTACGTATATTCTTGGTAAAGTAACCAACTCCTGCCACTAGTAGAAGAAAAAACAAAATATTAGGTATGTACTCCATAGTCTATTGCTCTGTATTGTCTGGTTTTGTGTACTCTTTATTGTTTTTTCCAAAAACAGATATATGGATGTATCTCTTTGGATTTAATTTTACATCTTCAAGCAATTCATCTAGTTGCTTGGAGGCACCTTTTAAATTTTCATACAACTGCTCATCTGTAAGCAATTTACCCATACTGCCCTGTCCATTTTCAAGGGATGAAGCTATGGTGTCAATGCGGGTAACTAGGTTTTGAAATTCTGAAAATAGTTTTCCTGTCTCTAATTTTGAAAGAGAATCAGAAAGGCTATTAAAGTTACTAGCCATTTCATCAAGATTAGTGAAGGTGCTGTTTAATTTACCCGAATTTTCTTTTAAAAGGCCATCTAAAGAATTAGATGCGCCATTTAGAGATACCATGGTAGTATTTAAATTAGTAATTGCCTCTTGAATGTTGGCACGCGTTTTAGGGTCTAACAAGTCTGTAACAGAATGTAGTAATACATCTAGGGTGGCCAAGGTATTATTTACTTTATCCTCTAGGGGACCAAGGGCTTTAGTTACTGCCACAAGCATGTCATCTTCTACACTACCAACTAGGGTATCTCCAGAAACGGCCATGTTTTCAAGATCATACTCTGGGTATAACCCTAGAGATTTGCCGCCCAAAAGACCACTGCTGTAAATACGTACCAAACTATTTTTTGAAAACTTAAAATCAGGCTCTTTTATAGTGAATGTAACCAGCAGTTTCCCTTTGTTATTAAGAAAATCTATATCTGTAACTTTTCCTACCAAAAGCCCATTAACAGTGACAGGAGATGCATTGGCAAGCCCCTCAACGTTATCATAGGTTACAAAAAAAGTTCTGTGCTTATCTAGTAAATTATTTCCCTTTAGAAAGCTATATCCAAAGATAAATAGTAAGATTGTTCCTATGGCTAATACAGCGGTTTTAACTTCTCTGGAGCGTTTCAAAAGGTGTGTTTTTTAGTTAGACAAATTTAACAATAATTCTTATTACTTTGGGCCCTTGTTTAGTACTTCTGAAAGTTTAACTTTCTTACCATCTCTATAAGCCACTACATAAGCTGAGCCATACCCTTTTTCTTGGGCAAATGTTTTTAAAAGTTGAATCTCTGTGTAGTTTGATGTACTGCCATAGAAATACTTGTATAAGCGCCCAACTTTCTTTCGAGCAACATTCTTTAACCCTTTAAAGTTATAGGCCTTGGTTGCTATTTTTTTTGACCCTGCAGCCAACTGTACTTTAAAGGTAATGTCGTTATAGATTTTTTCCTGTGAAACTTTAATAGCTGCATCTACCTCATCTTGAGTGATGACAGGGTTTTGAGCATCGCTGGTTCCAAGAGCAATGTTTTGTTTATACATCAATATTCCATTAGCCACTTGTGTGGCCAACTCTCTTCTCCCCTTTTTTGAATTTACATACGGACCCTCTTTATTATTTGTCAAAAAACCTAGCTCAACTAAAACACTGGGCATGTATGAACTGTGCAAAACCCAAAAAGGAGCAGATCGTACACTTCTATCTTTTCTTTTTAAATTGTTAACAATATTAGACTGTATCAAGCCAGCAAGAGTGATACTTTGATCTAAATACTCTTCTTGCATGAGCGTGAGACCAATTAATGATTCTGGACGGTTTGGGTCAAACCCAGCGTATCGTTCTTGATAATTATCTTCCAGAAAAATTACTTCATTCTCCTTTTTTGCTGTATTCAAATTCTTCCCTGATTTGTCAACCCCCATAACAAATGTGCCTACGCCATGGGCTTGATTTGTAAACGCGTCACAATGTATGGATACAAATATATCTGCATCTACTTCATTGGCAATGGGACCTCTTCTGTATAAATCAATTAATACATCTGTTTTTCTAGTATAAACAACTTTGATCCCTGGAACCTTTTCTAGAATGCTACCAACTTGAAGTGTAACATCTAATACGATGTCTTTTTCAATAAATCCATTGCCTATGTTTCCTGAGTCTTTACCACCATGACCAGCATCTAAAACAACAATAAAGGGTTTTTGGGTATCATTTTTGATTACAGAAAAGGAAGCAGATAAAGCCCCTGTAAGCAGCAGTACTAAAATGGATGCTAATTTGGTTTTCATATAGGTATAAACGCTGATTTTTAAAATTTGTTTTTTTTCAGAGTTGCCAAAAAAATATGCTTAATTTTGATGAAACAAAATCTAAGCCAAAATACAAAATAATACCTGCAAGGAGTGCCATATAAACAGCATTTATTAATTATTTTATTCACAGTATTTCTATGCTGCAGTGGACTTGTATTTGGCCAAGAAATACCTACAAAAGACACGCCCAATATCCCCTTGATTCAGGCCGGTCAGCAACTGCAAAAAGATAGCCTATCTATCAACAAACCGGGTATTGAGAAAATCAATGAGCGCGTCATAGACACCATACAAGCAGACACCATAAAACCTGCTAAAGAAGTATTTGCAGATATTGTTGAGTATTTTGGAGAGCAATATGTATACCTAGACAAAAAATCGAACAAGGTGTATATGTATGATAAAGCCTACATTATTTATGGAGATGTACGTATAGACGCAGGACTTATTGTACTTGATTACAACACCAATGAGGTGTACGCAAAAGGAATTGACAGCGCAGGGACCTATACCCAGCGTCCAGTTTTTAAACAAGGTGCCAATGTTGTAGAGCCAGACTCTATAAAATACAATTACAACTCTGAGAAGGCCTTGGTTCATAACTCAAGAGGAGAAGAACAAAGCTTTAGATACATTGCACAGACAACAAAAAAAGTAAATGACTCTGTTGTATACTTAAGCAATGTTAGGTTTACAACCTCTAAAAATATAGACAATCCAGAATACTATTTTTACACAAGAAGAGCCAAATTTGTACCAAAAAAGAAAATTATAACAGGTGTTACCAATATGTATATTGCAGATGTACCTACCCCTATTGGGCTTCCGTTTGCATTTTTACCACTAAGTGAAGACAGGCAATCTGGATTTATCATACCAACTATAGGAGAAAACAACAATCGTGGCTTTTTCTTTCAAAATGGAGGCTACTATCTCGCACTCTCAGATTATGTAGATCTTACCCTACTTGGAGATTATTACACCAATGGTAGTTATGGCCTTAGGGCAGAATCTAGCTACGCATTAAAGTATAAGTTTCGAGGAAATATTAACATGAGGTTCGAAAGCCTCATTAACAGTGAACGAGGCTTTCCAGATTACAGCCAAAGTTCTTCTTATAACATACAGTGGAACCATTCTCAGGATCAAAAATCAAGTCCTAGCTCACGCTTTAATGCATCTGTAAACTTTGGTAGTAGTCGTTATTTTCAGCAATCTATCAACCAGTTTAACAACTCTAGTGCACTTGTAAACACCTTAAACTCATCTGTTAGTTACTCAAAAACTTTTGAAGGTGAACCACAGATAAACACCTCTGTGGCTCTTAATTTGCAACAAAACACACAAACCGAGAAGATTAATCTTTCCTTGCCAAATGTAAATGCAAACATGGCTAGGGTATTTCCGTTTGCACCTAAAAACGGTAGAAAAAAAGGAATTATTCAAAACATTAATTTTCAATATGATGTAACGGCTCAAAACAGAATTCAAACCACAGACTCTTTGTTTTTAAAGTCTGAAATGTTTGACGACGCACTTATTGGAGTACAGCATAGAATACCGCTGAGCACAAACTTTAAAATTCTAGACCACTTGAGTGCCTCTGCAAGCACTACATACACAGAAACTTGGAGTTTTACTACCTTCAATCAAAGGTATGACCAAAGTCTAAACCAGGGCAACGGAGGAATTGCAAGAGATACGGTAAGTGGTTTTGATAGCTTTAGAACCTATAATTTCAACATGAGTCTGGGAACCACACTCTACGGTACTTTTAATGTGGGTGACAAGGATAGTAGAATACAAAAAATACGTCATGTAGTAAGACCCTCAATATCCTACAATATTAACCCTGGTTTTGAACAGTACTATGATCAATACATTGTACCTGTAACCGCTGATCCAGAAATAAACCAGGAGATAGTGCAGTATTCTAGGTTTGAAAACACACTCTTTGGCGCTCCTGGGAACCGTTTTTCTAGCAATATAGGTATTGGTATAAGCAATACTCTAGAGGCCAAGGTTAGAGATCCAGATACTACAGCGCAAAAGCCAAAGAAAAGAATACTACTTAATAATTTAAATTTTGGTACCGCTTATAATGTTGCTGGAGACTCCCTGCAATGGAGCGCAGTAAATGTTTCTGGGGCCGTCCCTATTATCCCAAAACTTGATGTTAACTTTAGCGCATCTCTTGACCCTTATGCTCTTAATAACAACAACCAGCGTATAGATGTATTTAACATCGATAATGGAGGTAGTTTGTTCAGACTCACGCGGGGTAACATTAGCATTAACTACTCTTTTTCTAGTAAAGATTTTAAAGATAAAAAGAGTGACAAAGACAGTAATGACCAAACCTTTAGAAACGGAGGGCGTCAAGATGATCTTTTTGGAGACAATACCACTAGATTTGGGGACAATACCTTTGATGATGATGCTAATCAGGACATAGAAAGAGTAACCAATAAAGATTGGTACAACTTTACCATACCTTGGGATTTACGTATGGCATATACTATTACCTACGGAAATCAAAAACGAGAAAATGAGATCTCATCACAATCATTAATGTTTAGTTCTAATCTTGAATTAAGCCCACGTTGGAAAGTTGGTATGTCTTCAGGGTATGACTTTAAAAACAAAGGGGTTACTACCACGCAGTTTAGATTTCAACGCGATTTAGAAAGCTGGAAAATGAGTTTTAACTGGACCCCTATTGGCTCTGTTAACACCTCATGGTACTTTTTTATTGGTATTAAATCCAGTGTACTTAGCGACATTAAATACGATAAGCGTAGAGAATCTGACAGACAGCTATAACATCATGTGTGTCTTTAAAATCAGAAACCAAAAATTATGAAAAAAATAATCTGCACAGATAAAGCACCTGCTCCAATTGGCCCCTATAGCCAAGCCATACAACATGGAAACATGCTATATACCTCAGGGCAAATAGCAATTAACCCGGCAACAGGTGAGTTGGAGATAGATGATATTAAAACAGAAACGACCCTTGTAATGGAAAATCTACGAGCAGTTTTACAGGCAGCTGGCATGAATTTCGAGCACGTACTTAAGGCAAGTATTTTTGTAAGTGATATGCATAACTTTGCGGCTATTAACCAGGTATATGCTACTTATTTTAATGAGGCAACAGCGCCAGCAAGAGAGACGGTAGAAGTTGCGAACCTGCCCAAGTTTGTGAATGTAGAAATCTCTATGATTGCTAGTTTGTAAAAAAACTTGGTTTACTTATCCTCATTAAAATTGGCTGGAAAACTTGTGTCATCTGGCACAAAAGGAGTATCTAACCCGTCCTTCTCTAGGGTAAGCTTTTTATTAAATAGTTTTTCTATAAGCTCACTTAGGGTATTAAAATCAACATTGTAGGACATTCCTAGGCCTTGTTCAAAAATTTGATCTTCACCAATAAATTGTATGTCTGCCTGACGGTTAAAGAAATTCATCCTAAGAGTACCGTCTTCATTGATAAGCCATTGCACTTCAATATCTCCTGCAATAGCAGTCTCATTAGAACCACCCAAAGGAATCCCAACTTTACCGTTAATCAAGATACGTTCATTAATTTTACTTTGAAGAGAAATACCAACGCGATCTGCGGTTTGCTGATTGGGTAATCTACTTCCTTGAGAATAATCTATACCCACATTAAAGGTACCATCTTCATCTGCAAATAAACCGTTTACTAAATCACTAACTCTATCTACCAGAGTACCTGCAAAATTTGCGCCCCCCATACCTTCATTTACAAAACTTCCGGTGGTTAATAAAAAAATGGCTTGTTTTTCTATCTCTTCATTGCTTTGGAGTTTAAACTCTAATTCACTTTTTACCGTAGAGCTGGTTCTAGGAAAGTCTATGTTGAAATTTAATTCTGGTTGTATGATTTCTCCAGTTAAATCTACCAAAACATCTACAGGTATCTTCCGGTTAAAAGAGGGGTTATCAAGCAGTACAGCAGGGTTAGCCTGTGTGGCATACTTTGCACTTATACTTAATCTAGCTCTATCTGGTTCTCCATCCCAGTTAATGTTTCCGCCAGGAACCACGGCAATCTTTTTTTGAATAATCCCACCGTATCTAAAATCATACAAGCCCTCTATGACTGTAAACTCACCCCACATATTAAACTTCCCTTTTGTATCAAGGCGTATTAATAATGTTCCAGCGCCACGACCCTTAAGGGTAGAATTATTGACCTTGTCTACAACAACCTCAACTTCTGCATTATCATTTATGTCTAAATCAAAATCTACAGAAAGTCCTTTTATTTCTTTTTTAACAATTTGCTGACCTATTGTGCGGATACGCTTGTCTTGGGGAGAAAGGAATTTGATAAAACTATCATCACCAATAGCCTCTGTGTCACTGAGAGGAATTTTAAATGTTGTTCCCGCCTGAGTGGTAGCAAATACTTTTATATCTAGGGCATCAACAGGACCCTGAATTACTGCGTTACCACTAATGAAAGAGGTCCCGTAATACAACTCATCCTCATCTGGTGGGGTATCTAAAACAAGTAATCTTTCTGGAGCATTAATCGTTAAATTTAAATTCCAATCTCGATAGTTATCATGTGTTGCAATACCAGAGAAAACTCCTTTTGTATTAAATTTTGTATCTGTAATTTCTGTTGAAAGTACCCTAAGAGTATCACTAGAAACAATCATTTGAGTGCTGTTTGCCAAATCAAAATCTGTATTGAGATACGGCACCTTTAAACCGCTATTTTTTAAATTAATGGTACCAAGTATATTTGGTTTTGTGTAATTGCCCATAACTTGTAAGGCACCAGAGGCTTCCCCTCTAATATCTGTAATTACATTAGCTCCAAAAGGACTTATAGCCTGCAAGTTAAAATCATTTAACCTCACGTCTAAATCTAATTGAGATATTTTTGGAGCAAAGTCTATGGTTCCAAGGGCATTAAAAGAGCGAACATCTTTATTTGTAAGCGAGCTAGCAATACGGTATTTGGTAAGATCTTGGTTACCGTCAATATCTAAGATGAGATCACCAAAACCAATTGTATTTATAATAACATCATCAATAGTTACATTGCTTTTAGGGAAATAAGCCCCGTCTTGTTGCAAAAAAGACAAAGTACCGTTTGTAGTACCCGATACTTGCAAACTATCAACGGGTGGAATTATATCCCCAATATTTACATCTTTAAAACGAACCTTAAGATTTTTATAAGTTGAGTCTCTAATGACACCTGCAAATGCAATTTGCTGTTGCTTGTAATTGAGTTGTAATGAGTCTATAGCAATGGCATTAAAACGATCATCAAAGACTACTTTATTTTTCTTATTGTTGTTTTTATTTAGATACCAAATATTGTCTTTATATGAAATTTCAGACTTTTTAATTCCAACAACAGATTTCCCCTGTGGGTTAATTGTGTAGTATAAAGCAAGGTCAAAAACATCCTGTTTTTTTCTTCCTCCTTTAAATACAGACTGCACATACAGCGTGTCATTATAAGTCTTATTAATCAAGCTAAAATCTTTTAAATCATAGATGCCAGTATACACAGAATCTACACTTACATATGTATTATACAATGGGTTATCGTTATCTACCTGAACATTTACTTTACCCAAGTAGTTATCAAACAACAAGAGCTCTGGAGATTTAAAATCTAATTGGAATTTAGATTCATCTGAAGAGACAGAACCTCGTATTCTTGAATTTTCACCCACTTGTAATTCTGGGACAAAAACCTCAACAATTTTACTGTAAAGAGAAAGATCATAATCAATGTATTGATTTGTAGTAACCTCGAGAGGTATATAATTTGCATACATACTCCCTAATCCGTTTCTAAATAAATTTGAAATATCTTTTATTAAAAAATTTCCAGAAATTGTACCGTTGCAAATATCTGGTGAGTCAATAGTAATAATGCGTTTTTGGTCTTCAAAAGAAGAAGCTATTTTAAAATCATCAAAATAAAAATCATCGTCTTGATTTTGGTAAAATGTTTGTTGAAATGAAAAAGATCCTACACTATCATCTATGGTAGCACCATCCATATCCACCACAACCTTGCCTGCAAAAACAGAAATACTATCTCTTTTAACAAGCTGCAGCTTGTTTAATTCAGCAAAGTGAACATCTGCCTGAAAATCATACTGATTAAAGGATTTAGAAACATCTACAAGCCCCTTAAAATCTAATTGTATGTTAGGGTCATCAATAGATAGATCACCATTAAAAACCGGATCCTTTAAAGCGCCTTGCAGGGTAATGTTTTTATAATCATACCCCTGAAAAGAAAACGAAGAGATAACACCACCCAGGGCTGTATCCACGGTTTTTTGGGTAAAACCACGACCATCAATACTTACATTAGCAGACACCTCACCCAAAGAAGACTCTTTAGTTAATGCTCCAATATCAAAAGAAGATAAAATAATATTGCCCTTATAGCTTGCAAGGGCAACGTCTTTGTAATTATCGATAGACACACTGGTAGTGGCAACACCAATATCACTTTTAAAAGTAGCATCAGTATTAAAGGTCTTGCTGTTAATTTGTGAAGAACCATCATAATCAAAAACCCCTAATTTACTTAGCTCCTCAGGCAAAACCTCGCCAAGGATATTGGGTAAAAAACGACGTAAATCATAGTAACTCGTTGTTATATCATGACGCCTAAAGTTTATGTTAAAAGCAGTGGGGCCCTTTAAAACATCCTTAAAATAATAATCACCAGCAACCCTAGTATTGGCAGTTGTAATAGCTGCTTTTGTGAATGAGAAGTCATTCAATACGCCTTTAAAATCTCCTTTAAAACCAATGGTTTGATTAGGGCCAAACTCATTATAAAAGCCATTAAGATCATTGGTGGCTATACTAGAGGGTTTAAAGCTTGCGGTAAAAACAACTGTATTAACAAAGTCTGAATAGCCGTTGGCGCTATAATTCATGATAACATCACCCTGTAGCGTGCTTTGAGAAGTTTGAAGCTTCATGTTCTTTAAGGTCATTTGCTCTGTGGTGTAAGAGAATTGAGAGCTTAGCCCTGTAATTTCAAAACCTCGTTTACTAGATAAACCTAAAGAGCTTATGTTGGCAAATACATCTGGGCCTAGTATTTTAAAATCTTGAGCAGCAGCCTCTAGATTTGTAAGGTCAAACAACAAAGGGGTTGATAGGTTTTGGTCTGTAATTTTAATAGCGCTATTTTTTATAAAAACATCATCTGCTGTAAGTTTAAATATGTTATCTCGTTTTTTTTCGGAATTAAATTTTCCAGAGAAGATAGACATGTTATCTCTGGTTTCATTTTTATAGGTTTTTATAAAAAGTTTTGTGTCTGAAAGTTTAAAAGACCCTAGGGTAAGGTCTGTTTTTATAAGATTAGAGAAATCTAAAATACTGGCTTGCAGCTGCCCGGCAAAAATTAATGTATCTTGATGATGGTCTTTGATGTACAGGTCTCGAAGATCTATATTACCTTGCCAATTGAGTCCTACTTTATCTATAGCAATTTGAGTATCATAGGTTTGATTAAGGTAACCGGTGAGCCTACTAGCCATTTTTGTTTGCACACTTGGCAAAGAAAAAACGACCACCAACAGCAAGACAAGTAACACAAGTATTACAAGTAAACGAACTATTATTTTTCTTAATTTTTTGATACGCTTATAAAGTTATAATTTTACAACCAATAAATATGCCCTACTCTCGTGATAGAAAAAAATTGTTATATTCTAGGTATTGAGTCTTCTTGTGACGATACTGCTGCAGCTGTGATTAACAACGGCGTTATATTAAGCAATGTTGTAGCTACACAAAAAATTCATGAGGCTTATGGAGGTGTGGTTCCAGAACTTGCCTCTAGAGCACATCAACAAAACATTGTGCCGGTGGTTAATCAAGCATTACAGCAAGCAAATATCGATAAAAAACAACTAAGCGCCATAGCCTTTACTAGAGGGCCTGGACTCATGGGCTCTTTACTTGTAGGCACCTCATTTTCAAAGTCTTTGGCCTTTGGTCTAGACATTCCATTGCTGGATGTAAATCATATGCAGGCGCATATTTTGGCTCATTTTATAAAAGCCGAGGGCCAAAAGGCACCTAGCTTCCCTTTTTTGGCCCTCACCATTAGTGGCGGGCATACTCAAATTGTAAGGGTATCTAGTTATTTTGATCTAGAGGTAATTGGCCAAACCATAGATGATGCTGTTGGAGAAGCTTTTGACAAGAGTGCTAAAATTTTAGGACTACCCTACCCTGGAGGGCCATTAATTGACAGGTATGCACAGCAAGGAAATCCAAAAAGATTTATTTTCCCTAAACCAAAAGTAAGTCCTTTAGATTTCAGCTTTAGTGGTTTAAAAACTGCTGTTTTATATTTTGTGCAAAAAAATGTTGCACAGAACCCAAATTTCATTGAAGAAAACTTGGCAGATATTTGCGCAAGTTTACAACATACTATTGTTGTTTATTTAATGGATAAATTAAAAAATGCTGTAAAACAAACGGGCATTACCCAAGTTGCTATAGGAGGTGGTGTTTCTGCCAATAGCGGTATACGAAAAGCCCTGGAAGAAGCAGAACAAAAATACGGCTGGCGCGTACATATCCCTAAGTTTGAGTTTTGCACAGACAATGCCGCCATGATTGCAATGGTGGGAGAATTAAAATACAAACAAAAGTATTTTGCAGACAACGCTGTTACGGCTAATGCAAGAATGAAACTATAAGTAGCACCAAAAAAACACTTAAACCTAATGCAATTATTTTACAGTCAAGACCTTTGCCCAACTGATGCACAGCTGAGTTTCAGTAAAGAAGAAAGCAGGCATATTGCTAAGGTTTTAAGAAAACAAATAGGAGATATATTACATCTTACCAACGGTAAAGGAGATTTATTTACGGCAACCCTTCTAAGCAATGACCCTAAGTGTTGCTTGGTAGCTATTGCAAATGTTGAACAAAAAAAACCGCTACCCTACGGCCTGCACCTTGCAATTTCACCAACAAAACTCAACGATCGGTTTGAGTGGTTTTTAGAAAAAGCCACCGAGATTGGAATCACCCAAATAACTCCCATACTCTGCCAACACAGTGAACGTAAAATAATTAAACCGCTACGATATCAAAAAATCATACTTAGCGCCGCCAAACAATCCTTAAAATATCATTTTCCCGAGCTACATCCTATGTGTAGTTTTAAAGATTTTTTAGAAAAGCAGGAAGATGCGCCCCACCAAAAACTCATTGCACATTGTCAAGGGATAGAAAAAAAATCATTGAAATCACAAATTAAACCAAAGGGCAACCACATCATACTGGTTGGGCCAGAGGGAGATTTTTCTGCCCCAGAAATAACCCTAGCTACATCTATGGGGTATACCGGAGTTAGTCTTGGTAAAAACAGACTAAGAACAGAGACCGCAGCCATAGTGGTTTGCCACAGTGTTGCATATAGCAATGAAGCTTAATAACTCGTTGTCTTACTACATACGGTTTGTGTAATTTATTTTTATAGAGTTTGCTACTCCCCTTTTTGTTTTTTGTACTTTTACAGCTATGGGTATACGCACAACTATTGTACTGTTTTTTTTCCTGCAATTATGCCAAGGGCAGGACATTGCAGTATTAAAATACAGCGGTGGCGGTGACTGGTACAGCAACCCATCTGCTCTAGAAAACTTAGCTGCTTTTTGCAATAAAGAGCTGAACACCAGCTTGAGCACTACTCCGAAAATTGTAACTCCAAGTAGCCTAGATATTTTTGAATACCCCTTTCTGCACATGACGGGCCACGGAAACGTCTTATTCTCTAATCAAGACATAGAAAACCTAAGGGCATATCTAAATAGTGGCGGTTTTTTACATATTGATGATAATTACGGTATGGATCAATACGTGAGAGGTGAAATTTCAAAACTATTTCCAAACCAAGAATTAAAAGAGCTAGCAGCAAATCATCCTATATTTTTAACTCCTTTTAAATTTCCGGAGGGATTGCCCAAAATACACGAGCATGATAATGCTAGAGCCCAAGGTTTTGTAATAGAAAAACAAGGAAGAATTGTGCTACTATACACCTTTGAGAGTGACCTTGGAGATGGCTGGGAAGACCAAGAGATGCACAACGACCCACAAGAGGTTAGACTCAAGGCACTGCGCATGGGTGCCAATATTATAAAATACGCCTTTGAACACTAAGTGATGGCCGAGCAACTCACCCATGATAATACTCAATTTACAGCAGTAAAATCATTTACAATACTTGTTTGTGACGGCGTTACAAGTCCCGCCAATATTGGTGGTCTATTTAGACTATGTGATAGCTTTGGTATAGAAAAAATCTATTTCTGTGGCACCAAGATAGACCTTAGCAGTCCAAGAATTAAAAGAACATCAAGAAGCACCCACCTCCTTATTAACTACAAGGATGATTTGGACACCCTTGCCGTATTAAAGCAACTTACAAAACAAGGCTATAGACCTATAGCCCTTGAATTAACAAAAAACAGTGAGGCTCTGGAAGATTTGGACATCACAGATAAAAGACCCCTTGCACTTTTTATTGGTAATGAAAAAACAGGCATTTCAACAAATGTATTAACGCACATAAACACTCATTTGCACATACCCATGCATGGAACCAACAGCAGCATGAACGTTACCCAAGCCGCTAGTATTGGGCTATATGCCCTTTCTCTAAAAACCAAATAGATTTAAGCTAAAAAATCTACCCGCCAGGTAGTATCTTTATAAAAAACTAGTAAAACACACATCATTTGTTTGATCATTTATTACAAAAAGAGGTACAGCAGTATATCAAAGATTTTAAGCAAGAGTTGTCACGCCTAGCCTTTTCTGGAAGTCCTTTTACTAATGTGAGTACCAAAGAGCTATTACAACAAATACAGGGCAGACAAAAAGCAAAAACAAAGCTCCCAACCTGGTTTAAGACCCCAGGGATTGTATACCCTGCAAAACTGCATCTTGAGCAAACCTCATCTGAGGCAACAGCCATTTACAAGCAAACCCTTGTTAAGGGCAACACCCTTGCAGATATTACTGGCGGTTTTGGAATAGACAGTTATTATTTTGCGCAAACCTTTGCGCAAGTACATCATTTTGAAATACAAGAGCACCTGTGTGATATTGTATCTCACAATTTGCAACACTTGCCAAACAATAGCTTTATAAGCCAATCTAAAGACGGCCTAAAGGCAATTAAAGACAACACCTTTGATGTTATTTACGTAGATCCTTCTAGACGTCATGATAGTAAAGGAAAAGTGTTTTTCTTAGAAGACTGTGAGCCCAACATACCTAAAAACCTAGAGTACCTATTACAAAGATGTACTACCTTACTTGTAAAGACCTCTCCAATGCTAGATATATCGGTTGCTATAAAGGCCTTAGAGAATGTTGCTCAAATACACATTGTTGCCTTGCACAATGAGGTTAAAGAAGTACTGTGGACACTGCGAAGAGAGCACACAAAACCCCCAGAGATACACACTACAAATATCACTAAAGCAGGAATGCAAAAATTTACGTTTACATGGAACACTCCTGCTCAACTTAGCCTGAGTGCTCCTCTTACATACCTATATGAGCCTAATGCATCAATTCTAAAAAGTGGCGCCTTTAACCACATATGCGGCGCCTATAGGGTGCTGAAACTCCACAAACACTCGCATTTGTATACCAGCCAGGACCTTGTTGATTTTCCTGGCAGGAGATTTAAAATAGAAAAGGTGCTGCCCTACTCAAAAAAGCAAATGCGCTCTGGTATTGACTTTGATAAGGCAAATATTAGCACTAGAAATTTTCCAGAAACCGTGGCCAAATTGCAAGAAAAATGGAAGTTACAACAAGGAGGCAATCGGTATTTGTTTTTTACAACTATTGAAAATGATAAAAAAATAGTATTAATTTGCTCAAAAATTATTGATGAAGTATAATTTATTACTACTACTTGTATGTATCTATTGCTTTGCAACAGCTCAAAGCACCTGTGATTATAAAATAAATGTTTATACCCAGGAAGAGATTTTTCAACTAACCCAAGAATCACTTATTGATTTTACAGTGCGAGAGAAAAAAACAATATTTGTTTACTTCTCACTGATGAAACAAGACAGTGTGAAATCTGTTGTGCTGAGCATCTCGTTAAACAGTCAGGAAATACCACCCCTTATTTGTTACAATAAAAAAAGTAGAATTACTTTCAAGCTTGAAGATGGTACTTATGTTTCTGCCCCTTACTTAGGGGTGGATGTTTGTGCAAGACAAAGCAAGCTAGAGAACACCATACACAACAGCACTAGCGAGGCCTCTTTTTATCTTGACTCCCTTGCCCAAAAGAGACTTTCTAGAGCACCCATAGAGAGCTTGCGTATTGGGTCTTTAAACACAAATTTTGATCTAAAACTTGTAGAGGTTATAAGCAATGACCAACTAGCAAACCCTATATACCCAAAAGAATTTTTTATAAATACCCTGCCCTGTATTGAATAAAAAATACTCCTTTGATTTGAGTATGAGATCCCTACTAAAAGACTTGAATTTATTTCTTTAAATTATTTAAAAAATGTTGTTTTTAGTTTGCACGAATGTTTTTTAAAAATTACATTTGCACTCGCAATTTTAATTATTTTTAATTGCAAAGGAGAGG
>Ga0209532_1000964_pt1 | contig 23748 bp, 23 predicted proteins | sample COG_02_FD_184746 | JGI IMG/M metagenome (GOLD analysis project Ga0209532, IMG submission 184746) | Pelagic Microbial community sample from North Sea - COGITO 998_met_02 (SPAdes) (version 2) | ecosystem: Environmental > Aquatic > Marine > Neritic zone/Coastal water | place: Helgoland, sampling... | reverse complement strand
GAAGAACTCTTTAAAAGTGAGCATAAAGATTTTTCACAACACATAAGGTCTTAAGGTATATGATTTTTAAAAGAGGTAGATATTCGGGGTTTTTAAGGCCCATATCCTATGGTATAGATTTACTTGTAATTCATTGCCTTGCCTTTTTGTTATTTGAAGAAAGTGCTGCATTTACAAACTATGTCTTTTACATGTCTATTGCCTGGATAGGTAGCTCTATCTCTCTTGGTTTTTATGAGATTTATAGGTTTACTAAATTTAGTAATATTTTAAACCTGGCTATTAAACAAACCTTAGTTTTTTTACTGTTGGCTTTTGCGTTTTTTGGTTTCTACTCAGAGTTGCAAAAGCCTGCTATTGCTATTTTAAAATATGTAGTGATGGTGATGGGAGTGGTGTTTTTAATCAAGGTTTCTATTTATTATTTGCTCAAAAAATACAGGCGTTTGCTTGGCGGGAATCTCAGAAGAGTAGTAATTCTTGGAGCCAATGATAAAACAAAAGAGCTAGAAAACTTCTTTACTCAAAATACTGAATACGGATACGCTCTTGTAAAAAGATATGACGTACAGCAAGATAAAGAGCAATTCCTTGAAGGAATTTTCAAAGAAATATCTAACAGTAATGTGGATGAGATTTACGCCTCTGTTAATGCTCTTAGTGATAGTTGTATGGCAAAAGTTATAGATTTTGCAGACAACAATTTAAAAGTTTTAAAATTTCTGCCAGACAACAAAGAGATTTTTGGCAAGAAACTTGACTTTTCATATTATGGATACCTACCCATATTATCGCTAAGAAAAATACCCACAGATGAACCTTTTAACAAATTCATAAAACGAGCTTTTGACATCTTTTTGTCTTTGCTTGTTATTATTTTTATTGTTTCCTGGTTAACTCCCTTACTTGGTATTTTGATTAAACTAGAATCTAAAGGGCCTGTTTTTTTCAAGCAAAAAAGAAACGGTTTAGACTATAAAGAGTTTTACTGTTATAAATTTAGGTCTATGACGCCAAGTTTAACCGCAGATTTACATCAAGCAACCAAAGGAGATACTAGGGTCACAAAAGTGGGCCGTATTATTCGTAAAACCAGCATGGACGAATTACCTCAATTTATAAACGTACTCAAGGGAGATATGTCTGTGGTGGGCCCAAGACCTCATATGGTAAGCCATACCCACATGTATGCAGAAAAAATAGACAAATTCATGGTGCGCCACTTTGTAAAGCCTGGCATTACAGGTTTGGCCCAAGTAAGTGGGTATAGAGGAGAGGTTGAGACAGACACAGATATTATTAACAGAGTAAAGTGTGATATCTTTTATCTAGAAAACTGGTCTATTGTGTTGGATCTTAAAATTGTCTTTAAGACCGTTTATAACGCCATTAAGGGAGAAGAAAAGGCCTACTAAAGCTATTTTGAATAGCACCGCTTTATTTTAAAACACCTAGTAACATCTGTTTGCAAACGGCTAATAATTACTATCTTTAACTGATGGAAAAGACTTGTCCAGAGTGTGGGGGTAAAATTATGGGGCGCGCAGATAAAAAATTCTGTAGTGATGGCTGCCGTAACTCTCACAACAACAGCTTAAATAAAGACAGCAGTAACCTGGTTAGAAATATAAACAACCGGTTGCGCAAAAATTACCGCACCTTAAAAATGCTCAATACCAAAGACAAGACCAAGGTAAAAAGAGAAAAGCTGATAAAGCATCAATTTAACTTTAAGTACTTTACATCAGAGTATGTTACAAAAACAGGATCTGTCTATCGTTATGTGTATGATCAAGGGTATTTGGAGTTAGAAAATGACTGGATTTTACTTGTCAAGGTTGATATTACAATCTAAACAACGTTCTTGGTTGTCTTTTACTTTAATTTTAAAGATATTACATCATGAAATACATTAGTGACTTAACTTCGTTTGTTGTTGTGTTATTGTTGGTTTGGCTAAGCTTTGATAGCTTGTTACCCTCTAAGGCAACGTTAGCCACTGCTCCAGATACAGAGTTCTCTGCACAGCGCGCACTAGTTCCTCTTGTGGAAATTGCAAATGCGCCACACTACCACGGCACCGATGAGCATACCCGTGTACGGGGTTTTATTGTCTCTGAGCTTGAAAAACTTGGGCTACAAACACAGCTTCAAGAGGCGTTTGTTTTAAGCAATAACAATAAGAGACTTGTAAGGCCAAATAACATTGTTGCCAGGTTAAAAGGAACAGGTACAGGAAAGTCTCTGGTGCTTTTATCTCATTATGATAGCGCTCTGGTACCCTCTTTTGGAGCAAGTGATGCGGGAAGCGGTGTGGCAACTATTTTAGAGGGTTTGCGCGCCTATAATGCCAGTGGTAAAAAACCGATCAATGATATTATTGTAGTTTTTACAGATGCAGAAGAGATAGGTTTGGTTGGGGCCTCCCTTTTTGTAGACAAACATCCTTGGGCAAAAAACGTTGGTCTTGTGCTTAACTTCGAAGCGCGTGGTAGTGGTGGGCCTAGCAATATGATTGTAGAAACCAATGGCGGAAACACCAATCTTATTAAAGCCTTTGCAGCAGCAGATGTTTGCTATCCTGTAGCATCCTCTTTGATGTACAGCGTTTATAAAATGCTTCCAAACGATACAGACTCCACCGTTTTTAGAGAAGACGGTGACATAGAGAGTATGTTTTTTGCCTTTATCGATGACCACTATGACTACCACACTGCCAATGATACGGTAGAAAATTTAGATATAGAAACTTTGCAACACCAAGGAAGTTATTTGCTTCCATTGCTACACTATTTTGCAGTTTCAGACCTAAGCACCCTAAAGGCATCGGATGATTCGGTATATGTAAACATGCCCTTGGTAACATTTATGTACTATCCATTTTCATGGGTTTTGCCAATGCTTTGTCTTGCCTTTATTTTATTTTTTGTAGTCTTAGGATATGGCTTGTCAAAACACAAGCTAAATCTAGGTGGTCTATTAAAGGGTTTTTCTCCACTACTACTATCTCTTTTAATTTGTGGAGTCCTTGGTTTTTTTGGTTGGAAATTACTCACCAACATATACCCGCAATACCAAGAAGTACAGCATGGGTTTAAATATAATGGGCATGCCTATATCGGGTTTTTTGTAACCCTTTGTTTAGCTATTTTATTTAAGATGTACCGCTATTTTGGAAAACGCAACAGTGTTGTAAATCTAGTAGCGGCACCCCTTTTTTTATGGCTAGTTGTTAATGTGCTTGTAGGGATATTTTTAAAGGGAGCTGCGTTTTTTATAATTCCTGTGTTTTTTGGACTCCTTAGTTGGTTTTTACTTTTAAAATTTAAAACTCCTAGCCTAATTGGCATGGCACTACTAGCTGCTCCTGGGGTGTTTTTATTTGCGCCTTTAATCCAGTTTTTCCCTGTCGGGTTGGGCTCAGACCATATTGTTATTAGTTGTGTGTTTACTGTATTATTGTTTGGATTATTACTCCCTATTTTTGGGTTTTATAGACTTAAAAAACTGTTGTCTTACCTGTTTTTAGGATTGGCATTGGTGTTTTTTATAGTCGCCCATACCCAGAGTTCTTTTTCTGAAATACGCCAAAAGCCAAATAGTTTATCTTACTATAATAATCTAGATACCAAAAAGGCCTATTGGGTAAGCTATGATAAGATGTTAGACCCCTGGACAAAGCATTATTTGGGGGGAGATCCAAAACCCGCATCAGCGTATATTGAGAGTGCGGCAGGAAGCAAATACAACACAAGTTATAGCTTTGCTGCAAAGGCGCCGGTTGTGGCCATTCCAGAATTTAAACTAACAATTAACCACGATAGTATCCATGAAGGCATGCGAAGGGTTGGTTTTACCATATCCCCAAAAAGAGATGCCCATCAAATACGCCTATACACAGACAAGGAAGTTATTTTTTCGTCCCTGCAATTTAATGGGGTGAGCGTTCCTATGAGTGATACTTTAAAACAAGGCACTTTAAACAGAGCAACCGATGAACTATTAAGATACTACATTGCAGACTCAGATTCTCTGAAAGTGTCTTATAGCTTGCCAGAGAATGAGCCTTCACCGACTTTTAAGGTGCTTGAATACGGTTTTGATTTAATGAGCAATCCCCTGCTTAGTGTAAAAGCAAGATCAAAAAACATGATGCCTAAACCCTTTATAAATACAGATGCTGTAATCAATAAAAAATCATTTAGTATTCAAAAAGAGAAATACATACAAGACTCCTTACAATAATTTTAAAATTTCAGCTTGAAAAAAACAATTGCAATTGCAGGGTTAGGTTGGTTAGGGAAACCCCTAGCCCAACACCTTTTATTTTCAGGATACACCGTAAAAGGTTCTGTGACCTCTCAAAGAAAAGCCACGGTCCTAAAGGAAAGTAGCATTGACACCTATGTAATTAATAGCACAGAAGACGGCCTGTACGGCGCCGCTCAAGGCTTTCTAAAACAGGTAGACACCTTGGTTATAATGATTCCACCTGGTCTTAGAAAAAATACTGGGGCAGATTATGTCTTAAAAATGTCTCATTTTTTGTCTGAAATTTTAAAATCTAAGGTGGACAACATTATTTTTATAAGCAGTACTTCTGTTTATAATGATGCCCAAGGAACAGTAACAGAAAAACAAGTGCCCTTGCCAAAAACCCAGGCGGCAAAGCAATTATTTCAAGTAGAGCAGTTGTTTTTTAACGCCCCTGGAATTAAAACAACTATTGTGCGATTTGGAGGGCTCATAGGGGGCGCTAGACAGCCTGTAAAATACCTTGCGGGCAGAACAGATTTAGATGGCGGTACTGCGCCGGTAAATCTTATTCACAAAAAAGATTGTATTGGCATTATCGCTAGTATTATAAAGCAGGATGCATACGGGCATATTTTTAATGCTGCGCACCCAAATCACCCAAAGAAAAAAGAGTATTATACTCAAAAAGCAAAGGAATTGGATCTCATTGCTCCAAGGTATTCAAAATCAAAAGATGACATGCCAAGCAAACAGGTTGATTCTATACATCTAGAGGCTATTATTGGGTATCGCTTTAAAGAGTCGCTTTAAGATTACTTGTTATCTGAGGAGGATTTATAATCCGAATACAATCGCTTTTTGAGTACCTGCTTTTCTTTACGTTCGTTATTTTTTACGCTATTATCCTGAGTATCTTTTTCAAATTTTTCATTGATTTGGATTATCAAATTTGCAGTTGCCAAATTCATCTCAACTATAGCTTTCTGCATTGCCAAGGTGTCTAACCTGTCCTTATTAGCTAGTTGTTTTACGATAGCCGCTCTTGTCTTGGTAATGATAACCCTAGCGTAAATGGGCTGGGTATATAAAGTGTCTGGAATGTTTTTTGTTAAGGAGTCCAACCTTGAAACAAGAAGGTTACTGCGTTGTTGAATTGTTTTTAAACTTGCTTGATTAATAGCTAAAACCTCTGTAATAAGATCTTCAAAAACAGGCCATTTAGAAATATAATTTTCAGAACTCTCAGAAAAATCTGGCAACATAGTATCTGCTTGACCAAATAATTTAGTGTCATCAACTTGATCTATCTGGAGGCTGGAGGCTACTGGTTGATTGTCTATGCAGCTCAATAGAACGAACAGCAGACAGATGCTAGAAAAAAAAAGAAATTTCAGTTTCATAAAAAATGTAATTACCACAAATATACCTTTTCTCTCACAAAGGGCTATTTTAGAGTGTATCTTATTGGCGGTAAATAGTGCTATATTTACATGAAATATTGACTCTTTAGTATGGAAAAAAGAATTTTAATCATTGGCGCTTCTGGACAAATTGGTAATGAGCTTACTATGTGCCTCAGGGATATATATTCAAATCAAAATGTAATTGCTAGTGATCTTCGAGAAGCTAGTAACCAAGTTATGGAAAGTGGGCCTTTTGAAATCCTTGACGCCATGGATGCCCGTGCTATAGAAAAAATAGTAACAGACTATAACATTACAGATGTCTATTTAATGGCAGCGATGTTAAGTGCTACTGCAGAGAAATATCCAATCAAGGGCTGGGACTTAAACATGAGCTCACTGTTTAATGTATTAAATCTAGCCAAGGACAAGAAAATTAAAAAAGTTTTTTGGCCCTCGAGTATCGCTGTTTTTGGCCCTACAACACCCAAAACCAACACGCCACAACACACCATTATGGAGCCCGCAACAGTCTATGGAATTAGCAAGCAAACCGGAGAGCGTTGGTGTGAGTATTACCACAAACGATATGGAGTGGATGTGCGCAGTATTCGCTATCCTGGACTAATTAGCTATAAAACTCCTCCAGGGGGAGGTACCACAGATTATGCCATTGAAATCTTCCACAAAGCCTTAAAAGATAAAAAATACACCTGTTTTTTAACGGCTCAAACCACATTGCCTATGATGTTTATGGATGATGCAATTAGTGCCACTGTCAATATCATGCTAGCTCCATCACAAAAAATAAAAATAAGAAATGCCTACAATCTTGCAGCATTGAGCTTTAATCCGCAAGAGCTTGCCGCAAGCATTCAAAAACACATCCCAGATTTTAAAATTGAGTACCAACCAGATTTTAGACAAGCAATTGCAAATTCTTGGCCAGCAAGTATTGATGACGCTTTAGCAAGAAAAGATTGGGGATGGAAACATCATGTAGATCTTGATAAGATGACCAAAATCATGATTGATAATTTAAAATAAAACACTTTAATAAAGAGCGGTTTATTGCATAAATTAATGCGCATAAAAAAAGGCAAACGAGATGTTTACCTTTTTTTGCCCCAAATTTTACCATGAACTTAACCTACTTATGTTATGGTATAATTCAAATGTATAATTATTTTCATACTAACAAAAAAACTTCTACAGGTTTTGGATAAAGTGAAATTAAAACCCGACAAACGACTTGTAAATTATGTCATTGTCAACCAATTAGTGTTTAATATGCTCTTTCTGGATTTCCTTCAAAGAAATTAACGTAGGCTCTATTGACAACTCTATTACCTCCGCTAGTTGGATAATCTCCAGTAAAGTACCAATCTCCTAAATTTTTAGGACACGCCTTATGCAAATCATCTACAGACTGAAATATCAATTTTACTTTGGTAGAAACCCCCTCTTGAGTAATAATTTGTGCAATCTTGTCAGATATTTGCTCATCTGTAAAAGGAGCGTATAGGTCTTTAACATGATTAATTACCTCGGTATCCGCAAGCTCAAGTTGCTTTTTACACTTATGGTAAATCTCCTCAATAATTACATCTGTACCGTTGTCTTTATGCAACTCTATGGCTGCGTTAAAAGCAACAAGTTTTTCCAACCTAGCCATATCAATTCCATAACAATCTGGATAGCGTATTTGAGGGGCAGAAGACACAACTACTATTTGTTTTGGTTGTAAACGATCTAACATGCGTAAGATGCTTTTCTTTAAGGTGGTGCCCCTTACAATACTATCATCTATAATCACCAAATTATCAGTAGCCTTAACAACACCATAGGTAACATCATACACATGTGCTACCAAATCATCTCTACTGCTATCATCTGTAATAAACGTACGTAGCTTAACATCTTTTATGGCTATTTTCTCTGTGCGTATTTTACAAGCCTGTATTTCACGTAGGCGCTCTGGGGTAAGGGTATTTACCTCTTTTAAAATAGCAGCATTTTTTTGTTTGTTAAGCTCGTTTTGCGCAGCGTCTAGCATTCCGTAAAAAGAGGTCTCTGCAGTATTTGGTATGAAAGAGAAAACACTGTTTTCTGTGTCATGATTAATGGCAGATAAAACTTTAGGCATAATCAGTCTACCAAGCTCTTTACGTTCTTGATAAATTTCGGCGTCACTCCCTCGAGAAAAATAAATACGCTCAAAAGAACAACTCTTTCGCCTTAGTGGGGTTAGTATCTCTGAAATACTCATGCCTCCATCCTTTTTAAGAATTAGGGCATTTCCAGGGTCAATTTCTTTTACATCCTCAAAGCCAACATTAAAAACAGTTTGTATCACAGGGCGCTCACTGGCCACAACAACAACCTCATCATCTTTATAATAGTATGCCGGGCGTATGCCTGCTGGATCACGTAATACAAAAGCGTCTCCGTGTCCTAAAAGTCCTGCCATGGCATAACCACCGTCCCAGTTTTTTGCAGACTTTTTTAGCATCTTCTCTATATTAAGATTCTCAATAATATGAGCAGAGGCTTCCATCTTAGAGAGCCCTTTCTTTTTTGCTCTCTTATAAAGCTTTGCAACACCTTGGTCTAGGAAATGACCAATGTTTTCTAAAATGGTAATGGTGTCTGCTTTTTCTTTAGGGTGCATTCCTAGATCAATTAAATTCTGGAATAACTCTGTGGTGTTGGTCATATTAAAATTTCCAGCAATAATAAGATTGCGATGCATCCAGTTATTTTGTCTTAAAAAGGGATGTACCGTCTCTACACTATTTCCGCCAAATGTTCCATAACGCACATGCCCTAACATAAGCTCCCCTATGTAAGGAATCTCTTTTTTCTGGGCAGCAACGTCGTCTTTAATCCCTGGATTTTTTTCAAACTCTGCATTGATACGGCTGTTTATTTGAGCAAAAATATCCTGTATGGGTTGGGGTTTGTTAGACCTAACTCTACTAATGTAACGCTCTCCTGGTGTTGGGTCTAATTTAATACTTGCAAATCCAGCACCGTCTTGACCACGGTTGTGCTGTTTTTCCATCATTAAATACATTTTATTCACTCCGTAAAAAGCGGTGCCGTATTTCTTTTTATAAAATGCCAAAGGTTTTAAAAGTCTAACCATGGCAATACCGCATTCATGTTTTAAGGCGTCACTCATATTGATTTCCCAGACATCTGGAAATGGTATTAATGATTAATAATTATATGTACATAAAAAACGTCCCAAAAACTGGGACGCGGTGTTATGATGCTTCTATTTCGTATTGTGTCAAGCTCTTGAACTTGTGCAAGCGAGAGTCTATCTCATTTTTAGTTAAATTTTCCATGCGCTGTGTGCCAAATTTTTCTACGCAAAAAGAAGCCAAGCAAGAACCGTAAATAATGGCTCTTTTCATGCTCTCGAAGCTATAGTCACCGGTTTTTGCTAAATACCCTGTAAAGCCACCTGCAAAAGTGTCTCCGGCTCCCGTGGGGTCAAACACATCAGCTAGGGGCATTGCTGGGGCATAAAACATCTCGTCTTTATAAAAAATCAATGCGCCGTGTTCTCCTTTTTTTATCACGACATATTTTGGGCCCATCTCCATGATTATCTTTGAAGCGTTTACCAAAGAGTAGGCTCCAGATAATTGTCTTGCTTCCTCATCATTAATGGTAATAGCATCTACCTTAGAGATTACTTTTTTAAGATCATCAAGGGCTATGTCCATCCAAAAATTCATGGTGTCTAAAACAACCATTTTTGGGTCATGCATCTGCTCTATTACACTCATCTGTACCATTGGGTGCAAATTTCCTAACATAACCACCTCTGAGTCTTTGTATGAATCTGGCACCACTGGTGTAAATGTCTCTAACACATTAAGCTCTGTAGCTAGGGTGTCTCTAGAGTTCATGTCATTGTGGTACTTACCACTCCAAAAAAATGTTTTTCCCTCTTTTACAATTTCAAGCCCTTGGGTGTTGATACCTTTGTCTTCCAGCATCTGGATATCTGTTTGCAAGAAATCTCCCCCTACTACAGACACAATAGCTGGATCTATATCAAACTGGGCGCTAGAGAGGCCAATATAGGTTGCGGCGCCACCTAAAATTTTATCGGTTTTTCCAAAAGGAGTTTCAATAGCGTCAAAAGCCACGGTTCCTACAATAACAAGTTTAGTCATACAATTATTTACAATAATTAAGGTGTAAATTTAATCAATTAAATGAGAAAAAAGAAGTTTTATTAAACAGTCTAAAACATAAATTAAATACTGAAATTTTGATGAGAAAAAAGCCCTAAAACAGGTATCCCTCTTTATTATTTTCTGCCAAAATCTGCAGGAATTTCTCCCCAGGCTTTGGTTTCCCATTTAACAATAAAAGTGCTGTAAGAATTATTTTTTAGCCATAGCTCTGCCCTAGATATAAGCTCAAAGATGACCTCATTTTTTATTGTTTTTTTTAATCTGGTATTGCACTTGTGCTTTTTCACCCAAGCAATAGCAATTCTAGAGTCAGAATAAATAATCCTGTCGCTTTTCTCTTTTTTAAGAAATGCTAAGCCATGAACAAGGGCTAAAAATTCTCCTACATTGTTGGTAGCTTGATCAAATGGCCCTTGATGAAATAACTGCCTGTGTGTTTGAGTATCTACAGCTCGGTATTCCATACGCCCCGGATTTCCACTACATGCAGCATCTACGGCAATAGAATATAGATTTGGTTGGCCATATTCGGCTTTTTGTGATGGGGTGAGAACTTTGCTTTTTCCTAGAGTTTTACCTTTATAATCTTGATAGCTTTTATTGTATGCTATTGTAGCTGCAGGCAACGATTCAAAGCTCATATACTGAGCTCCAGAGACTCCTTTAATAACGGCTTGACACTCTTTCCAGCTATGGTATATCCCTGCGGGGTTCCCAAGCCAAACAACATAATATTTTTGCTTTTTTTGTGTCATGTGGGTTAGGTTAGTGAGCTTTAATTAAAACGTCCTCAATTACCTTTGGTAGCCACTGATGCTCTAATTGCTGCACCTTGGCAGCAACATCCTGTGGAGTGTCTTGTGGGGTTAAACTAATCTTTTTCTGAAATATAACTTCCCCTTTGTCATACTGGTTATTAACATAGTGTATGGTAATCCCGCTGTAAGTTTCTTTATTTTCTACTACAGCCTTGTGCACATGGTGGCCATACATTCCCTTACCACCATATTTTGGCAAAAGGGCTGGATGTATATTTATAACCTTATTTGGGAAGGCGTCTATGATAATTTCAGGAAATTTAAGCAAAAATCCCGCCAATACAATAAGGTCTGGTTTGTATTGTTTTAACAAAGAGAGAAGGTTCTGGGGAGCTAGCATTTCAGCTTTGGTGAAAGACAAAGCCTCTATATTAAGTGCCTTAGAACGATCTAGCACCTGGGCATTTTTATTATTTGACAGCACACATACAACCTCAGCCTGGTTTGAGTTTTGAAAATATTTTATAATATTTTGTGTATTTGTGCCATTGCCTGAAGCAAAAAGTACAATGTGCTTCTTCATAGGATTTGTTTGGGTGCTTGCAGAAGTTATCATCAATAAATATCACAAAAGTAAAGCAATAGAGATACACTTCTATTAAAAATGTTAGATTTGGTTATAGATTTTTTTTTTTAAGTGGTGTTTTAAGTTAAAATATTTTATTTTTACCGCTTAATTAAAATTTAAAAACAAAGATTATGTCAGACATTGCATCAAGAGTAAAAGCTATCATCGTAGACAAATTAGGCGTTGACGAGAATGAGGTTGTAAACCAAGCAAGCTTCACCAACGACCTAGGAGCAGATTCACTAGATACAGTAGAGCTTATTATGGAATTTGAGAAAGAATTTGATATACAAATTCCAGATGATCAAGCTGAAAACATTGCTACAGTTGGTCAAGCGGTTTCATATATTGAAGAGAACAAATAAGAAAAATTCTTTATGGAATTAAAGCGAGTTGTAGTAACAGGTCTTGGCGCACTTACCCCCATTGGAAATAATATCCAAGAATATTGGGATGCTTTAAAAAGCGGTAAAAGTGGTTGTGCACCTATTACCTATTTCGATACTGAAAAGTTCAAAACAAAATTCGCTTGTGAGGTTAAGAATTATGATCCGTTACAGTATTTCAACCGCAAAGAGGCTAGAAAATTAGACCGATTTGCTCAATACGCACTAATTTCTAGCGACCAGGCCATACAAGATGCCGCCTTAGATATGGATGCCATCGATAAATTTCGAGTTGGTGTTATTTGGGGAGCAGGTATTGGAGGTATTGAAACATTTCAAAATGAAGTAATAAACTTTTCACAAGGGGATGGAACACCGCGTTTCAACCCCTTTTTTATTCCAAAAATGATTGCAGATATTGCCCCTGGTAATATTTCAATCAAACATGGGTTTATGGGGCCAAACTATACAACAGTCTCTGCCTGTGCCTCTTCTGCCAATGCCATGATTGATGCTTTAAACTATATTCGATTGGGCCATTGTGATATCATTGTAACAGGAGGAAGTGAAGCAGCTGTAACCATGGCTGGTTTAGGCGGCTTTAATGCCATGCATGCCCTTTCTACAAGAAACGAATCGCCACAGTCTGCATCAAGGCCTTTTGATGCTACTCGTGATGGATTTGTATTAGGAGAAGGAGCTGGCGCACTGGTCTTAGAAGATTATGAGCACGCAAAAGCGCGTGGTGCAGTAATATATGCCGAAGTAATTGGTGGTGGGATGTCTAGTGATGCATATCACATGACTGCCCCGCATCCGGAAGGTATTGGCGTAGAACGTGTAATGCATAATTGTTTAAATGATGCAGGTATTCAGGCCGGTGAGGTTGACGCAATAAACACACACGGTACATCAACACCTCTTGGAGATGTTGCAGAATTAAAAGCAATTAGCAACGTATTTGGTGCACATGCCAATAAAATAAACATCAACTCTACAAAATCTATGACGGGACACCTACTTGGCGCCGCTGGTGCAGTAGAAGCAATCGCTTCTATTTTATCAATGCAACACAATCTTGTGCCTCCTACAATTAATCACACTCAGGTGGATCAAAACATAGACCCTTCATTGAATTTAACACTCAATAAAGCGCAAAATAGAGAAGTAAATATTGCCATGAGTAACACCTTTGGATTTGGGGGCCACAATGCTTGTGTGCTGTTTAGAAAACTAAAGGAGTAAAACAATGGCTACTTTTAAAAACATATTTAATCCCCGTACCACTAAGGACGGGGGTTTTTTTTTAGCAATAAAAGAGCTCCTAGGTTTTAACCCTAAAGATATCGGTATCTACCGAGAAGCCTTTACCCACCGCTCCACCAACACGACCTCCACACAAGGGCATGCTCAAAACTATGAGCGCATGGAGTTTCTTGGAGACGCAATGCTAAGTGCCATTATTGCAGCACACCTTTACAATAAAGTTCCTGGGGGAGATGAAGGCTACCTTACTAAAATGAGAAGCAAAGTGGTGAGCAGAGAACACCTAAACGAATTAGGTAGAGACTTAGAACTAACAAAACATGTAAAAACAACCGTGCCCATTAGCCAGTTTGGGGTTAATATTCATGGCAATGTGTTTGAAGCCTTGGTTGGTGCTATATACCTAGACAGAGGGTACAAATACTGCGAAAAATTTATCAAAAAACGAGTAATAGAGCCCTACGTTGATATTGAAAAACTAGAAGGAAAAGTAATTAGCTACAAAAGCCTTTTTATTGAGTGGTGTCAAAAAAACAAACATCAGTTTAAATTCTCTGTTTATGAGGATACCGGAAACGAAACCCTTAAACATTTTGGCGTAAAACTAACCCTAGATAATAAACTAGTTGGGAAGGCAAGAGCAACCTCAAAAAAGAAAGGGGAAGAACAAGCTGCCAAAAGAGCTTATTATAAATTACAAGAAGCAATAGACGGTTTTAGCAAAAAAAAATAATCTATCCAGGGAGAAGCATCAATATCTTGCTACATTACTACAACATATTGTACATTAGCATAGAATTTATGGCGTCTTTTTTTATATAAACTGAAAGTATATTTACCTTTACCCACTATACCATAAGACTATGGGAACACACAAATTAGTATTGGATGATGATTTTGAAGAGGACTTCTCACTTGTCGCAATTCATTGTAGTGAAGAGCCATACAAGGTTGCCTATATCCTAAATCAATTTGCCCGTTTAAAACTACGCCGTGAAAAATCAGATTTAGCATTTACCTCCAGCGGCATAGAAATAACATTACCGCTTTTTGGATTTGAAGACCGTACAGAATACACAGGCTATAGCTTAGTGGCAAACAAATGTAAGTCTGCCGTTATTAAAACAAACAACAGTGGAGAGCTTTTTGGCAACACCACAGACAAAGAAACAATGATTACATATCTTATTCCAGAACTAAAGAAGGTAGACTACTTTTTAAAAATCCAGAGTGATTTTGACAAGCTAGGAACTAAAATATTGGTCAACCAGATTAACGAGATAAAACAAATAATCTCTGCATACCAAGTGGAACCAGAGACCCTAAAATCAAGGGAAAACCTAATATTTGACTAAATGCAACATCAAAAAAAGACCAAAATTGTAGCTACCCTAGGGCCTGCTACTGCAGATAAGAAGATTCTTAAACAAATGATTCTAGCTGGAGTTAATGTATTCCGCATTAATTTCTCTCATGCAAATTATGAAAATGTTAAACAAGTGGTTGCTCTTATCAGAGAACTAGGAACACAGCTCAATACCTCTACTGCAATTCTTGCAGATTTACAAGGCCCTAAATTAAGAGTGGGTATGATGAAAGAGGAGGTGATTGTTCATCCAGGAGATGAAATCTCATTTTGCACCGGAGAAGAATTTGAAGGAAACTCCAAGAGAGTATACATGAACTACAACAATTTTCCTAAAGATGTTAAAAAGGGAGAACGTGTACTTCTTGATGACGGAAAACTAATGTTTGAAGTACTATCAACAGATGGAAAAGCAGAGGTAAAAACCAAAGTAATACAAGGAGGACCTTTACGATCTCGTAAGGGGGTAAATTTACCAAATACAAATATTTCTTTACCTGCACTCACTACCAAAGACAAAGAAGATGCTGTTTTTGCCATTTCTTTAGAGGTAGACTGGATTGCGCTTTCTTTTGTGCGCCATGCGGCAGATTTAAAAGAACTACAGGCCTTAATTGAAGCCAATAGTAAATATAAAATTCCAATCATAGCTAAGATAGAAAAGCCAGAAGCAGTCGAAAATATTGATAAAATTGTTGCCCATTGTGATGGCTTGATGGTTGCTCGTGGAGACCTAGGTGTTGAGGTTCCTGCAGAAGAGGTTCCACTAATCCAAAAAGAATTAGTTCTTACAGCCAAAAGAGCAAGAATTCCAGTTATTATTGCCACCCAAATGATGGAAACAATGATTTCATCTCTCACACCAACAAGAGCAGAGGTAAATGATGTTGCAAACTCTATTATGGATGGGGCAGATGCAGTAATGCTAAGTGGAGAAACTTCGGTGGGCAAATACCCTGTAGAGGTAATTCAAAAAATGGCCAGCATCTGTACCCAAGTAGAAAACTCTGCTCTAATCTCTGTGCCGCATGAGCCTCCTCATGTTAGAACCAATCGGTATATAACAAAATCAATTTGCTATCATGCAGCCAACATGGCTAATGAAATTAATGCAACAGCAATATGTACCCTAACCAATAGTGGGTATACTGCTTTTCAAATATCTGCATGGAGACCAGATGCGCATATTTTGGTGTTTACCAATAACCGTAGAATACTATCAAGATTAAACTTGTTATGGGGAGTAGCCTCTTTTTACTATGACAAGTATGAAAGTACAGATCAAACCGTAGAAGACGTTAATAAAATTGCACACAAAGCAGGTATTGTAGCAAAGGGAGATTACCTTATTAACCTAGCAGCTATGCCAATTGTAGATAAAGGGATGGTAAACACCCTACGGGTTTCTATGGTGTAACACATATCGCTTAAATAGCTCTAAAAAAAGCCCCTTAAAAATTATTTTAAGGGGCTTTTTAACACTGACGCTGTTGTGTGTTTACAAAACGACAAAGTGCTGCGTTATTTTCATCATCCCATCTTGGGTGCTTATACTTAAGTGCTGCTTAAAGTTTGTCGTGGTGTAATTATATACAATTTCAACAAGAGTATTATCCAACCGCGTTACCTGCAGCTCACGCACCAAAGCGTCTAATGGCTTATTTGTGCTATTTATTACTTGAGCGTCTCTCCCTTTAGGATCTGGCATTGCAAAATCTCTTGGGATGTCATACAGTTTTTGTGCAATCAAATAGGCCTCGTGCCATTTTGTAGTAGGTATTAAAAGTGTTTCTGTACTACTGGGCTCACTGGCTGTACCACCAGTAAACTCTTTTATACTTGCTGTAGGATGCGTGTTTTGCAAATCTGCAATATACATCTTTGGATTTGCTCCTGGCTCTGGTGGAAAGAGTTCAGACAAATACCCGCTAAATGCAAATCCTGTTTTATTGTTGTACAATACCTGATGCATCCCTCCCTTAACCCCACTAATATTCATGGTGTTATTTAATTCTAAAGAAACAATTTCTACTTTAGTTCCGTAGGGCATCACGGCAAGTTTTTGGCTCTTCAAATTATTATATTGTCTTAAAGAAAGGCCGCTTGCTGCTGTTACATACAATGGAGCTGTTTTTTTTTCGGCTATAGGTTGAGCGCTTATTTGAGTTAGTGCTATTTCTGTGTTTTGAGGTGTGTTTTTCTCACAAGAGGTAAAGAGTGTAATAATGGTGAGTGCGGCAATGGCAAGAGCTTTAGTTTTCATAAGGATTGAGTATTAAAATTAAAGTAAAGCTATTGGCATAAAATATCTTTTTTAGGAATTTGGTTATACATATATAACTAAACTTTATATGGGTTTATTGCGCTGACATTAGTTTTAAAACTCAAATTTCATTTGGACATCGTATTTTTTTTCTTCTTTAAGGCTTAGTTTTTGCTTGTTTTCATTATTAAGCCCAGAGATAGAGATCCCAAGTAACCGAACCGAGTTTTTCATTTTTTCTTGGTACAATAATTCTGTTATATGCTCCATTATTAATTCCTCGCTTGCTATATATAAGGGCAGTGTTTTACTGCGAGTTTGGAGCGTGAAATCACTGTATTTTATTTTTAAGGTAATGGTTTTTCCAGCTACTTTGTTTTTTTTTAGACGGCGCTCAACCTCTTTGGCAATATCTTGTAATCGCTCTAGCATATACAACTCACTTGATATATTTTTGCCAAATGTGCGCTCTGCTGCCAATGATTTTCTAGTGCGCTGTGGGCTCACTTTACTAGTGTGTATACCTCGTACAATATTATAGTAATAAGGGCCACTTTTGCCAAAATTTTCAGTCAAAAACGCTAACGATTTTTTCTTTAAATCACTGCCAGAGTATATCCCTAAACGATACATTTTTTCTTTCATTACTTTACCAACTCCATAGAACTTTTTTATGTCTAGGGCTGCTATAAAGTCTAACACTTGTTCTGGAGAAACAGTTTTTTGACCATTTGGCTTATTGTAATCACTGGCAATCTTTGCTACAAACTTATTGACAGAAATACCCGCGCTGGCATGTAAACCTGTTTTTTGATAAATCTTTTCTCGAATTTGTTGGGCTATTAGGGTGGCGCTAGGGTTTCCTTTTTTGTTTTGGGTAACATCAAGATACGCCTCATCTAAAGAGAGCGGCTCTACCAAATCTGTATATTCAAAAAAAACGCTGCGTACTTTATCAGAGATCTCTTTGTAGCGTTCAAAATCTGTTTTTACGAAAATAAGATGCGGACATAGTTTAAGGGCTAAAGCCCCAGACATGGCAGAGCGAACACCAAATTTTCTAGCCTGGTAGCTTGCTGCGCTTACCACGCCTCTTTTACCGCCACCTCCTACTGCAATTGCTTTGCCAACCAAAGACGGGTCATCGAGTTGCGCAACACTGGCATAAAAGGCGTCCATGTCAACATGAATAATCTTTCTACTATCAATGGGGGTTTGCATAGGGTAAAGTTACTATCTTTAAATCACAAATATTATCAACACAGAGCAAATTACTCGCGCTGTTTAAAAAATATGCTTTGAGTTATTATTTTTTAAGTATCCTGTATTAAAAACCCAAGCTCTGAGTGTTACAAGAACATATCATGCAAGAAATTGAACGTAAATTCTTAGTTAAAAACGATGCTTATAAAGCACAGGCCTCGAGTCATAAAAGAATAACTCAGGGCTATTTAACCGCCCATCCACAGCGTACGGTTCGGGTCAGGATTATGGGAGATCAGGGCTTTTTAACTATTAAAGGAAAGTCTAACAAAACAGGCACCACGCGTTTTGAATGGGAAAAAGAAATCCCCCTGTTTGAGGCGCAGAGCTTACTTAAGCTTTGTGAGAAGCCTATTATTGACAAAATTAGATATAATGTTCCGGTGGCAAATCATGTATTTGAAGTAGATGTTTTTACTGCAGACAATGAGGGTCTTGTAATTGCTGAGGTAGAACTAAACCATGAACATCAGCCCTACACTACCCCCAATTGGCTGGGCAAAGAGGTTACTGGAGAGCTCAAGTATTATAATTCTAAGCTTAGCCAAAAGCCCTATAAACAGTGGTAACTGTTTTTGATTTACTGGGCTAAAGATTTGCTAATTAAAAACTAGGAGTGCTGGGTTATCAGCGCAATAATTTCTGCAATAGTTTGTTGGTCGCTACGACCTTCACTTCCCTTAAAAAAGCTAACTCCAGGATTAGTTTTTTTTATAGGAGTATTTTTAAGAGCCGAAAAATGAACCATATCAAAACCTGCCTCTTTAAATGAAATTATATTGGTTTTATTAATTCCGCTTCCAGGCATAATTTGCAAGATTTTGGTCTTGTTTTTTAGTTTTTTTAAGAGTTGTATCCCATCTATGGCTTTTGGCTTTTGGCCAGAAGATAAGACTCTTGTGACCCCTAAAGTCTCTAAATCTTGTAATGCTTTATATGGATCCTGGGTCATATCAAAAGCCCTATGAAAGGTAAACTCAATGTTTTTTGAAGCCTGCACAAGCTCTTTGGTGGCCTGGACGTCTACTTGATTATGAGAGTTAAGTACTCCGCTTACAATACCCTTACAGCCTATAGATTGACAAAAATCAATATCCCGCTTTATAATATCAAGCTCCTGATGGGTGTAGTTAAAATTACCTGCTCTAGGACGAATGAGCACATGCACCGCAATTTCAAGCTCCTTTACTACCTTCTCAATGCAGCCATAAGACGGCGTAAGCCCTCCAACACTTAGTTGGGTGCATAGTTCTACTCTATGGGCGCCTGCGTCTTGAGCGGCCTTGGCAGAGGCAAAAGAATTGGCGCAAATTTCTATAATCATCTACACTGGTGCTTTTTATAGCGGCAAAGCTACCACAATTTATTGCTTTTTTTATATCCACTGAAACAACTTCCCTGGCAAGGGTCTTACTAGAGATTTCATCTCTAGTTTCAGTAAAAGTTGTGCAACCTTATAGGTGGGCATTGCACAACCAACAGCAATAGTGTCTAAAAGTACCTTGTCTTTATCTTTTAAAAAATTATAGAGTATTTTTTCTTCACCATCCAAAGGCATCACTACCTGAGGCGGTAGGTTGGGTTTTTGAATCTCGTCAAGATCCCATCCAAGATGATACACCAAATCTGCTGCGCTAGTAATAATACTTGCTTGATGGGTTTTAATAAGCATGTTACACCCATGGCTCTGGGGGTCTGTAGCTCTGCCAGGCACAGCAAAAACATCTCTAGAGTAGCTATTGGCAATATCTGCGGTAACCAAGCTACCCCCTTTGGCTGCAGATTCTATGACTATAGTAGCCTGGCTCATCCCAGCAATAATTCTATTTCGTTTTAAAAAATTATTTCTATTAAAGGGATCACTAGACCAAAACTCACTAATAAACCCGCCATTTTTAAGCACATCTGGCATATATTTTTTGTGGGCTTTTGGATAAATTTTATGCATCCCGTGGGCCAAACAAGCAATATTTTGTAGCCCATTTGCAATGGCTGCTTTGTGGGCGCAAATATCTATCCCATAAGCAAATCCAGAAACTATGACCGGGTTAAGAGGCGCTAAGTCTGCCACCAACTTTTCACAAAATGAAATTCCGTAGGTGGTAATTTTTCTAGTTCCTACAATGCTTATAATTTTTTTGGGGATTTCGGGTCTTTAAAATACCGGTACGACAGGTTTTGAGATGCTATAAAATGTAACTCCTCCCTTGCCAGATCCAATAGATTTTTTTGCTGAAGTTGTTTGACTTTAAAGCCTCCAATCCCATGAATTTTTAGAAGATTTGAGGGTTTTTCTTTAAATATACCCTCGGCAGATCCTACGTGGTGTAATAGTTTTTTGGCAGAGGTATCTCCCAAATTTGGTGTGCGCTGTAGCGCTAAGGTGTAAAGTAGTTCTGTTTTAGAAAGCATAGTAACGTATTTTTAGAAGTAAACTTCTAGGGCTATGCCAAACCGGGGAGAATAAGCAAGATACGTATTTTTTAGGTTGTTAATAAGTTGCACAGAGGAGAAAAAAAAGAATATAAAAAAAAGGTATATTTGTTTAATGCAACTCTCTCCCTTCATAAAAGACTTACTCTATCGTTATGAATGTGTCATCATTCCTGGCTTTGGTGCTTTTTTAGCAAATTATACCTCAGCTAGCATCGATGCAGATTCTAGCACGTTTTATCCTCCAGGAAAAACCATTTCTTTTAACAGGCAGCTGCAAACCAATGATGGTTTATTGGCAAATTATGTAGCCTCTGTAGAGGGAACGTCTTATGAGTTGGCATTACAAAAAATTAGAAATTTTACAGGATCGTTGTCTCTAAAGCTCTCTAAGGGCGAGCTTGTAACTTTAGATACTATAGGAGATTTCTCTCTAACCCCAGAGAATAAAGTCCAGTTTTTACCCTGTGGCACAGAGAACTTTAACATCGCTTCTTTTGGTTTAACTACATTTATTTCTTCAGAAATTTTAAGAGACATCCAACAAAAGCAACTAGCTACAGCCCAAAAGGCTCCGGTGATTAGCCCTGCAACTAGAGGTGTTGCCCCATTTATAAAATACGCTGCTATAGGCCTTATTGCAATTGCAATTTCTGGATTAACGGGTTTAAAAATATATGAGGGCAGCGTTCAAGAACATAATTTTGCGCAAAAGCAAAAGGCAAACACCAAGCTAGAAAAACAAATCCAACAAGCCACTTTTAGTATTACAAGCCCGCTGCCAACACTTGAGTTGTCTGTAACCAAACAAACAGGTAAATACCATGTCGTTGCAGGTGCTTTTAGAGTAAAAGAAAATGCAGAGAGAAAAGTTGCACAGCTTCATAAAAAGGGATTTGCAGCCGTCAACATAGGGGTTAATAAGTATGGATTGCACCAGGTTGTGTATGAAAGTTACCAAAACAGACTGCAGGCCCTTAAAAACCTTCGTATCATAAAGGCTACACAAAACAATGACGCCTGGTTGCTAGTCAAAGAAATAGCGCTCCACTAAAAAACAAGTAGCCTTAATTGTAGATAATACATGCCGTTTTACTCTTTTGGTTTTATCTTTGCCTAAAACAATTCTTATGGAACCAAAGAACCCTAAAGATTCTTTTACAATTATCACCGACCTTGTACTACCAAGTGAGACCAACCCAATTGGTAATATGTTTGGTGGAGAACTCCTAGCGCGTATGGATCGTGCAGCGAGTATTGCCGCTAGAAGGCATAGCCGTAGAATTGTAGTAACTGCCTCGGTAAATCATGTGGCTTTTACTAAGATGATTCCGCTGGGAAGCGTTGTAACTGTTGAAGCAAAAGTCTCTAGGGCATTTAAAAGCTCTATGGAAGTGTTTATGGACGTTTGGATAGAAGACCGTGAGAGCGGCATTAGAAGTAAGGCCAATGAAGGAATCTACACCTTTGTTGCGGTTAACGAAATGGGAAATCCAATGCCAGTTCCGCCTATTGTGCCAGAAACTAAGATAGAAAAACAACGCTTTGATGCTGCCCTTAGAAGAAAACAACTAAGCCTATTGTTGGCCGGTAAAATAAATCCCCAAGATGCTACAGAGTTAAGGGCATTGTTTGAATAACCATGGTTACATTTTATACACCCAATCAGCAGGGTTCATCTCTGTGTCGTTTCTGTACACCATAAACTTAATGACAGTTTGCTTTGTAACGGGATGTGTAAACACCTTCCCAATTGGGTCTTTTGTGGATATTTTATCTCCCTTTTTTACGCTAATAGTAGCCAAATTATAATAAATAGTGATGTAATCTCCATGCTGTATCATAACAGCTTTATTTGCGTTTTTTAACTGTTGTATTTGTAGTATTTCACCATTAAACACTGCGCGCGCCTGTGCGTTTGCATTGGTGGCAATTTCTACCCCGTGAAAGGTTTGTGTTACGTTTGGAAATTGAGGATGTTGCCTGGTTCCATATTTGTTAATGACAAGGCCTTGTTTAACCGGCCAAATTAATTTGCCCTTATTGTTTTTAAAGTCTTTTGCTATCGCGGCAGCCTCTGGCGTTAAAGCAAACTTTGTGGCAGATGCAGTGGTGGTTTTAGATTTTTTGTCTCTTGCTTTTTTGTTTGCAGCGGCAATGGCATCACGAATCAATTTTTTAATTTGGCCATTTATTTTATTAGCCTTTTGTTGCTTGGCGCGGATTTGTTTGGTGAAGGTGCTCTCTTCTTTTTTGAGAGATGCAATAAGGGTTTGTTGCAGCTCTTTCTCTTTTTTAAGCTTGGCTTTAGCAGCTGTATTTTCTGAAATTAGCAGGTCTTTTTCCTTGCGCTGAGCAATCAAATCTAAATTTAACTGCTGTAATAACGCTGTCTTTATTTTAATGCTTTCTCCTTGTTTTTTTCTGTGATTGGCATATTGTTTCATGTATTGGACACGCTTGTAGGCTTGCAGAAAATCTTCACTGGACAATAAAAACAGAACCCTGCTTTGTTGTGATTTACTCTTGTAAGATTTCTGTACCATAGCGGCATAATCTTCTTTTAGTGTTTGAAGCTCGTTTCTTAGTAAAGAAATTTGAGTTAAATTTTGGTTGATTTTTCGAGTAAGTAAATTAGCCTGTTGGTTGGTGACCCTTATTAGGTTTTGCTGGGCTTTGATGCGCTGGTTTATATCTTCAACCTCAGATAATACTGTTTTTTTTACCCCACGAGTTTTAAACAGTAAGGTGTTTATTTTCTTGATATCGTTTAAAATACTTTCTCGCTGCTGTTCTAGTTGCTGTTGTTTGTTTCCAGGTTGAGCCAAGGCGCTAAAATTTCCGAAGAACAGCACCAAAAAAACCAATATGTAAAAACGTTTTTTCATTTATTTAAAAGATCTTTGGGTATAGCCCTTGGGAATATTAAATGAAAAACCAACAGATACATTAAGATCTATTTTTTTATAGCGTATAAAAATACGTGTTTGCTCTAGCCCATCCTGTGCCAAAATACCTAGCCGAGTTGGGTAATAATCTTCCTGTATTTTTTGATATGGCCCGTATTGGATCATTAGGTTTTTTTGGGCATCTGGTTGTGAAATATGCGCCTGATGAACCATAAAGTTATCTGGATTTAACAACATAGACAACATATAGTTAAGATTTTGTTTTCTTGGTGTTATGCGGTATTTTGAAATTTGTGAGGGGCCAACCACCGCAGTTGCAACACTTATTGTTTTAGGTTTTACATCTAAAATACTTTGGCCTAAAAGAAGCCTTTGCACTTGATCAAAGTTAATTTGTGTTCCAAACAAATCACTAATGAGGCTAAAATCTCCTTCAAAATATGAATTACTTAAGGTCTCATAGAACTTCACCCGCTCTGGTGTTATTAATATTTTTGCAAGGGTAACTCCCAAAATAGAGGCTTTGATCCAAATAATACTCCCTTTTTTTATTCTAAGACTCGTTGTAATGCTTTGAGACTCCTTTGGAGCCTCATACT
>Ga0209532_1000957_pt1 | contig 23848 bp, 7 predicted proteins | sample COG_02_FD_184746 | JGI IMG/M metagenome (GOLD analysis project Ga0209532, IMG submission 184746) | Pelagic Microbial community sample from North Sea - COGITO 998_met_02 (SPAdes) (version 2) | ecosystem: Environmental > Aquatic > Marine > Neritic zone/Coastal water | place: Helgoland, sampling... | reverse complement strand
ATAATGAAAGACCGAATATGGCACTTGGCGGTATAACACCAAAACAGAAGTTGGCGTTAGCTGCATAACTCTCTACTTTTAACTTCGGTTATTAATGGGGGGATTACCCATAACCGTTCTGAACAGACAGGCTGTCTTTCGGAGCAGATATGCGACTGTTCAGAACAGTCGCGACAGAATAAAAACAGTACGGTGTTAGAGTGTTGGTCAGTGTTTATGACTGTCCAGCCACCGCAGTGAATGGAGAAGCAATTTAAAAAAATGATTACTTGAGTCATGGGGCACCACTCCCATCAAACCCGAATAGCGGCATAACCAACAGTGCCAATCCCCGGATGGGTACCACACTGTTTTGTTTTCACGCTTTAGACATTACAAGTTACTGCATTTCTCGCTATAGGCATTCCTCCTTATTTACAGTTAACACTAAGTGATAAGCCACTTATCGCGGTTGCGTAAGTGAGCTTGAAAAGCTCTTTCGAGCCAGTTTGCTATTGAGGATGCAATAGCCACATATGGAATTTGTATTATCGAGGAATAGGGTTAGAAGAACCCTAATAATGCCTTCGGCATGTCAGAAAAGTTACTGCAGATCAGTTTTCGTAGGGGTCCGCACCCCACGTCACTGCATAGCGGCAGTGACGTGGGGCACCAATAGACCAAACTAGGTACTACGACGCTTCATTGAACTCGCTCCACTTAGCCTGATAACTCCGCAATAGCTCAGAAGCTTTAATCAACATTTCAGTCTCACCTAATATCCTCAAATCATCCACCACAATAGACAACTTGAATATTGCCCACTCAGCCTGCCAACGATTATCCAAGGGGATATTGATCGCATGCTGGGCAAAATACAGCGCATGATTTCTAATATGGCGTTTGTAACCATAGGCCTCAATCGACTGAATCAATGCCACAAGGTCAGCTTCTAATTGAGACATTGAACTAAGTACAGGAAGATCAATAGTCCCGTTTGCCAAAGATGCACTTGAAGATTGACCACTCTCAAACAATTCAACATAACTCTGATAGTCACCAGCATCCTCGGGAAGCTGAACAATTGCGCTAACACTCAGAGCACCGTCTTCATTGCTGGCAGCACTCCATATTGCATTGTCTGAAGACTGGACTGAACCATTAATAGCTTCCACAAACGAAAGCTCTTGGGAAAGCTCCTGCTCAACATTAAATTCCGATAAGCTTGGCAGATCAGTAACCCGCCACTGAAGTGCAATGCGGTTACCTGCAACCAAGGCTGTTTCGTCTGGCGACGCATAAATAGTTAATGCTTGTATTAATGATTCAGCATTATCTTGGTCTGCCATAGCCGTTGGATTAAATGGAATGAGAGCAGTATCGCCCTTACCGTAAGAATGCAAAGACAATGCAGGTTGCGTACAAACCGCCGAACCATAGCTTGAGCAGGAATAGCTCATTTCACCCACGGCCTGCCCACCGGACATTCGCAAACGAGACGCATGCCCATCCATCACCCAGTCCACAGCACCGAGTAGAGAACCTTCAGTAAAGTTCAAGCTCTCAGCATTATGCGCATGCCCCTGCAATCTAGCACCTAATATGTCTTTCATGCCTCGCAAGCTATAAGGCCTGCCATTAAAGACTATCAAACCGGTGCCTGAGGCTACTGCCGCTCGCAGTTCAAGATTAGTCTGCCCACGCCACAGATAAGGCAGTCCATAGCTAGAACCCAAATTAGTTACCACCACCACATTAAATCTCTGGGAGCGCAGCGCTTCTTTGAAGTCGAAATGGCTACGTACAATCTCATAACCAATTCCAACTTCATCATAGGAGCCAGCAATAAGCTCGGTTAGCGCCTCCACATCATGGCCGTAATGATGGTAATTCGATACATGGCCAGAATGATGCCCGTGAGAGCAATGAGGATGATAAGCATGGTTTCGAGCAGGAGCCCAAATCAACACTCGAGCTTCCGAACCAAGACTCCCTTCGATATCAATATCGCCACCAGTGTTAAAATTAACCCCCCAGAGCCTTAACGCACTAATATTGCCAGCCCTATCCGTGGCAGTTAATCCAAAGCTATTCGCACCCGCAATTAGATTAAGCTGATTGAAAGAATAACTACCGTCATTACCGGCAATCGTCGTAAAGGTTTCAGTGTCATTAAGTAGCATAGTGATCAATGCATTTGGCTCACTGCTACCCACTAAATCAAGTTGAGAAACACTAACCGCCGAGCTGTTTGCCGGACTAATTACCAATGGAGCATCCGGTACAGTTAAATCAAGTTCAAAGCTCACTGATAAACTACTCGTATTGCCTGCGCCATCAACCACTTCGACAAGTAAGTCATATGAGCCTTCGGTTACTAGCTCTGTCCCTGAGACAAACACCTCTCCGTTAAGAGTAATGGTCAAACTTTGAATGTTAGGTTCTATAACGTCAATAACCGGCATTACCGGATGGTTATAGGCTCCATTCTCAGCGATGCCTGTCACATCTATCATTGCCGCCACAGTATCGATAGCAAATAGATAAATTTCCCTCGATGCGTTTCCTGCCGTATCTTCAGCCTCAACAACAAGACGGTAGTCACCATCAGCAGAAATTATACTTCCAGATGAATAAGGCTGATCGTTTAGCTGAATATCTAGGCGCTGTAAGTAGGGGTCCTCAGCAGTAATGTCAATAACGATTGGAGCCGAATAATATTCCCCCTGCTCTACCCCAGCTACAGAGAGGATCGGCCCAGTATTATCGACCGTGAAATTAGTCACATTAGGATTGCTAGTATTGCCAGGTTCATCAGTAGCCGAGAACACTACCGTATGACTACCTTCAGACAATCCATTCAGCGAATACAAAAATTTAGATTGATCAATAGGATCTTCATCAGCCCACACATTGGCAGTGGCGCCAATGCTTAAACTAACCCCTCGCAACGCCGATTGAGCATCCTCGGCAACAAATTCAAGCACACCAAATTCACTATTAATCACACTATTTTCTTGCGGGGCAAGCAACGTAACTATCGGAGCAGTCACATCAACAACATTTAAATTGTGACGTGCCAGTTCAACATCGTAAGCAACACCCAGCACAGTAACCTGATAAGAAAGCCTCACCTGATAACGACCCAGAGCCAAAGAACCCGTCTCAATGGACAAATTGTTACTTGCCGTAGCTGCTAGTGGAATAGTCTGAATAACAGACTCGGACGTTAACGTCACACCAGACTCATTATCTAATATCGAGATATTAATCTGCGCGTCGGTCACCGCCGCATTGCCATGATTGGCAATGACAACATCTACCGCTAATGGGAGCCCTTGTCCAACCTCTTCTTCCGAAAGGATAAGCACACCCGTTAGCTGCGGTGCACCGGCACGAATATTGAAATTGACTAAGGACGAAATCAAAGACTCATTAGTTTCGGCATCTATCACCTCAAGTTCAGCATGGTATTGGCCAATGGGATTAATTTGTGTATCCCAATCAAAACTAGAAACACTCTGATCGCCAGGTAAAATTTCTCCAATGGCCCGTTGAGTCTCGTACATAACAACATTATTGCTATCAAGAATTCTCAACTGGAGTTGGCCACCAGAAAATAGCGTATTACCACCATTATTTGCCAAGGTTGAACTAACTCTAACCGACTCATTGGCTTCGTAGCTCGCTTTATCTGACACCAAAGCAAGCAACAAGCGAACTTCTTCAGCAATAGTAATATCGGTCTCATCCACCGATACAGACTGATTAAATCCGTCAAGAATCTCAGTTCGAACAGTGTATACACCGGCAAAGGTCTGCTCAGTCAACCAGGTGAAATCGAGGTCTATAGTATCTCCATAGGCTATATCTACAATCTCAGAAGAGAGTATTTCTGTAACAAGGAACCCAGCGGAGTCTTCAACTAGAACCCGTACAACACCAGAAAAAGTATCGCCAGCATTGGTTAGGCTAACAGACCCATCAACCTGCTGATTCGGGCCAAAATTAAAATCACCATCAAGACTCGAATCCACTGACAACCTAGCAAATGGCAATGGCTCAACAACTACAGGCACATCTACAACCAATATATTGTTAGATTCATTACGCTCAAGAATGACATCTAGCAGATCGACTTTAGCGACAACTGTATTGTCCCCTGCTTCATCCACAGACCAAGACGCAGTAAACGTAACCGACTGACTTTCAGCTAGCGCAGGCACAACTTGCCCAACCAGCAAGTCATGAGTAATGCCTTCCGGTGTTGTCACCTGAATCACCGTGTCAGTCGCAGCCTGCATCGCCTGTCCACTGTTGGTGATCGTCAACTCTATCAACACATCAGAACCTAGGTGAGGCAGCATAGGATTAACGACCATCGACAGTGAAATATCAGGACGGTCAGGTTCAATCCGAGTAACGCTAGAGGCCTCAGAATTGGCACCCACATTACCCGCAGCATCCTCTGCAAAGGCTGTAAATTCGTGGGTTCCAAATGCAAGTGGCAGCTCATCAAGAGTAAACCCACCTGGCAGGGTGAAAGCGTGAAGCCCACCCTGATAGCGAGTTGCAATCACTTTATTTTGAGACGTCCACGCAAGAGAATACTGATGACTAGTGACCTGCTCTGCATCGAACAAATGATGCTTTTCACCCGTCGATAAATCTAAAACCTCAAGATACTGCGCTGAGTTTTCACTAACACTATAGGCAATACTGTTGCCATCAGGAGACCAGACCCCACTGCGCAGATCTGCACTGTCTTGCGCGGCAATCAATGTAAATTGGCTCGGCTGAACATCATAGATACCAATTTGACCCTGGCCATTAACTGCGACGGATACCAGAATCTGCTCATCATCCTGTGACCAATCAAGTGACATATAACTATTGCTGCCGCTTGGTACACCGGATAAATCTATGCGCGACTCAACTCTATTGTCTAAATCATAGAGCCACAGTTGAACGCCAGAGCCTGCACGTTTAAGGACGCTTAAATGGCTCTCATCCGATGATAACGTTGCATCACGCCAGTCCCAATAATCCAAAAGCGGATGGATCGTTGTTTGGCCGGTACTTATGTGATATTCAAGCAATCCATAAAAATCGGGATTATCAACAAATGTTACGAGTCGGCTTGTTTCTGAACGATAACCTAAAAGGGAATTAATCCAAGTCGCACGCTCAAAAATGGGCGGCAATCCCGTAACCTCACCTGAACGTGGGTCGAGTAATTTCAGAGGAGACAGTCTTGAATCGCCATCAACTAACACCAATTGAGTGCCAGCCCAGACTAACTGTTCACTAAAATCATCTCGCGATAGTTCAGTTATCTGCTGCCATTCACCATTACGAAACACATAGGCCGATAACAACAGATCTGAACTCACTAATGCTGCAATATCACCAGTTTCAGAGACAGCTATTTGGGTTCTAGAATCTGTATCTATTGATAGCTTGGTAATCTCACTAGTAGCGGTGACGCTGTCAATAATCTCATTTTCTAGTAGCACCTTAACCACTGAACCTGGCTCAGCATTACCGGCCAGAGTGACATAAACGCTCTCAGTCAACAAAGTAGTTCCCGCTATCGCTGGGGACGTAAGCAACGGAGCTAATGGCCCAACGTTATCTTGCGCCAAACCAGAAGTTTCTGACGAAGCAGCGCTTTCATTGCCGAAAGCATCATAAGCCGTAACATAGTAAAAATACTGCGTACCTATTATCGTGTTTTTATCAACCCACGCGGTCTCTGCAAGGTCTTGAACTTTCTCAAAACCTGAACCACTTATCATAGATCGATAAACAGAGTAAGAAGCAGGCAAGGAACCAGGCGCAGGCTGCCAACTCAAATTCAACAAGCCGTAGTTGTCTCCAGCAACCACAGATAAGGCTGTCGGAGCAGATATCAACGGAGCAGCCACAACCGCTACAGCAGTATTTGATTCATCACCCAGATTGCCCGCCGCATCTAGAGGTCGCAGAATATAGCTATAAGTGCCGTTTACTAGGCCGCTATCGACATAACTAAACAGGGATAGATTATCTAAGGTGGCAATTAACAAACCATCTCGATATAGGTAATAAGCGGTAACGTCTACAGAAGTACTTGGCGACCACTCAATCGTAACGTCACTATCTGTAACAGAGCTACTGATAAGCACCGGCTGTGGTGCTACCACATCACCAAAGCCAATTTCAGTGCTATCTGACTTAGGCCCTTCAAAGCCATCATCATTTACTGCAGATATCTGATAACCAAAAATACCACTGCCAGGAATGTCACTTAAATAGTTAACATCATCCGCCAAATTTAATGTGGAAACGGTGATTTCAACCATCCGAAGTGGCTCGTAGGAAGACTGCGAGCGATTAGTCTCCAAGAATTCAATGCGAATTTTATTGGTAAAATAAGGGATACCGAAATTAATTCCCTCAATAGTACCTCCAGTATTATTACCAGGATCGGAAGAGTGATAGAGCGGAAGATACTGTGAGCCGTCCCATACCGATATTTGATAAACGGTAGCTCGATAGAAGCTTCTCCACCATTCGATATTAATCGTGCCAATCCACTGCGGCTCATCCCACTCTAGGTCTAGGTTCGTGAGAGGTTCCTCCGGAGCCCAATAATCCGAGTTGTCGCCATCAATAAGAACATCGAGGTCTTCATTGGAAGAATAAGAGTCCGATGACAAACCGGTTAGCACAACAGGCACCATAGGCGTAATTGACACAGCATCCCGATATCCACGATAACCAATAATATTGGATTCTGGGTTCGTTGCCCAACTTAGCTGAACAGCACTTTCATCTGCAGCAAGTACCGCCTGCACACCAGTCACCTGAGAAGGCAGCGAGCTCCGGCGGAGAGAAACTTCAGCAGTTTTACTTACTGTCCCATTACCTAACACCGCGACAGCCCTAATAGTATTCTGACCATTGAGTAACGCCAAAGGCCCTGTCTGGTAGGAACCATCAGCTAATGTTGTTATAACCTCACTGCTCACCAACATACCCTGAGCTTCTACCTCTATGCTCAATTGTGCGCTAGCCATAGTTTCGCCAGAAACAATAACCTGTTCATCTGCAGTGGGAGACTGTAATGCATTAATACGCGGCGTGAATATCACTGCTTCAATTAGGTCAGACGCCAAAGAGATATTGCCGGCAAGATCTACAGCAACAACATGGTATTCATATTCACCATCAACTAGATCAGTATCCTGATAACTGTTTCCAGCGACAGGATCTTGAGTCAATAGCAGAGGCCCCTGAGAAAGGTTCTTGGGCGAACGATAAACCTGATAGCCAACAATATCGGCCTCGGAACTAGCCGTCCAAGCGAGATCAACAATTCCCCCAACAACCGTCAGAGCCAAACCCTGAATCTGCTCTGGGGCTGTCATATCACGCTTAGATATCAATACAACTTCTGGAGAGGAATCAATATTATTGTGCACATCAGTAGCTACAGCACGAACTTCATAGTCACCGTAAGCCAATGCAGACGTGTCCCATTGCACGGCGTAAGGCTCCGACGCATCCACAACAAGAGACAACCAGTCAACGGTGCCTACAGGACGATAACTAAACTCTGTCGCTGCAACATCTTGATCTTCAACAGAAACCGCAAGGAAAAGACTATTTTCAAATTTCTGCAAAGCCGTAACACTGGTGAATACTGCATGGGGAGCGCGCACATCAATCGTAACTGTGGCCGGTTCAGACGACTCACTCATATTGCCGGCATCATCCAAAGCAAATACTCGGTAAATGTATTCGCCATCCACAAGATCGTTATCCGTATATTCAAGGCCAGGGATCGCAAATGCCGACAGGTCACCAATTACGGTCTCAGGCGCATTGACCAATCGATCATTGCGGTATAACAAATAACCAACAACATCAGCATCACTCTGATCCCAGTCAAGCTCAACGTCATCACCATTGGTCACGGCGACTAAATTAAGCGGCGCTAAAGGAGCCGTATTATTAATAACCAGCATTAATTGGTCAGTCGCAACATTATCATTCTGGTCTTCGGCCTCAAGGCGAATGCTGTAGGTACTGCCCTCAACAAGCGTAAGAGTATTCCAATCAACAAGTACATCAGCATTAACCGGTAAAGCCGATGATCTGATCAATGACAGCTCCTCACCCACCGGTCCAGCATATAAGCGGTATTCCTTGAAATCATCTGAACTGAAAGCTGTACCCGCAATCTCAACCAAACCGCTAACAACAGAACCATCGAGCGGTTTCGCGAGAAAAACCTGAGGCGAAGTTAAATCAACCTTTAAATCAACCGACGCAGACTGCTGACTTTCAAGACCGGCCAAATCAACCGCAGAAACGGTATAGCGATAAACACCTTCCGCCAAATCAAGATCAGAATAGTCCAATACAGTAAGCGGCTCAGGATTCAACCGAACAGCGTTTCGGTACAAAAAGTAGCCGACTAAATCAGTATCACTGACAGCATCCCAATTAACTGCAACACTAGCTGTCGGTTTATCCAATACAACAGAATCAATAGCAGGCTGCGCAGGTGGCTGAGTATCAACAATAATATTGCGATACACCACCGCCTCATTATCAGCAATATCTTTGGCCAGCAGCCTCAACGTGTAGCTATCATCAACTGGCAATTGCTGCCAATCATACAAAGTCGCGCTATCTTTATTGTCGACACCAAAAGCCAAATTAGAGAAATCGCCACTAATCGTAGTTTCACCCTGGGCTAAAGCGACCTCGTATTGGATTATATTTTCATCCGACACAGAACCTGTGATTAAGAGAGGCTCCGTGACATAAGTACTGTCGAGCGGCATTGCCAAATCAACCACCGGATCAATATTATCAACAACAACCAGACGCGATTGAGTCCCAGTCAAACCAACTTTATCAACTGCAGTAATCTGCAAGTTATAGTCATCATCATTAATGCCCAACAAAGTAACAAGCGACAACACAGAATCAGGCGGGAATGTATCAAACTCTTGAATCACAACAGGGCTCTCCGGCGCACTAACAGGCGCTAAAGTTACCGTATAGGTTTTTAGGTTCTGCTCAACAATTGAACCATCAACCTCAATACTCACAGCCTCTAATGTATAAGCAGAATTTTCCAGTGGAGTGTTAACTTCAACAATTGGGGGGGTTGTATCAACCAATAGATCAAAATGAAATTCAGTAATATTTTGTGCCTGATCAGAAGCCCGCGCAGTAACCTTATAGACCCCTTCCTCAACGATTTCAGCCTGTAACAAGCTAGCCAAAGTACCTCCGGGCTGATCTTCACCACTACCGATAACATATGAAACAACCGCAGAAGGGGTTTCAGTAATAGTAATACTGTAATCAGAGAAGTAATCGTCTTCGATAGCACCACTCAGAAACGGCGAGGTTTCAGTACTGACAATACCTAATACACCATCATCAATGTCGGTGATAGTTATCACTGGACCTGTGGAATCAACTATCGCACTAATCACTTCAATTTGACTCACACTGCCATCATTAGCGATAACTTCAAAGAGATAGCTACCATCGGGTACTGCAAAGCCAGCGCTATCTTTACCATCCCAAATAATCGTATGAACAGTGTTGTCATAACTGCCATCCGCAACAATAGTTCTTATGGCATTGCCATCTTTAAGTATTCTAAATGTAGCTTGGACATCAGTATTAAACTCAACTCGAACTATCAAATCATCAAGCCGTCCATCTTCATTAGGGGAAATGAAGTGATCGGCTGTGTCTAACAGTGAAATCAAGTCGTTTCGCGCAGGCAAGGTCAGAGGTCTAGGCACCTGGCTGGTATTTCCCGCTCTATCCGATGCAGCCAATAAAAGGGTAAAATCACCCTCCAATCCATAGGTATTCCACTGACCGACAAGCTGGTCAATGATGCTATCGCCAAGGCCCGCAGAGTTCAGAAGTACATCAGTGCTATCACTTAGCATCAATTGATAATCACTAGGGTGTTCATCTGTAATTGAACCCCGGAATTCAACCACAAGCCCAACTGGGTCACCCACCTGAGGTGCCGTGAATGCAACAACTGGCGCGGTGTTATCTATATATAGCCGCTGTAATTCCTGCTCAATATTTCCGCAAGAATCTACTGCTAAGACTTCAGCAAAATACTCGCCATCAGGCACGGGCAAGCCGGCACTTCGACCATCCCAAAATAGCTCTCGCGTTCCCTCAAGCACAGCCAAATCGGACGCAACAACCCCAATCTGCACACCCTTTTTGTACTCAACAGACCCATCTTCAAGCATGATGCTGGTCTGGGTAAAAATACCTAAAGTCAGGTTAATCGGCTCATCAACAGTAATCTGCCAACGGATCTCATCATTAATCCCATCACCATTCGGAGAATAAAGTGAACCGCCTTTCCAGTCTCTGGCCAATGATATCTGCAACCCTTCAATAGCCGCATCAATCTCAAAAGTAACCTGTTCACACTGTAATCCGCCACTCCAGTTATAAGCCACAATCTGAAAATCAACCTGATTCTCGACATCATAAATGCCGACTCCCATCAGGCCGCGCATTTCGCTTTCATTACTTTCAGAATCCAGTCGAACAGCATCTGGGCGAAGTATATTGCCACCAGAGAGTCGATTGGTAACATCTTTATTGCATGTGTAAGGTGGCTTCTTATTTAGCCAACTTTTGTTATCAAAAAACCTCTTAAAGTAACTTGAGTTGCAATTTTCGATCTCATTAAAACCGGCAGTAAGAGGAGCAGAACCATCAGATTGAGGTACTCCTGAAGCTAAAGTGTGAATTCCAAAAGATTTAGAAACACCCTCTATTTCCAGCCCCTTAATGATGCTTTCAGCGCCAGCCTCATCTATATTGCGATATTGCACTGCGCAATATTTCTGGCCATTCAAGGGCGCGGTAATCTCAACGACAGGCTTTTCTTTAACTATCGGAATCTCATGAATCTCTGTTGTCGTCTTACCATCAATATCAGTAACCTGGTACTCGACCACCTGAGTACCAGCGGGCAAACCACTAACATCATAGTCATATTCGTAAACTGTCTCATACTCGGGTTCATTAACGTTAAATACAACGCTCTTTTCACCACTTTCATTAACTTCACTTATGGTTAAGATCGCCAACTCGGGAGGCGGCCCAGAGTCCAAGTCATCCTTACCCCGCGGATCTAATAATCTCGCAGACATGCGTATTTTTTGAGAAGCAGGTGCCTCACAACTTTCAGCAAAAACGGGCGCATAATGTGTTGTTAACTCGGTGCATGCACTCGTTAAGGAAAGTGCAGGAGATACTATTGTCTCACCCGTATCAAGCTCGTAGGCTACTTGGAAGGTATAATTTATACATGCAGCCAATCTCGACGCATCAAAATAAAACTTGGTTTCGCCATCACTTCCTGCATCAAACGTTGAGCGCAATCCATTAGGAACAAAAGCGTCAAGTATGGTCGGCTCAGTGTAACGACTATCCTCAGTACTGCTAACCAAGACTGAGGCTTTAATCACTCTCTCCCATGGCACAGTAATGAAAGCAACTATTGCCCTGCTATCGGGCAACCCCACATTGGGACTACCGGAAGAGTCAAGCAGAGATGCATCAACATTTCTTAAACCACTAATCCCAAATCTAACACCACCAAAAACAATACTATTGGTTGAATAGATATTGCCATCAATATCAGTCAGGCGCAGAAAAACTCGATAAATATTTCTCTGTTCAAGCCCATTAGCGAGGGGATCCCAGACCATCTGAAATGCAGCATCAGCTTTATTTTCCAAGCCTGCGCCTAGATCAGATTCACAAGGCAGGTACACCCCAATATTCAAAGCCGCATCTATTGAGCACGGAAATATACGGACGTAACGAGTCACAGGCGACGACATAAACTCAGAACTGCCATCTTCGGCACGGTACATAACCTCGACCGAACTAATCTCCCGCCCAATTGTTTCAATCACGTTAAAACGAATCGGCTCGAAACGGCTTTCGCTCAAAACAACGAAATCGTTGAAATCTAATGGGCGTTCATATTTTAGAGGCCTCAAAACACCGTTAACAGAGCCATCTAACAACAAATTAAATCCAGCCTTCTTAATAACTGCATGGCCACGCTTTAATGAACCTGGGATTTCTTGAACACTGGTATTTCCAGCCGAATCTTGAGATCTGATTCTAAACGTACCATCCGTCCACTCCCCTAAGTTACGAAAAGCTTCCGACTCAATGACACCAGGAAAATTAATTTGGCCTTCAAATTCTCGCGGAGTTATATCAATAGCAGACCAATTCGCACTAACATCGGCTCGGTAATCAAGAAAAACCTCTGGTAAGCTGGTTTCATCAGTTGCCGAAAATCCTAAATTTTGATCTATCAAAATCGAACAAGCCACCTCATAGGATAGACAAGCGGTCTTGTCATGATTTAATGAGAAGGGCTGTAGCAATGATGCTGTTTTATCAATAATGTTTGGATAGGTAATATCTAGATCAACAAAGTACTCGTAGCCTTGAATAAGCATCTTGTAAGAGCCTTCAGCAACCCGATTGCCACTATTGTCTCGGCCGTCCCAGGCAATACTCTGTTCAGAACCAATTTGGGAATAGCTTTCTGAAATTGAGCGGACTAAAACATCGCTATCATTAAAGATTTGAAGCTCTAAGTTAACCGGTTCCAGCACGGTAAAATGCAATGAGGTTATATCCTGAATTCCATCTCCATTGGGAGAGAAATCGGAAGGCTGGCGATACACTCCAGTAATACTTGGTTGCTCCGAAAGCGATGTCCGTACAATACGCTGACGTGTATTACCGGCCAAATCCGTCACCGTCAGTCTGACCAAATAGGACCCTTCTCCCGGTGGAACCCAAGTCGTAAACTGATCGTCAACAACACTATCTTGAGAAGCAGGCGCAACAACCTCCCAGTCCTCTGGAGTGTTCACATCCGTAAACTCAAGGTGGTAACTAGCAAAATTCTTATCCGAGGCAGTCCCCTCCAGCACAATCCCAGAAGCCGAAAGTGAACGCCTAGCACGCAGATCAGCAGTCAAGTTCAGTAATGAGTGAAACTGGCGGTACCCAAGGCTAACCTCATTTTGAGGACAGGCATCAAACTCATCATCACTCACGTAATCAAACATTCGATTGTTTACAGAAACTAATAAAGCAGGGTCACCCTCAAAAACGCTGTCATTAAAGATGCGTCTTGTCGGCGTGGCTCTATCGAACCCAACGACTACAGCTTCGGGCTTACCCCCATTGCTACCGGTAATCAGCAATGATCGCGATCCAACTAACCAGCGGATATCTTTGTCGTATTCATAACTAATATTCCAATATGTTTCATCAATCCAATTTATAAATGGAAAGCCATCTCTGGTAACTAGCGTACCGAACTCATTGGTATCTAAGTCACTGGCAATAATGCCGGCTGACCCATAGGCGCGAAAGCGATAACGCAAAGTATCACCAGGCTTCAGTCCAAGTTTCCTTAGGGGAACCTTAAATTCATAATACTTATGCTCATGCTTAACCTTTGGCGATGAAATAAAGCCTACTTTTCCATAGCGGCGAGATTTTTCAGTAACACGATAAGCCTTCCAACCCTTTGCGGTTTTTACTTCAATTTCCGCCCAGTCGGCAGGATTGCCCATTGTATTGTCCACGCCAAAATCTAGCGCCCCATAAAGGTATTTCTTATCACTACCAATATAGCCAGATACCCGCGCCCCAGGGTGTCCAGTATCTGGGTTGGACCGTTGAGAAAAGGCCTCTTTCGTGTTTTCCGAGGCCGATAACTTACCATCGATTTTGAATGCAGCATTCTTACTCAGGGAGTATTCGTAGAAAGAGCTTTCGTCAGAAGGATATGAGAACGGTTTGATCTGCAGATGGCTCAAAGTGGCTTCTCGCGCTAGCAATCCAATTTCCAAGCGGCGACCAGGTAATTCGTCTCTCTCCCAAGTGAGCTCAATGGTCTTACCTAAAGCATCCACTACTCGCTTGTCATCATTGGCGATAAGAGACTTAATGTCTTTACCATTCAAACTTGCAACAAGCGGTTGATAGGGGCGCTTTCGATGATCAAATATCGCTATCTGATCAATATGCGCCTCTTCTTGACCCATCTGCGTAATTCGAACATTTAGCTTGCTGATATTTTCAGGTATAAATCTATCAAGAGCCAAAGTGCGTCGCGAATAATGACGTCCATGATGTAACTCGCCCACTTTTACCCACTGATCACCGTTCTGCACTGAAACATGATAGGAGGAAAGCCCCACAATCAATGGTGGAGTTCCAATAACGGCATGTTTATCAACTTCTCCTGTCAGAAGATCTGCAGTATAAACACCATTGAGATCATTGATTTCATAGCGTTCTAAATCAACCTCTTGGTCATTAGGAGACTGAAATCCATAATTGCTGAAATAGATATAACTGGGTATATAATCTTCATACACAAAGCCAATTTCAGACCCATCCGGATTCCATGTGACACCAGCAAAACGCCCAATCAACGAGCCATCCACAAGAGGGTCTGGCTCGTTGTCACTATTTGCATTTGAAAAATCAAAACGGGCTTCTTCACCTGAAGGAACCTTATACGAGTAAGGAAGTGATAAATGCTGTAATTCCGTAAGATGTTTGTCATACACAATCACGGCGCCTTTAGTTACATCCCCAACAGCAATGCGACTACCCTCCGGAGACCATTCAAACGCTGTGGCACGCGTCGTTAACCGCGCATAACTTGCAGACTCTAGGTCAGCAACAAACAGATAACCTCGAAAATCTTCAAGTAGCTCCTCATACCACTGCAACCTATAAGGATCGCTTTTTATGTGAACTGCCAACTTATCACCCGATGAATTTTTTACAAGAGCAAGGGTGTTAACTGCAAGATCTGTAAAAAATTGGTCTGACCCCATTGTTATAAAGTCTTCAACAATAGGAGAGCCTAGCTGTAAATCAACTCTTTTTAAGTTGATATACTGGCCAGAATAACGACCGATTAACTCAGCAAAAATCAACTGATTAGAGTCGTTTAAAAACTGTATATCCTGTATCTCTGGATCATTCCCTTCGGCATTGTCAACATCAGCCACCAACCTCAACTCAGACCCATCTCGAGGGTTTATCTCCCATATCTGATATGCATAGCCATCTTTTTCTAGAAGAAAAACTAACCGGCTACCATCTGGACTCACTACAACTCGGGTAATATTTAAAAAATGATCTGAAATGGCTAGTTCTAACTCAGCCCTAGAGCTAAGCATTGTGGCGCCACTACCATCGGCATTTGATCGATAGAGCCCTGACGGGTGAAAAGTAAACTCATCTGTTGTTTGCAGTACGCCATCTGTATCTGTTGTGGGCTCAAAAAATGTTCTGAAATAGACGGATTCATTATCTGGACTATAAGTTAGTCCTCGGCGGCCAGGAGCACTATAGTCACCAATTACATCACCTACGGCACAACTTAAATTTCGAGTAAACTGCGACTCGGTACCCACGGCTTCAACTAACGCTGAGCGATTGGTGTCAACCGTAATCGATACCTGACCAAGATAACTATCATCAGTATTTTTTACGGCTAAACGATACACGCCATCCTGCACAAAACCTTCAGCATCATTACGACCGTCCCATAACACCGAACCACCTGAGACATTTTCGAAGCTAGTGTCAAAATGACGAATTTCGCGATCGCTATAGTCCAGTACAACCAAGCTAACGGTGGCCGGCTCAGTCAACCTAAAGAAATACTCGGTGTTATCCTGAACACCATCATCACCTGGCGAGATGTAGCGTTCAGAAGTATAAAAATCACCATCCTGAATAAATAGAGTACGTGTTGCTGTATTATTACCTCGTTGCTTTTCAATCAGGTTTCCATCTGGATCGACAACAACATAGACAGAATTATCGCCCTGCTGAGTAACCGCAAAAGAGAACTCTGCTGACCCACTGCCAAACCCAGCCACAGTGGGTATAACAACCGTACCAATTTCCACTCCACCTTCAGCAGGTAATCCCAAATAAGCTTTCACCTCTACATTATTAGCGGGCTGTTTACCTAAATTACTGACGATCACAGTGGCAGAGACTTGATCATCCATCTGAGGAAATTCAGGCGTTAATTGGATGGAACCAGGACTAACAGCAAGATCAGATACACTCTCCACTTCAAGAGTGTCAAACGCCCTATTATCATCTTCATTCAACTCAACGATTTGATTATCAGGGTCAACAACAGCAAAAATAACACGGTTCGCATCCGTCGGAATGCTCGACCAGATTTGCTGCACAACCCTCGATTCACCTGCAGCAATCGAAGGTATAGTTAGTACATCTTCAATCAGAGAGCCGCCATTGCTGGGATCACTGTCATAGAACGCCAACTCAACGGAGGTCAGTGGCACAGTACCCGAATTAACAATGGTGGCAGCTAGAGTGACACCGAATGCTTCTTGGGCCGGATTAGGAGAAAATTGTAGGTCGCGAAAACTTAGCGCAAGGTTAGCGCCCTGTAATTGCTGAGTAGACACCAGCGTCGACAATTGATTATTAGCCGTATCGGTTTCAGCAATAAGATTGGCCGGATCAATCTCAACAATAAAATTAGAATCACCACTGAAATCGGCCCGCCAAACGATCGACTGTAATTTACTCTCGCCAGGCTCTAAGGTCAGAGTATTCGACTGTAATAGCTGCGTTCCCGTAGCATTCTGTATTAGGTAATCTACCTGCACATTATTGGCTGTAATCGTGCCACGATTGCGTAGGCGCACATCAAACTGTGCATCCTGATGCAAAATTACAGGTAATGGCGTTACCTGAACATCTCCACTCAATACCTCAAGATCAATTGCAGGCTGAGTATTGACCTCTGCCAATGCCACATTATTGCCTTCATCTTCCTCAGTGAAACGATTATCCGGATCAGCCACAATCGTAAACTCACTCAGCCCCGCCTGAGTTAGCTCATGTAAAAAGTTAACCGCTACAGTTGTGCGACCCGGCAGAGAGATCAGCTGCTCATCAACCAACTGCCCCGAGCCAGCGGCTCCCAGCCAAAGCTGAACAAGCAAATCATTAGCATCCTGCAACCCCAAATTACGTAGATTCGTAGCAATGGCCAACGACGAAGGGATTGATGTAGGCGCCATCGGCATAATGGCCGTCTCATTAGAGATCAACTCAAGGTCAACGCCAGCGGGAGATTCAGCAACCGTAAGATTAAGTATACGAGTATTATCCAGACGTGTTTTCTCAACTAACAATCCGGCGCGATCCACCACTGCATATAAAGCATGCTCGGCTGACTCATTCAACGTATCCCAAAAGACATCCACAGAAAAAGCGCTATAAGCCCCCAAAACTGGCAGAGCCAATGGCAAACTAATGGCAACTCCATCGGCCTCCGGATCACCGTCAAAAAACTGAACATCCACACCCTCGGCAGGCAGACTACTGTCGTTACTAACCACTGCAGTCAGCTTGACACGATCACCATCGCGCACCAAGTCACGATCAGCAATCAGACTGGTGACCGCCAAATTGGGTAAATTAACTGTTTGCATCGCCTTAACGGCCAAAGATGTGGTGTAGACACTGCCATCCCAATCGCCAATCGTAGACTGGCGTTCAGCAACAAACTGCAAAGCGTCAATGCGGCGAATGGCTTCTAACCTCTTAGCCCCACTAAACACCAACAAGGCACGAGCAGTATCATGGACATTACTGCCCCCCACTCCATTCTCGCCACCAAAACCACCGTCTATATTTTGCTTGTCGGCAAGCCACGCCAAAGCTTCGCTTAAAGCGATCTCAGCTGCAGTCGAAACACCAGCCGAGGTCAGCGCGCCACTCACTGAAATGGTGGCCTGAATATCACTGGCACCGCCGACTTTATTACCCCAGCCGCCATCGGCATTTTGAGCGAGAACAAGGAAGTTAACTGCCTTGGTCACCGGCACCAAATCAGCGCCAGCGCGAGCCAGTGCATTTAGCACAATGGCCGTATCCAACGAATTGCTTTCAAAATCTGTCTGCAATCCCCAGCCGCCATCCACATTTTGCCGCCCGACTAATTCATCAATCAATGCACCATCGGCGTCAGCATCCAAACGTCGCGCAAGATCATCGCTGTTGGCCTGTTGCTGGGAAGACAGCCAACCCAAAGCGGCACTGCCGCCTGTAAATTCATCGGCGTTAAGCTCACGCAAAGCACCAAGCGCTAACGAAGTATCACGGACACGAGTCGCCGATTTGTCCTGCCAAAATCCAGCGGAGTCCTGCTGGCCACGCAACCAGCCCAGAGCATCCTGCACGCTGACAGAGTCTGTACGCACCTCAGCCTCTGAAGCAACCGCATCCGCAACACCCAACTCAGCTACAGGTAGTGCCTCAGGATAAACATGAGCAGTCGCCTGGCCACCGGTAAAGATCGCAAAGCGATCAACAAAGCCTTTCCTGAAGCGGTTAATGTCAGCAACCGAGCGTTCACTAATCTCCGTTCCTGGAGGTACCAAGTAGATAAAAGCAAACCTGAATTCTTTTTGAGCATCATCCATGGTGGGCAAGCGAGGGCCCTCCGCAGCAATGATGTCGTCAATAGTGACCGTCTTAACCGTACCCGAGACCGTTACCCCTTGACGCGGCAGATCAAACCGCGAAAACTCATCATCACTAGGCACAATAATTTGCATCGGTGGTACCTGATCCTTGCTATAAACACCCATCAGGTACAAATCAAGCGGGCTATAAAAACGTCGTGCAGCAACAGCAGTGAAAGTGCCGTCGCCATTGTCACGCCAGCGATGGCCGTATTCCACAGACCCACCGGTTTCCAAGAAGAAATTCCAATGCGCCAAATCAGACCCTAGTAACTCGTCACTTACCGCTCCGCCGTCATCCACAAATTTGACCGTTGCCGCCCAGCGGTGAAGAACCTCATGAGCTGCTACATTAAGCGGAAATTCAAAATCAGGACTCGCCGGATCAAGTACATAGCGAGATGTCGCCGCCATATCGACGACACCCTGTAACTTCCCCTGACTCCCATACAAGACAGTATTATCAAAAATAGGCACGCCAATCCCGCCGGTATCATTTTTAGTACCATGGTAAAAGGCTATGGCATCCCCAGAGTCAAATTCAAAGGCGGTGAAAACAAACAGGAAATCGTAGTTATCGGGGTGATTCTTGTAAAACTCACGGGCCACCACAGCTCGAGCTGGAGCATTGAATGCGCCAGCATCAAGATTTTTGTCGTAATTACCGGAAAAGCTCATAATCGAGAGGTGATCACGGTCCTCGATCTGCTCTGCTACATAGGCCCCTTGCGGGATAGTAAAGGGATCAATCGTACCTTCCGACGACGCCAATGCCTGGCCACAGAATGCAGCGCCTAAGGCCCACGAAATGACGAATACGATAGATCGCAAATTATTGCTTCTACGGAAATTCCACGAAAAAAGTGGTAGGTTTTCTGGGCTAAAAGGCAAGGCATGGCGGCACAAACCAGAAATCTGGTTAAGGGTAACGATCATCGAAAAGTTCCTTTTTTCTCACTTCGTCCGTTTAAATACAAAATAAGTCGCAAAGCTAAACTAAGCCGGCGAACTTTAAACACAAATTAAGAATTACATGGCAAGATAATTACTATTTTTTAGGCGCTATAGTCATTTGAATAGCCCCATTAACGGCCCTTCTAGGTGCTATATTAGAAAGATTTTGGATACGTGAACTCTCTCCCGGCTTGGCTAAAAACACCCAATACAGATCACCACGAGTAGAGGTTTCAGACTGATCCCGTAAAGCCACCCTATCAGCATAAATTTGCTCAATGAGGTAAGAAGGTGTTACAAAATCCCCCGTTTGCAATACCGATAATTCTTCACTACTCGGCAGCCGCAAAATGGCAGTATCATCCGCAACAGATATTGCGATTACCCGCATATTACCTACAGATTCCGCAGACGAAGCATGAATTTGAAGAAAATAGATAGACAGTAAAAACAGATATTTCAAATCACAAATCCTTAACCAAATAAACAAAAATACAGAACCACTGAAAAATGCAGTATTTACGGGGGGACTATGATTGAAAAGTCGTATCGCTGGTCGAGTGACAAGCAATAATTCAATGACACAACAATAAATTGTTGCACCCAATATTTGCAAATCCATTGCAGTAAGATTTAACGTTAAAAAGACCGTTTATCTCATATTTAGGCAATAAGTTACCTAAGTTCCATTGGGGGTAAACACTATCAAAAACCACGAACTAATTGCAAGTAAATCGTGAAATATTATTATCCAAATAATTATAAATATATATTCAGGATATACTAAATAACTCAGACTGAAAGTTATAAGGTAGGCCAACGCACCCTATATTTTTAAGAAGACACTAATCCCCTCCTTAATGAAACATAAACCTCCAGCCCTTCAGAAAGGCAATTACCCTGAGCTTAGCTACCAATATTCACTGACTACCGATGTATATTTCAAAAAAGAACGGTGTGCCAGCCAAACTGAATACACACCTAAGTAATTACAGCTTAGATAGCATGATCGATGCCGCCAATGCTAACGAGAACGCAACATAAGGCGTAAATGTGACGGCCAAGACCGAAAACAAAACACCGAAATCGCGCATCCTAAGATGCAAACTTGCTGAACTCATCGAAGTTGATTTTGCCATAAGCAATATCCCCCTTAACGTTGCCTCACGTCTCATCTAGAGCCGGGGCGAGGCCGTTCAGACTTTACTGCCGTTTCAAGTTTTAACCCAGTCGATCTGGTGGCAGCAACCCGACTGGTCGGTTGCCAGACTATGCTTTTACATACTCTGATCATTCTTTAGCGAATGGAAATCCGGCGATTAATTACACTTTCCTGAACATTAGCACTTAAACCAAACCACCACCCAAATATTACTAGTTAGCGCCAACTATAATTGCAGGATAATAACTCTGAAATGTTAGCCCGCCCCTAAAGAGATTACTTTTGCTTTAGGGATAAGAGTAACAGTCAACAATGCACCATCGCGTTTAAAGTGAGCAGCAAGCGGAGTCGCTCCAACGTTCTGCACATAGCTCATCATACTTTTCACATCTTTAATCTTACGGCCGTTTAACGCAATAATCACATCGCCCTCTCTCAGATCAGCCGCTTTCGCAGGCATATTCTCGACAAGGCTGATTATTTCGACGCCAGAAGTAATCGTCGACCCGACCTTCTTGAAATCTTGAATATTCGCTCCAATCAAGTACCGCTTTATATTATTAACTACAAGCTTACTGCCAAAGCCCTTCACACTACACTGTGGACTATATATTTTTTTGGCTGCCAAATCATTGTAAACAACCCTAGCATCTGTCAAGCGAGCCGATACATCAGTAATTTTTTCTCTGGTCGCGGCCATCTGATCAATGTACCAATTATTGTTATCAACCAATGACATACACTGAGATTTTGTCTTACCAGGCTCAGCGCGTATATCATTTACAGCGGTAATCCAACGTCTCTTAGGCCCATAGTGCCGCTCAACAAACGTGTTCTTGCACTGACGGGCATTATCAAGTTTTATGCTGTAATTTAGCCCTAGCACAAACACACCTAGCGCATTGTTAAACCAAGAGTCGCTTTTGACCAAATTAGTTCCCATATCATCAGCAACGCCATGGAGCAGATCGACGAAGGCGTCATCCATATTATATTTTTCGCCCGCCAGATTTGCCGCCACCGCAGCGCAACCAGGACTCGCCAACATTCCCGAGACATTTAATTCCCTTAAAGCCAACCCACAGCCCTCAACACCAATAAATCTGCTGTAGCAGATAGCGGCGCCCTCCTCTAAGCACTCGCTGTAACTACTGCATTTCGTGTATGGCTCAGGCGGAAGCGACCTTTGCTTTGGAAGGTGACAACGACGGTCGGCAAAGGCGCGATTTCGATCAAGCTGGGCGATAGTCTTATCGAGATTTTTTCTATTCTGATCGAGATTTTTGATATAACCATCTCGCTCAGAATCGAGCTGTCTCTTATAACCAGAAACAGTCCTAAATTCATTAATCAAAGAAAACTTGTAGCGGTGATCTGTTAAGGGCTTCCCATCCTTATCGATAACAGCAAAACACTGATTCAAGTTCGTATTCTTAGGCACTCGAAACGACAGCTGAGAATTGGCCCCAGTCACTGTAGATACAATGCCACCTCGCTGATCGACAAGTCGATATCTATTTTTATCTGAACCCGACAAAGAAATGATTAGGCTGTCTTTTGTTTGAATAGAGCTGACCGGCTTAACAGCGCACCCTGACAGCAATAAAATGAGTATGATAAGTTTTTTCATGATTATCCCTAATTCTGATAAGCGCACATTCTTGTGCTCCACGGCGGCCCACCGTCACTATTGAGAGACTCGAAATGAGATCTCAGGCTGAAAAGGATTTTACAGGTTCGATTATAGTGCTTAGCAGGAATTCTTGACACGATTCAGTAATGACAGAATATCTTTGACAAACCATTCTTGATCTACTTTTCTTCCTTCAAGCTCTGGTTTTCGGCCATTTAAATACGCTTGCTGTAAAGTTATTTTCGCGTCATCATGGAGGCGTCCATACCGCCGTATTTACTGCGCCATTTATAGAAGCTCGCTGAGCTCATGCCGTGCTCCCGGCAGAGCTCTGGCACTGGCGTCCCAGCCTCAGCCTGCTTAATGATGGCCATGATTTGACTGTCTGAATATCTTGATTTCTTCATGCAGGACTCCTGCGTATAGATTACGAGAATATTCTACTTAAAACCTCAGTTAATTTGTGGGGGGATTACAAAATCATCTGCTCCCTTTGTAGCATTACCAAAACCAATAGACGCAAAAAAAGACCCGTCTAGGGTCTTATTTTGAAAATGAGGTGCCCTCTGCTCCCTAAAACTTATAGTGTATGGGGTGTCGTCGTACCGCTGCTTTTCAGCCTCCAGTTGGATAATTTGATTACCCGAAAAGTTTAAAGTCGCATCATAACTGTAACTCCATGACTTACCTGCAATTGAAGTCAGAACCAGTATGAAAATCAGTTGAACAATGCGACTAATCATTTTGTTACTCGTAAATTTTGGCTGTGTACAAGATATCGGCCATCATCGCCCAATTCGGTTGGCTAGGAAATTCCCTGCCTGTATTTTTATAGGCATTTTCCATTGACCTAGTCCAAGCCGACATGGCTTCGAGAAAGCTCTCTAAGCTAGTGTTTTCCCATTCGTCTGGGTTAGCTATTAAATCGGCTTGTAATGTCTCAATAAAATCAGCTAAATCTTTATTACTAGCTATTGTTTCGATTTTTTCATGTAAATCCATAATAAAGTTACCTACTTAGTGCCTCCACGAATACAAATGATACAACCTTGATTTGGAGTGGTGAATTTTCTGGGTAGCTCTCTAGCAATTTCTTGCGCTGTCGCAGGAACTGTTCGTATCTTTACACCTGCTTGGCTTGCAGCAAATAAACGCCGATTATCTAAGGAGAAAGTCACACCATCCCTAACAAATGTCCTTATAGGTGGAAGGTCATTTGGTGATGCTTTCCCAGATTTCAAAGCATCAATTAAGCCTTGAACTGATCGTCCATCTTTGAAAGTAGCCCCGATACTATCTTGAGTGAATCGAATAGTTTTAGTGTCTACTAACCCCTTTGTGGCCCGAGCAGCCTTCTTCCTCTTAACAAACTCCTTAACCTTCTTCCCAGCAGAGACTAGCTTATCCAGCTTACTAAAGAGCGCGATACCAGCCAGCTCTTTTCCAACCGTTGCTCCGAACTCATCTAGCGCAGCT
>Ga0209532_1000948_pt1 | contig 24040 bp, 19 predicted proteins | sample COG_02_FD_184746 | JGI IMG/M metagenome (GOLD analysis project Ga0209532, IMG submission 184746) | Pelagic Microbial community sample from North Sea - COGITO 998_met_02 (SPAdes) (version 2) | ecosystem: Environmental > Aquatic > Marine > Neritic zone/Coastal water | place: Helgoland, sampling... | reverse complement strand
CTTCCATAAATTTTTCTAAAAGATTCTCATCATAACTTGCAACTTCTTCAATAAGTAGTGCACGATATTTACGAGCTTCTTCTTTCATATCCTCAGGAATTTCGATAATATCAAAAGTTGCTCCCTGAGTTTCATCGTGCCATACAATGGCACGGTTTTTTACTAAATCTATAATTCCTTTAAAATCATCTTCATCACCAATGTTTAATACAATTGGCACTGCATTTGATTTTAACATGTCTTTTACTTGCTGACATACACCTAAAAAATCTGAACCTTGACGATCCATCTTGTTTACAAAACCAATTCTTGGCACTTTGTAATTGTCTGCTAGTCTCCAGTTAGTTTCAGATTGAGGCTCTACACCGTCAACTGCACTAAATAAGAAAACTAAACCGTCTAAAACTCTAAGTGATCTATTTACTTCTACAGTAAAATCTACGTGACCAGGAGTGTCAATGATGTTAAAGTGATACCCTTTAGTATCAGGAGTTTTTTCACCATTTTCGATAGGGAAATCCCATGTACAAGTTGTTGCAGCAGAAGTAATTGTAATTCCTCTTTCTTGCTCTTGCTCCATCCAGTCCATAGTTGCTGCTCCATCATGAACTTCTCCAATTTTGTGAGAAACTCCTGTGTAGTATAGCACACGTTCTGTAGTTGTAGTTTTTCCAGCATCAATATGTGCTGCAATACCAATATTTCTAGTGTATTTTAAATCTCTAGCCATTTCTATTAAAATCTAAAGTGAGAGAATGCTTTGTTGGCTTCAGCCATCTTGTGGGTATCTACACGTTTTTTAACGGCTGCTCCTTCTTCTTTAGCTGCTGCTAAGATTTCTGCTGCCAAACGCTGTGCCATGGTTTTTTCGTTTCTCTTACGAGTATACAAAATCATCCATTTGATAGCCATAGATACTTTACGATCTGGTCTAATTTGCATTGGTATTTGAAAGGTAGCCCCTCCAACGCGTCTAGAACGAACTTCTACCTGAGGCATTACATTAGATAATGCGTCTTTCCAAACCTCTAATGCTGTTTTTTCTTCGTCTTCTTTTCTTTCTTCTACAATCGCAATTGCATCATAGAATACTTTAAATGCTACCGATTTTTTTCCGGCCCACATTAAATTGTTTACAAAACGTGTTACTAACTGATCATTAAATTTTGGATCCGGTAGTAAGACTCTTTTTTTTGCTGCTCTTTTTCTCATGTCTTTACATTAAAAAAGTTACTAAATTACTTTTTTGGGCGTTTTGCACCATACTTTGATCTTCGTTGAGTTCTTCCCTCAACTCCCGCTGTATCTAAAGCTCCACGTACAACGTGATACTTTACTCCTGGCAAATCTTTTACCCTTCCACCTCTAACTAATACTATCGAGTGCTCTTGTAGATTGTGTCCTTCACCTGGGATGTATGCGTTTATCTCATTACCATTTGTTAATCTAACTCTGGCAACTTTACGCATTGCAGAATTAGGTTTTTTTGGTGTTGTAGTATAAACACGTGTACATACTCCACGTCTTTGAGGACAAGACGACAAAGCAGCCGATTTACTCTTCTTAGTTATTTTGGTTCTTCCTTTACGAACTAATTGTTGAATAGTTGGCATACTAAATTGTTACTATTTTTCGTTTGTACTAAAATTTGTCTCTTTTTAAGAGTGCGCAAATGTACAATTAATTTCTTTCTATTCAAATCTGAAGAAGTAATTTTTTTGTACATGAATATAAACTGATAATGTTTTCATATTTTGAGGTACATTTGAACGCTTTAACCTACATTTTGAGTAAAAAAACTATACCTTATATATATATACTTTTTTTTGGCTGTTTTTCTTATGGGATAGTGGGGCAAAATCTCGAGTTAAAAATTACTTCTTTAGACACCCTTCAAAACCTCGCTTTACATGAAATTATATTTAAAAAAAGTCACAAGTTTGAAGCAGACATTTTTAAGGAAATAACCAACATTCACTCAGACCTAAAAAAAGAAGGATTTTTTGTAGCTACCGTAGACACCATAATTAAGAATGCTAAAAAATATGAAGCAGTGTTTAATCTGGGAAAAAAAACAGACAATCTCATTTTAATACTACCACAAGAAATTAGAACAAACTCCTTTATAAAGTATAATGACTCTGTTCGAATTAAAACTAAAAGTTTCGAAAATTTCACAAACCTGTTGTTAACCAATTTAGATGCTACTGGAAATTCGTTTTCAGAAATTTCATACACAAAACCAACCTATTTAAAAGACACCTTAATTTTAAACTTAAACCTACTAAAATCTCAACGCAGAAATATTGACAAAATTCTTGTGAAAGGATATGATGAGTTTCCGGAAAAATTTTTAAAGCATTTTTTTAACATTGACAAGTCAACTGTTTTTTCTAAAAAAAATATGAAAACAGTTTCTAAGCTTACTAGACGTTTAGATTTTGTGCGGGAAAAAAAAGAACCTGAAGTACTATTTAAAAAAGACTCCACACATTTGTATTTATTTTTAGAAAAGTCAGAGACGAGTAGTTTTGATGGTATTATTAATTTTGCATCGAAAGAAAATGAAGAAGGCCTATTGCTTAATGGAAATCTTGATTTAAAATTAAACAACATCTTAAATACAGGAGAAAAATTTGAATTGTTTTGGAATAAAGTGGCCCAAGAAAAATCAGAGTTTAAAATTACTAGTGCCATTCCCTATATTTTCAACACACCCATGTCAATTGCATTGGGTTTTAATTTATATCGGCAAGATTCTACATTTATAAATACGCGTTTTAATTTGAACTCACAATATGAGTTAAACACTAGATCAAAAGCATCAATATCTTATTCAAGTGAAAAATCAAGTTACTTGTTAACTACAGCAGAAAACAACTTTGACTCCTATTCTAATTATTTCATTGGTATTGGGTATCAACTCAGAAGTTTATCAGATACTTATTTATTTAAAAATAACTACAGCATAGCACTTAGCAGTAAATTAGGAAAAAGAAAAAATGAAATTTCAGATCAAACTCAAGTACAACTAGAAGTTTTAGCATTCTTAAATATTCAAACTAATAAAAAAAGCTATATCCATATAAAAGCAGCCTCTAAACTACTCAACTCAGAGAATTACCTCGTTAATGAACTATACAGAATAGGGGGAGCCAATAGTATTAGAGGTGTAAATGAACAGAGTGTCTTTACAAATTCATATGCTATCGCTAATATTGAATTCAGATATCTTACTTCAACCTCCTCTTACTTGTATTCAATAACCGATCTTGGATTCTACAAAAACTCAATAACTGATAAATTAAATAACGCCTATGGTCTTGGTGGAGGATATCGATTTAAGTTAAACAACAACTTTGTAGACCTAGGCTACGTAATTGGAAATAATTCAAATAATCAGTTAAAACTCAATAAGTCAAAATTAATCATTAAGTGGACCTCTTATTTCTAAGATGAATCATCAATTATGAGGTGTTTCTTCGTATTTGTTAAGTTTTTTTTAACATAAACCATTGTATTTTAAAAAAAAAGCAAGATATTTGGCGTAATTAATTCAAATTATAAAATATGAAGACAAAGTTCAAAGGAGTTTTGACGCTATTATTGGCGTTAATTGTGCAGGTATCATTTGCACAAGAAAAAACTGTCTCTGGTACAGTATCTGACAACACTGGGAGTTTACCAGGTGTAAGTGTTATTATTAAAGGTACTAGTACGGGAGCTGAAACTGATTTTGATGGTAAATATTCCATCAAAGCTACATCAGGTGACGTTTTAGTTTTTAATTACCTAGGGTACAAGACTGTCGAAAAAACTGTTGGTTCTGCCAATGTTATCGATGTGACTCTTGAAGAAGGTGGTGAGGTTTTAGATGAAATCATCGTTACTGCACAAGGTATTAAAAGAGAAAAGAAGGCATTAGGTTATGCCGTAAGTGAAGTTAATTCTGAACAATTAGAACAACGTTCTGAGGGTGATATCGGTAGACTACTGTCTGGTAAAGCTTCAGGGGTAAACATTCAAACTCAAAGTGGTGTGTCTGGATCAGGAACAAGTATTCTTATTAGAGGTATGAGTTCTTTTAGTGGTTCTAACCAACCCTTATTTGTTGTAGATGGTGTTCCTTTTAGTAGTGATACTAACTCACAAGGTGGATTTGTTGATGGTAACAATGGTTCTAGTCGTTTTCTAGATATTGATCCAAACAACATTGAAAGTGTAAATGTTTTAAAAGGTTTAGCAGCAGCTACACTTTATGGAACACAAGGACGTAACGGGGTTATTTTAATCACAACGAAGAGTGGTTCTTCTGGACGTAGTTCTTCAAAACAAGAAATTACTGTAAGTTCTTCAGTATTTTTTAACGAAATAGCTTCTGCAGCAAACTACCAAAATGAATATGGTGGTGGTTTTGATCAAGCTTTCGGTTGGTTCTTCAGTAACTGGGGTCCAAAATTTGAGAGAGACGGTCCTGGAGGATGGGGAAGCAGTAGTGCTTTCGATGCAGCTGGTACATTAGCTCACCCTTACTCTACAGCTTCTACAGCTACAGGTATTCCACAAGCTTTCCCAGAATTTGCTGGAGCTAGATATGAGTGGAGACCTTATAACTCAGTTGGAGATTTCTTTAGAACAGGAGTTGTTAGAAGTAACAATATCAATATCCGTTCTTCTTCAGAAGATGGAAAAATTAACTATAACATCAACTACGGTAGTTTAGATGATGAAGGTTTTACTCCAGGAAACTCTGTAGGTAGAAATACCTTAAGTATTGGTGGTAACGCAAAGTTATCTAACAAGTTTACTGTTAGTGGAACAATGAACTATGCAAGAACAAACTTTAAATCACCTCCAATTGCTGCAAGTTTTGGTAGTAATGTTGGTGGTAATGATGCATCAATCTTTGGAAACTTATTCTACACACCAAGAAGTGTTGATTTAATGGGACTTCCATTTGAGAATCCAGTAGACGGTAGTTCTGTATATTATAGACAAAACAACAGTATACAACATCCATTATGGACGGTTAAGAATGCACAAACTAGTCAGCTTACAAATAGAGTATTTGGTAATGCTGCGCTTACCTATGCAATGAATGACAACATCAACTTAATGTACCAATTTGGTTTTGATACATATAGTGAGAATAATGTTAACTATTCTAACAAAGGAGGTAAGACAGGAAGTGTTGCCAACCAGTCAGGACAGTACAGCACATGGAACAATACTAATACTATTAACAACCACAAAGTTTCAGTAGCAGGAAATTATGATCTATCAGATAATTTAGATTTAAACTTTACTGTAGGTATGGAAACAAGAAGTGATGTTTATGATAGAAGTGGTGTTGCAAGTACAGGACAACAAGTATTTGGAGTGTTAAGACACTTTAATTTTGGTGTTCAAGATGAAATACAAGGTTATCAAAGAAGAAACATTATGGGAGCATATGCTCAAGCTGATCTTGGATATAAGCAAACTGCTTTCTTAACGTTAGCTAGTCGTACAGACTGGGTTTCTAACTTAACTCAAGAAAACAGATCAATTACGTATCCATCTGCAAGTATATCATTCCTTCCATCAAAAGCTATTGAAGCTATACAAGAAAGTGAATTTGTAAATTTCTTAAAGCTTAGAGCAGGTTTAGGAACTTCTGCAAACTTTCAATCAGGATATCCTGTTGCAACTACATTAAGTTTAAATACACAAGCATTTAATACAGATGAAGGTGTAGATGTTGTTACAAACTCAACAAGTAGTTTCTTAGGAAACCCAGATTTAAAACCTGAAACATTAGAGGAAATAGAATTTGGTTTAGAAGGTAGTTTCTTAGACAATAGAATTTCTGTTGACTTCTCTATATATCAAAGAACAACAAACAACTTAGTTGTAGATAGACCATTAGATCCAGCAAGTGGATATGACAGTACACAAACTAATGTTGGTGAAATTGTTGCTGATGGTATTGAATTAGACGTTAGCTTAGATTGGATAAGAAATGAAGGAGATGGATTAAACTGGTCTACTAACTTCAACTATTCTTCAAGTGAGGCAATCGTTACTGATTTAGGACTTGATACAGACCTAGTACCATTTGCAGGTTTCTCAAATAGAGGAAATGCAGCTATCGAAGGATTTTCTTTAGGAGCTATGATTGGTAGTGCTGTTGCAGAAGATGAAAATGGTAACTTCAGAGTTAATGGAAGTGGTAGTTATATAGTAGATAACGCATTTGACTTCTCTGAGGGAAGTGACTATAATAACGTTATTGGTGATGCAAATCCTGATTTCGTATTAAACATGAGTAACTCTATAAATTACAAGAACTTCTCATTAGGATTCTTATTTAACTGGACACAAGGAGGTGATATGTATTCTCAGACAGTTCAAACTTTACTAGGTAGAGGGGTTGTAAACCAAGCTGGAATTGATAGAGCAAATTCATTTGTACTTCCAGGGGTTAACCCAGCAGGGGAAACTAATGTCACTCAAATCAATAACTCAACATACTATTTCTCTAACGTATTATACGGAGCTGATGAATTAGGAGTTTATGATGCAACTGTATTTAGATTACAAGAACTTTCTTTAGGATATTCTCTTCCAAACAATATGTTAGAGAAAACTCCTTTCGGATCTTTAAGCGTTACCTTTTCAGCTAACAACTTATGGTTCCATGCGCCAAATATACCAGAAAACACAAACTTTGATCCTAACGTAGCTGGATTAGGTGTTGGTAATGGTAGAGGTTTTGAATACTTAAACGGACCTAGTTCAAGAAGATATGGACTATCTGTAAAAGCTTCATTCTAACAAAAAAATAATTTATATTATGAGAAAAATAAACAATTTAATTAAAATGTTGGTTCTGTGCGGAGGATTATTCTTTGCTTCGTGTGAAACAACAGAGCTGGATTTGACACAAAATCCAAATGCACTATCACCGGTAGATGCTGATCCAGATTTCTATCTGAACCAAATTCAATTATCATATGCATACTTGATTGAAAGCTTTGGAAATACTGCTGGTGCAGTAACCAGAATAGATTACATGAGTGGTAGAGATTATGCAAATGCATATCAACCAGGTAGTTTTAATGGAAGATGGAGTTCTTCATACCAAACAATCATGCAGGACATCAGAGAAATGAATGTAATTGCAGACGAAAGTGGTTTAACTCACCATAAAGGAATCGGACAGTTTATTGAGGCACACATCTTAATGACTCTAGTAGATTTCTTTGGAGATATTCCTTACACTGAAGCTTTTCAAGGAGCTGCTAACTTAAACCCAGCAGCGGATTCAGGTGCTAGCGTTTATGCAGTTGCACTTGGTTTATTAGATTCAGCAATTGCTAACTTTAATAGTGAAGCTCTTGGAGAGCCAAGATGGACTTCATCAGTTACAGACCCATTTTATGATGGAGACTGGACTGCATGGACAAAAGCTGCAAATACTCTTAAAATGAATGCATATGCAAATACAAGATTAGTAGACGGAAGTGCTGTAGCTAATTTTAATGCTATCGTTGCTGCTGGAAATTACATCACATCTAATGCAGATGATATGCAATTCAGATGGGGTACTTTAGCAGTACAACCAGATTCACGTCACCCAAGATATAGAGGTAGTTATACTTCTACAGGTGGTGGATCTTATATGTCAAATTCATTGATGTATCATATGTTTGGTGATGGATATTTCTCACCAAGTTATGACCCAAGAATTAATTTCTATTACAGTAGACAAGTAAGTTCTACTCCTGGAATTGATGCACCAGCTGATGAGGAAGTATTAGAATGTGGTTTACAACAAGCTCCTGGACATTATGCAGGTTATGTATTTTGTGGAGTTGAATGGGGGTACTGGGGTAGAGATCATGGAAATGACAATGGAATTCCACCAGATGGATTCTTAAGAGCATTAGCAGGGGTTTATCCTGCAGGTGGTTTACTTGATGATTGGACTACTTTATTTAATGGACCTAACCCTCAAAAAGATGGTGCCGGTAACGGTGGTAATGGTGTAACACCAATACTATTAGCTTCTGCTGCAGATTTTATGATTGCTGAAATCGCTTTATTTGTAGATGGTGATATCAATGCTTCTGGTAATGCAATGTTATCAGGAATTGCTAAATCTTTAGATAAAGTAACTAATTTCGCACCAAGATCTGCTTTATTTACAACTGTTGCAGATGTTAACTTCGGTGGTCTTGATCAAATGATTGCTGATTTCACGAATGACATTGTTAACCAATGGGTAGATGCTGATATGGATGGTAAGAAAGATATCTTAGCAATGCAAAACTTTGTAGCTCAATACGGAAACGGATTAGGTGCTTATAATTTCTATAGAAGAACTGGATTCCCAACAACGTTACAGCCAAATATTGAGCCAAACCCAGGAGGATTTATCCGTTCATTCTATTACCCTGCTGACCACGCGAATAACAATTCGAATATTAGTCAAAAAACAGGGGTAACAGATCCAGTATTTTGGGATAATAATGGAGCATCTCCAGGTTTTCCAGTTGCTAATTAATAATTAAAAATTATAAAAAATGAAAAAACAAATAAACAAAATAGTATTATTACTACTTTCTGTAATTGTGATAAGCAGTTGTGAAAGCGAGGATAAATCTATTAATCAAGTTTTTGACGGTGTTGAGTACGGTGCTGTCTTAAGAAACTTAGGGATCATAAACCAAAGTTTTAGCTTGTCTGATCCAGGTTCATTTTTCGGAATTACTGTTGAAGAACAGGATGAAGAATATGGAGCATTATTAGATGTAGTTAATGTGTATACAACATATACAGATAACAATGGTAATGGAAATTCACAACCAGAAGCGTTAGTAAAAACGTATACGGCTGGAGACTTTTCTATCGGTGATAAGGGATTACCTGTAACTGATATTATTGTAACTCTTGGTGAAGCTTCAACTGCAGTTGGTGTTTCAAACTATGGTGTAGGAGATAATTACAAAATGAGATTAGAGTTAGTATTAACTGACGGTAGATCATTTAGTTCATCATCTACAAGTGGTTCTTTACAAGGATCTTACTTTTCTTCACCATTTTCTTGGGGAGTGCCTATTTTATGTCAGCCAGTTGATGGTGATTATTTAATAGACATGCAAGATTCATTTGGTGATGGATGGCAAACTGACGATGGAAACGGTGGAAGTGGATTAAAAGCTGTATTAACTTTAGCTGACGGATCTACACTGATAGAAGAAGTTGGTATGTGTTCACCTTATGGTGGTTCTAACATTGGAACTTCAATGGACCCTGCTATGGGAATTTGTACAGGACCTGCTAGTACTTCATTCTATGGAGCTACTGCAACTGTTACAATTCCAGTTGGAACACAATTAGCTGTATGGCAATGGCCAGGAGATACATATGGAGAAATTAGTTTCCAAATCTATGGACCTGCTGGTAACCTTTTACTTGACTCAGGTCAAGGACCAGGGGCTGGACAACTAGATGTTTTAAACTGTTTATAATGTAAACAAATGTAACTATCGAATAATTGATAGCTACTAGATATAAAAGACCTTTCATTCATTTGAAAGGTCTTTTTTTATGTTATAAATACATAGAATTTGTGATACATTTGCAAGATGACTGAAAACACAACAATATTTGGATTAAGAGCTATCATTGAAGCCATTGATAGTGGGTCAACACTCAATAAGGTATATCTTCAGAAAGGACTTAGAGGAAGTTTATTTTTTGAATTAGAAACTCGTATTAAAAAAGAGCGAATTACTACAAGTTTTGTTCCTGTAGAAAAATTAGACAGACTTTCTAAAAATAAAAACCATCAGGGAGCAGTAGCTCAAATATCTCCAATAGCGTTTGCAGATTTAGAAAAATTAATTGATGATAGTTTAGAGGGTACTACCTCTCCTCTATTCTTACTATTGGATCAAGTTTCTGATGTAAGAAATTTTGGAGCCATTATTAGAACTGCAGAATGTACTGGAGTTAATGGAATTATTATTCAACAAAGCGGAAGTGCTCCCATAAACGCAGAAACTATAAAAACCTCTGCTGGTGCAGCTTTTAAACTTCCTATCTGTAGAGTTAACCATATAAAAGATGCTATATACACATTACAAGCCTCTGATATAAAAATTGTTGCGGCTACTGAAAAAACAGAAGACTTAATCTATGCTATAGATTTAAAACAACCTATTGCTATTGTAATGGGTTCTGAACACAGAGGAATTAACCCATCTGTTCTAAAAATTGTAGACTATACCGCAAAACTTCCTTTATTAGGAACTATAGATTCATTAAATGTTTCTGTTGCTTGTGGTGCTTTTTTGTATGAAACTACGCGTCAAAGATTATCGTAATCTTTTTAATACATTAGAATAAATTACTCACTGTCTTCATAGGGCTCCTCTACTACCTTTGGTGGTGAAAAATTACCATTTTCATCAAATAATAAATCAAATTCGGAATTGGAAAATTGATATTGTTCTTTTATAATTCCTTTTTTTCTATAGAGATAAGAAAATAGTAGACCTACTAGGAAACCTGATAAATGACCCTCCCATGAAATTCTATCTTCAGTTGGCAGTATAAGCCAAATCATACTTCCATATAAAAAAATAACAACTAGAGACATTGCGATAAGTCTATAGTGTTTTCTGATGATACCACTAAAAAAAATAAAACTAAATAATAAATAAATAGTTCCACTTGCGCCTATGTGATATGAACCTCTGGCAATACCCCAACAAATTAAACCCGATAAAAGTGTGCCATAGATAAGAACCTTATGGGCAATTGTTCTGTAGAAATAAAACAATGAGGCCAGCAATACAAATAAAGGCACAGAGTTGTTAGAAAGATGGGAAGCATCACTATGTATAAATGGAGAAAAAAAAATACCTCTAAGGCCTTTTATTTCTCTGGGTAGGATTCCATAGGAGTTAAAATTATATCCAAATCTAATTTCTATCCAATAAATAAACCATATAGACAGAATAGCAACTGCTGGAATCCAGAGTACATTTCTATGATAACTAAGAGCATTGTTATTTTGCATGAATAAATCTAATCAAAAATAAATCCAATTACTAAAATAACAACTTCTGTCATAAATCTTTACTATTTTTATAGTTATGAATGAACCTTTGGCAGAAAGAATACGCCCAAAAACACTTGAAGACTATATTAGTCAGCGCCATTTAATAGGTGAAAAAGGAGTTTTAACCCAACTTATTAAACAAGGAATACTTCCATCTATAATATTTTGGGGACCACCCGGTATTGGTAAAACCACCCTGGCAAACATTATAGCAGCAACATCTAAACGCCCTTTTTTTACACTAAGTGCCATCAGCTCTGGAGTTAAAGATGTGAGAGAAATTATAGAAAAAGCAAAAAAAGGTAGTGGTTTATTTACAACTAAGAATCCAATATTATTCATAGATGAAATTCACCGTTTTAGCAAATCTCAACAAGACTCTTTATTAGGAGCGGTAGAGAAAGGGTGGGTTACCCTTATTGGAGCAACTACTGAAAACCCAAGTTTTGAGGTAATACCAGCGCTATTGTCTAGATGTCAAGTATATATCTTAAACTCATTTGATAAAAGTGATTTAATCCTGTTACTAAATAGGGCTATAAAAAAGGATCCTATTTTATCGAAAAAAGAGATTAAACTGAAAGAAACCGATGCCTTGCTACAAGTTTCTGGAGGTGATGCACGTAAATTATTGAATATTTTCGAATTGGTGGTAGGGAATGAAGATAAGATCACCCTCACTAATAAATTGGTGCTGGAAAAAATTCAACAAACATCAGTAAGATATGATAAAACTGGAGATCAGCATTACGACATTGCTTCGGCTTTTATAAAGTCTATAAGAGGAAGTGACCCTAATGGAGCAGTATATTGGCTTGCAAGAATGATCGAAGGAGGTGAAGATGTAAAATTTATTGCTAGAAGATTACTAATAGCAGCTTCAGAAGATATTGGAAATGCTAATCCTACAGCCTTAATTTTAGCCAACAATACGTTTCAGGCTGTTAGTGTTATTGGTTATCCAGAATCTAGAATTATTTTAAGCCAATGTGCAGTATATCTGGCGAATTCTCCAAAAAGTAATGCCTCGTATATGGCTATAAATAAAGCTCAAGAAATTGTAAAGAAAACAGGAGACTTACCGATACCACTTCACTTAAGAAATGCACCTACAAAATTAATGAAAGCCTTAGCGTATGGGAAAGACTATAAATATGCTCACGATTATCAAGGAAACTTTGTGCTAGAGGAGTTTTTACCTGAAAGTATTACAAATACAAAAATATATGATCCTGGTGAAAACCCCAGAGAAGAACAGTTTAGAGAAAAACTAAAGAATACATGGGGGGATAAATATGGCTATTAAAACTTAATTTGGAGTTTTCTAGTGATTAGTAATTGGTCCTCATAATATTCCACAAGCCAATGGTTCCCTTTATTACTTAATACTCCGTTTTTATTCTTTATAATAAATACATCCTTTTTACTCGTAGTAAGAATCTCAAAAACAAGCTCATTAGTAGAATTTATAAGTTGATAACCTGTTTTACTTTTCTGCGCACTCAATTCATAAGCCGTAGAAGTTTTCTTTTCTTTAGCTGTTGTATCTAAAACTTCTAAGGGTGGTTTTTCAGTAGCTTTTACCTCGGAAGCTTTCTTTAATTCTTGAGTCTTATTTTCAGTAGTTAAATTTTCAATTTTTTGAGATGAGAAAGAAGCATAAATAAGATTCAAATTTTCAATTGTAGAAAAAGCATTTCTAATGGATTCCCTGTACGATCTTTCATAGTCTTTAAGTTTACTAGCACCTAATTTTGATGTGTACAATAGGTTACCATTACAATCGACTAACTCAATATAGTTTCTAGTGGCAAAGAGATTAGACTTATCTTTTACATCTACATGCAAAGCACTGCATTTATTGTAATACAACTCCTCTGGAAGTTCTTCATTATCTAAATACACTTCATAACCAGCCTTAGAAAATAAAAATTTTGTAAAGGAATTGGCTTTGTAACGATTTACCTGTTTTAAGAAGTCAAATGTACTTTTAACAATTACGTACTGTTTATTTGAAGGGGTACTTTTTTGTCCAAAAGAAGGGGAAATCAAAAAAATAAGCAAAAGAAAAAAGCAAATCTGTTTCATAATTAGTCTATTACAATATTAAACCCAAAATTAAAAGCAATGGAATTAGCAGTGGATACATCAGCTACGCCTAATAGGTTATCTAAACCTCCAAACACATGTAGTTTGCCTAATTGAAGCGAAGTTGCAGCGCCAAAAATAGTAGAAGAATAGTCATTTATCGTGTGGGTAAACTTGGTGTGTACTTTTTTTGAAAAAGAAGCCTGATAGAAACTCGTGAAAGAAAATTGAGGTTTTATGGGTCTCATTATATTGTGGAGTTGAAAACCTACAGCGTTGTAGTAATATTGTTTGTGAGTTTTAGAATAACAACTTTTACTCCGTTTTTCTCCAAAACTATACTTAAATGCAGCATTAATTTTCATTGGTCTCCATGAGGTATAGGCTTCCTGAGTCTCTTCTGTAATCACTCTATCTCTAAAATCTTGTTCAACTTGCTGCCAGTAATTACTGAGGCTGGAGGTATCATATTCAAAATTTAAACCATCTAAAGTATAATTTCCATTGATATTGAAATTTTTAGTATTTTTTGAGTGTTTTACGAAACCTATATCTAGTAAACTCGCCGTAAATTCGAGTTGAGGTGTAAAATGGTAGGTAAGACCAACATCTAATCCTAGACCTAAATTACCACCGAGAAAAGTTCTAGAAAAATATTCATTCGGAGAATCTACATATTCATCATCAGCATCTACTATACCAGAGGTTCTAACTTGACCGTTTATATTATTTAAGGATTGACGTATGATATTTTCATTGCTCGTTGTAGAACTAAAAGTTCCAGAATTATTAAGGGATTCGATATTTATACTCGAGGAATAAATTTTAACTCTTGCTCCAATATTAAGTTTCTCACTTACTTTCTTTGAAATTCCAGCATGTAAAACTCCTAGAAAATCACCTTTCATAGAAACTTGAGATAAAGAAAAAGTACGGTTTAAAAAAGGTGCATTACCGTAATAAAATAATTCTATGAAGTCTTTTGGCATATAACTTATAAAATCAAGCTCTTCATAAAACCCAAAACTTAAGTATGTTTTTTTATCCAATCTAAAACCAATATTTAAAACCTCTATTTTAGTATTAAAACTCATATAATCTGTTGAATTGATTTTATTCAATACGCCTTCAAATCGAGTTCTAAAAGCTCTAGAATCATTTGAAAATAAGTCATTTAGATTAAATCCTGTGAGTCCAAGATTAAAGGAAAAATCAGATAACATAGGAATACCATAATGGCTTTTGAAATTTGTTTCTGCACCAGGATTTAACAGTAATGTTTGCGGTGACTCCCCAAAAGAAAAAGCTAATTTCTGTTGAGATTTTAATGAAATCGTAACAGTTAAAGCTATGAATAATAGTGATTTTTTCATTTTTATTTTAAATACTTAAATGAAAAGTTCCAGTAGATTTGAACTTTATTATTTGGTAAATATTCGGATCAATTTGTGTAGCTGAAGGATTTAACTTTACCTCTACACTAACTTTTCTTGAGGTTAAAAATATGGGGGAAGCTTCAATTTCAATGGATTCTGATGCTACATAATTTAAATCTTGAGGAACTATAGTAAAACTAGGAATAGTTCGAGTGATGTTATCGTTACCGTCATAAAAAATGATATTGATTTCAAAAGATCTATCAAATCTATTTTCAATTTCAAAATCAAAAACAGCTTTAAAAACATCATTTCTGATGGAAGATGATTTAAAAACTCTAAAATCTGAAGTATCTGTAATCATTGGTATTTCAGTACCTGTGGTACTGTTATAAAAATCATCTTGATTCAACTCAAAGTAAATTAAAGGTGCAGTAAGTATGGGGTCAACATTTAAATTAATTTCATCAAAATTTAAGTTATCAGTACACGAAATTAAAAAACAAAGGCTAAAAAATGCTACTAGATTTTTAATGTACATATTCATAGGATTATTTATTGAATCGTATTTTTTTTAAGTTTTAAAGATATTCTTTTAAATCTAATAGATTGTATATTGAAGTTATATTTTTTGGAATTAAATTTGAATTCTCTGAGTTGAAGTGTATGGCTTTAATTCCACAATTCAGAGCTCCCTCAATATCAGCTTCAAGGTTATCTCCAATCATAATACAATTAGAAGCATTTGCATTTACTTTTTCTAATGCATATTCAAATACTTTCTTATTTGGTTTTTTAACGCCTACAGATTCTGAGGTGATAATTGCATCGAAAAAATTATAAATACCAGATTTTTTCATTTTTTTGGTCTGTATTTCTTCAAAGCCATTTGTAATAATATGAAGTTTATAGTGCGTTTGTAAATATTCTAAGATCTCAAAGGTTCCTTCGAATAGATGGTTGTGGTTGGGAAGTTTGGCAATATATTCATCTGAAAGCTGATGTATGACCTCATCTTTAACAGGAAGTTTTAGTGCATCAAAGGTTTCCTTCAATCGTAGATATTTTAGTTCTTTTTTTGTCACTTGTTCTTCTCTATATTTTTTCCAGTAGCTAAAATTAATTGGAATGTATATGTTTAAAAACAAGTCAATATCAACGGTTACATTAGCGGCTGGTAAAATTTCTTTAAAAGTTAATGCAGAATTTTTTTCAAAATCCCAAAGTGTGTGATCTAAATCAAAAAAAACATGTTGTATTTTCATAGGGTAAATATAATAATCTAGCGTTAAAAATGTTTGAACTTATTATATATTTGATTTTTAAGCTATAACTGTTGAAAAAAAAGCTTCATATATTATTTTTGTGTGGATGGTATCCGTCTTCGGTACTTCCTCAAAATGGGGATTTCATTATGAGACATGCAGAAGCTGTGAGTAGAAAACATCGGGTTAGTGTATTGCATATTATTTCTAAACCTGGGGTGTCAAAAACTGAAATTGAAATGATAAAAGAAGGTGATTTAGCTACCTACATTGCCTATATACCACCGAGTTTTAATCCAATTATAAAATTAATTAGATTCTGGAATGCCTATAAAAACATACTGAAGAAAATAGGAGGTTTTGATCTAGTTCATCTCAATAAACTATACCCTTTTGGTGGATTTGCTCTTCATTTAAAAAAAATAAAACAGCTTCCTTATATCATTTCAGAACACTGGACAGGCTATCATTTGAAAGCGCAGAAATCATTGCCTTGGGCGGAACGCGTTTTATCAAAAATAATTACAAAAAATGCAAGTTTTATATGCCCTGTAAGTACAGATTTAAAAAATTCAATGTTGAAATCTGGATTAAAAGGCAGCTATGAAATCATTCCAAATGTGGTAGATACTCATCTTTTTAAACCGGCAAAAAAAACAACTAAAAAATTTACAATTACTCACATCTCTAACTTACAGGATCAGCATAAAAATATCTCTGGCATGTTGCGAGTTGCTAAGCAACTAGAAAGTTCTATTCCCTCTTTTCAATGGAATTTTATCGGTGGAAAGAAAGATCCATACAATAGATTAATTGAAGAATTAAACTTCAAGAAAAATACAATCCATTTTATGGATCAACTAAGTCATAAAAAAATTCCAAAACAATTAACGGAATCCGATGTATTTGTACTTTTTAGTAATTATGAGAATTTACCCTGTGTAATTTTAGAAGCTTTTGCCTGTGGAATTCCAGTAATTTCAACAGATGTTGGAGGTATTCAGGAATTTTTTCCAAATGATTTTGGGTTTCTAATTGAAAAAAATAACGAAAATCAACTTGTAGAAAAGATTTTAGAAATACATCATAATCCTATCACAAAAAGTAATAGTATGCACAAATATGCGAATACTAATTTTAGCTCAGAAAAAATTTGTGAATCATTTTCAGAGCTTTACCTTAAAGCATTAAACTAAAAAGAATTGGGTGATATTAAAGAATATATAAAAGGATTCATAGATCGATCGGGGAACTATGTTTTTTTGTCTACTTTATTTTCAAGAGGCCTCTCTTTTTTAGGCTCTTGGATTGCTTTACAACTCATAGATCATGAGGAACTGGGAATTATTCTGTTTGCTTTTAGTATTGTTCAGTTTATCATCCCAATTGGCGGTTTTGGTTTACATCAAAGTCTTATCAGGTACGGTGCTTTATTAAATTCTAATGAAGAAAAACAAGAACTCTTTTCCTATGTGCTCAAAAAAGGAATAATTGCTTCCATATTAATTATCTTTTTATTGAATATTATCGGTTATTTTATTCCATTTCAATTTGATAAGACTTATGGGTACTTTTCTTTTTTAACACTCACTATCCTAACAATTTTTATACTTGAAATTATAAAAATACAATTCAGACTTCAGCATAAAAATAAGTTATATGCCCTAAGTGAATTTTGGTATAATGTGATTTTGGTGATCCTAATTTTTATTTTAAGTTCTTACTTTGATGGGTTCGGATATGTCGTAGCTTTAATTGTATCACCACTTGTCACAGTACTTATTTTCTTAAAAAAACTAAACATTAAACTAAGCTCAACAAACAACTTAACAATTACCAATTTCTATTTCTGGAGATATGGTTTTTTGGGAGGAATTTCCAATGTTGTTACTCAATTACTTATTCTAGTTGATCTCATATTAATTGGACACCTCATGGGCGATCCTATTCAAGTGACTAACTATAGATATATATCCATTATACCTTTTAGTCTGTTATTTTTACCAAGAGTGTTTATTACAACAGATTTTGTGACATTTACAGAAAAGATAGCAGATCGGCAGTATATCGCCAAGTACATAAAAAATTATGTGCAATTGTTTGCGATTATCAGTATAATTATTCTTGTTGGCAGCTATTTATTTGCAAGTGAAATTCTTTCGATATTTGGTAAAGAGTACATGATGTACTCAGAGTCTTTTTTAATCTTGATCATAGGTGTTATTGGTATTTTCTTATTAAGGGGAGTTTATGGAAATTTATTGGCATCCATAGGAAGAATTGAGGTCAATTATTATATCATTTGTGCTGCATTACTAATTAATATCATAAGCAATCATTATCTAATTCCAATATACGGCATCAAAGGTGCAGCCATTACTTCAGCAATTTTAATGTGGTTTACTGGAATTCTTTCCTGGTTGAGTTTCGTGTATTTATACAAAAAAAAGTATAAGAAAACTTTTAAAAATAAAGTTTAACCCGCTTCGCTACTTGTTATTTTTTAAATAACTTTAAAACTTTGGGAAGCTTATTCATTTTTAGTTGATGATATTTTTCTGTTTCTGCTCCAAAACTTTTTGAAAAACTTGCTACGCTTTTTATGGATGAGCCTCCAAAATTAAATTCTGAAAAATCCTTATTGTATTTGAAAATTACTCTGTCAATTAAAAATGTATTGGCTCCATTTTTTCTGTGGTTAAGATCTGTTGATGAGATTAGTTTGGTAATTGAGTTTTTATGTTTTAATAAAAAAACTGAGGCAACTAGTTTATTTTCTTTGTTATAAACAGCTAGTATTTCACCTATTTTTTTTTCAATACAAATAGCAATCAACTTTTCTAAATTGGCATAGTCAGTTTCTTTTATATTAGGCGTTCTTTTACCAATGTTATTTTTAAAAAGCTGAATTAAATTACTTGGACAATCATTCCATTTTTCAATCAAATCAGCTGCAGCAGCTTTTTGTAAATCCTTTTTCCTGTCTTTTCTGTACTTGGATAAAATTGAACTATACGTTGTATTTAATACTAATTTCTGGCATTGTTTAAATTGTAAAAATTCAGGATATAACTCAAAATTATTATGAGTATTGGTTCTTAACTCAACAAATTTAAATTTATTAAAAAGAGGGGTTAGAAATTCATTTTCATTAATAACATCTTTAGAGAAAACTCCTAATTGTAACACCCAAAAAGGCGGATATACATATTTGATCCCATATTTTTTTCGCCAAGGAAGTGGCATCACTGCTTCATAATCGTTTAAAACCAATACATCCCAATTGTTGCAAACAATGTCTAAATACCATGAGAAGGCATAAATCTTAGACTGTATTGAAGTGTCTATACACTGGTTGTATTTCTCTTCATCTAAATGTTCTCTGTGAATGTATTTAATTGACATGAGTGTGAATTAATTTTTGCATCTTCTCATAGACCTTTTTCCATCCATTCCATCGAAGGTATCCACTGAGACTCTCATTGTGAAATAGTGTAATAAAAGTTCCATTAACGTTCATTACCTCATTCAATAAATCTTTAGTTCTTCCCAAAGACTGTTTAGGAGTGAGTCCCATATAATCATTAAGCGTGGTGTCCATTAAGGCAAAAGGATAAATAAGCAAGGGCGTTTGTATTTCAAAATCCAAATCAAAAAAATGAAAGGGAATTGAGGTACTGGCCCTGAAACCAACATGACTGGCATAACCCATAGAATAATCTTCCTCAATCTCTAAATCTATTAGATTCTGATAAGTTTCTGGTAAGCTAAACCGTAAAAAATGTTGTCTAGAAAGGGTTGTAGGAATATTAGTTATTGATTCTAAGCGTTCTTTTTCTTTTTTCAACATCCCACTATTCTTCATGGTATAATAAGAAGGATGAAGTCCAACACTCGCATAATCTGCAATATGCTTAATGAGTAATCTAAATTGTCTTTTAGTGGTGGATATATTAGTATCAAATGTGGTATAATCTGCAATGAGGAAGAAAAAAATAAGGTCTACATCATACTTTTTACTCAAAGTTAAGATCTGCTCAAAGGTATTGTTGGGATCTTTTTTAATTCTTAGAATTACCAATAGCCTGCTCCAAAAACTTCTGATTTGTAACTTGAAAAAATCTGAAATTAACGCACCCAAAGTTCTTACAAAGCTCTTATACTTATAGGCAAAAGCATTATCTACATCTATGGTAGAAATGTAGCGAAATTTACGATCTGGAAAATGATATTCTGGGAAACGTAATTTTAAAATAGTTTTTAGTTTTACAACCCAAATATCTACTACAGGTTTTTCTAAAAATTTAAAATTATACGCTAAGCTTTGCTCTGCTGTAAATCGTTCATGCACATCTCTTACATGAGGTAAATACTCTTCATATCTTGAAATCAGATAAAAACTTGCCGCAAAAATATCAAATGGGATACTAGATTGTGCTCCTGCACTAAAAAAACAGGGAGTATCCTCCCAAGATGATAGGGTTATTTCTAGATCATTTATACCCTGTTCAAACAGCAAGTCATTACTTTTTACAAAGAATTCATTCCCTAAGGGAAACTTTGTATAACTCATTTTTGGTCCATTATGGGCAACAAAATCCTCAACTTTAGTTGTAAAAGATACCGGAACAAGAAGAACTCGAGTAAAAATATGCTTGAAGATATACCGAACTCGTGGAGTAATCTTATGCGTATAGACAAGTATCAAAACTAAAAAAGCGGTTTAAATTTCACCATTATCGGCAAAGCTAAAATAAGACTTTTCAGTAATTATTAAATGATCTAAGAGTTTAATATCTAAACTTAGCCCTCCTTCTTTAATTTTCTTAGTAATCTTTTTATCTTCCCTACTTGGATTTAGTGAACCTGAGGGATGGTTATGGCATATAACAACAGCCACAGCCGAAAGTTCAATGGCTTTTTTAAATAAAAGTCTAACATCTACCAGTGTTGCAGTTATACCTCCTTTGCTTAACTGATATTTTGAAAGTACTTCGTTAGCATTATTTAAATACAGCACCCAAAACTCTTCATGAGCTAACATCCCAATTTGGGGTTGCATCATAGAAAAGACCGCTTGACTACTGTGTATTTTAGGCTTATAAATAAAAGATTCCAATTGCCTTCGCTTTCCAAGCTCCAAAGCTGTTACTATGGTGATGGCTTTTGCTGGACCTATACCGTTAAATGCCGTTAATTCTTTTACCGAAAGCTTCGCCAATTCATGAATGTTGTACTGTACAGATGCTAATATCCTTTTTGACAGGTCTACTGCACTTTCTTTTTTATTTCCCGAACTAATTAAAATCGCAAGAAGTTCTGCAGCACTTAATGCTGAAGCTCCTTTACTCATTAATTTTTCTCTGGGTCTATCCTCTGTAGCCCATGATTTAATGGTTAATTTTTTCATTTTGCAACTTTTTCTTTAAAGATACAAAACAGGTTTAAAATGAATATCGAGGGTTATTTTGGGGTACACTATATTAAGTTTTATATCTTTGTAGGATATTTCTTACGATTTATGAAAATTATTATTGCAGGTGCTGGAGACGTTGGGTTTCATTTAGCAAAGCTATTATCTTACGAATCACAAGATACGTATGTCATAGATTTTGATGGAGAAAAACTAAATTACATCAACAATCACCTAGATGTCATTACCAAAAAAGGAGATGCTACATCGATAAAACTACTTAAGGAAATTGGTATAGAATCTACCGATATACTTCTAGCGGTTACAGAATCTCAAAATACTAATTTTACCGTTTCTGTAATTGCGAAGTCTTTAGGGGCAAAGAAGACCATCGCCAGAATAGACAATCCTGAGTTTCTTGAAAATGATCATATCGATTTTAAGAAATTTGGATTAGACTATATGATTTCTCCTGAACAATTAGCCGCAGATGAAATTAAAATGCTGCTGAACCAATCTTCATTTAATGACACCGTTACTTTTGAAAATGGCTTGTTTAATGTCATGGGAACCACTTTAGACTATAAATCACCACTTTTAAATACCACGGTAAGAGAAGCAAGAGCTACCTTTTCTTCAGTAGAATTCATCATCATAGCCATTAAAAGAGAAGGCATTTCTCAAACCATTATACCAAGAGGAGATACCGAGTTTAAATTGAATGACCAAGTATACTTTTCTGTTCCTCACTACAGTGTAGATAAGCTCTACCCTATTGTAGGTAAAGAACATCTAAAAATTAAAAATGTGATGGTTCTTGGAGGGAGTTCTATAGGTTCTAAAACAGCCCGAAATCTTTGTAAGGAAAATTTCAAAGTAACGCTCATAGAAAAACAACGAGAAAAATCATTACTCTTGGCAGAGGATTTAAATCAAACTTTAGTTATTAATGGTGACGGAAGAGATATTGAACTTTTAGAAGAGGAGAACATTAGAGAAATGGATGCTTTTGTAGCCGTTACTGGAGATTCTGAAACCAATATCATGTCTTGTTTGGTTGCCAAATCTAAGGGGGTTAAAAAAACCATTGCTTTGGTTGAAAATATGGATTATATCAATATTTCTCAAACCATAGGAATTAATACCCTGATCAATAAAAAATTGATTGCCGCTAGTAGTATTTTCAAACATATTAGAAAAGGTGAAATTCTTGCTTTAGCTAACCTCCATAATATAGACGCTGAAGTTTTTGAGTTTGAGGTATTACCAGGTGCAAAGGTTACCGAGGCAATTATTAGTGAATTAAACTTTCCTAGAGATGCCGTATTTGGTGGAATTATAAGAGACGGTAAAGCCTTAATTTCTGACGGAGATTTTCAAGTTATGAGTGGAGATAAAGTGATTGTTTTTTGTTTACCTGATGCCATTCACATTGTTGAAGACTTATTCAAATAAAAAATGGGAAGCTTAAACCTTAAAATTATCTTCAGGTTTTTAGGACTTACTGCAGTTCTTAACGGAGTCTTTATGTTTATTGCTATTCCTTTTAGCATGTATCACCAAGAAGTGGCTCAAATGGGCATTTTAAATGCAGGAATTGTTACCGTATTTATAGGTTTAATTCTTTATTTTTTCAACAAACCCACCTCCACTACAATTCAAAAAAAAGAAGGGTATCTTATTGTAACATTAGGTTGGTTAACGCTATCCATTACAGGAATGTTGCCTTACTTGTTTACGGGAACAATTCCATCGATAACCAATGCATTTTTTGAGACCTTATCTGGGTATTCTACCACAGGATCCTCAATTTTAACAGACATAGAAGCCATGCCAAAAGGAATTTTATTTTGGCGAAGTGCTACGCACTGGATTGGTGGTATGGGTATTATTGTTCTTACCATTGCTATATTACCACTTCTCGGTATCGGAGGCATGCAATTGTTTATGGCAGAAGCACCAGGGCCCTCAGCAGACAAATTACATCCAAGAATTACAGATACAGCAAAGCGTCTTTGGTTAATTTATGTTACACTTACCTTTGCAGAATTCTTTCTTCTCAAAGTAGCGGGTATGAGTTGGTTTGATGCGATTAACCATGCAATGGCCACTGTAAGTACTGGTGGGTTTTCAACTAAAAATGCAAGTTTATCGTATTGGAATGCCATGCCTATGGTACAATATGTGATCATCTTTTTTATGTTTGTAGCCGGTACTAACTTTGTACTCACCTACTTTGCATTAAAAGGAAAAGTAAAAAAAGTACTACAGAGTGAAGAATTCAAATATTACTTTTTTGGTATTGTAAGTATGACTGCACTTGTAGCAGTAATTATTTTATGCTTTCAAGATGAAACTTTACAAACTACCGTAGCCCATCCAGCAGTTTTTGGCGCTACAGAAAGCGCGATTAGACATGCCCTTTTTCAAGTTACTTCAATCATAACCACTACTGGTTTTATAACTGCAGATTTTACCATGTGGAGTTTCTTTGCTACTGGTATTTTCTTTGCCCTCTTTTTTGTTGGAGGTTCTGCAGGGTCTACTAGTGGTGGAATTAAAATTGTTCGGCATATTGTGATGTTAAAGAATAGTTTTTTAGAATTTAAAAAAACCTTGCATCCAAGTGCTATTATTCCTGTTCGCTACAATGAAAAGGCAGTGAGTCAAACCATTGTGTTTAACATCCTTTCTTTCTTTGTAATTTACATGCTAATTTTCATGATTTCTTCTGTAGTGCTGACATTTTTAGGTTTAGATTTTACCTCAGCCTTGGGGGCTGCTG
>Ga0209532_1000942_pt1 | contig 24126 bp, 16 predicted proteins | sample COG_02_FD_184746 | JGI IMG/M metagenome (GOLD analysis project Ga0209532, IMG submission 184746) | Pelagic Microbial community sample from North Sea - COGITO 998_met_02 (SPAdes) (version 2) | ecosystem: Environmental > Aquatic > Marine > Neritic zone/Coastal water | place: Helgoland, sampling... | reverse complement strand
GAGAACACCATCAGGAATTCAAACTAATAACATTTCAGGATATACATTGTTTAATAATTATTTTGCACCAGTACTGACTAAACCTAGTTTTACAACACTAAGAAATATTTTCCAAGATAATGGAGGTGGAGTTTCAGGTTATTTTGCGGATGATTGTATAACACCCACACCAACACCTACAAATACCCCAACACAAACTCCAACTCCATCACCAATCCTATGGTCACCAAATTCGACATTAACACCGGTCGCTTGGATTGACGCATCAGATACTTCGAACTATACAAGAAATGGAACAAGATTATCTTCAGTAACTGATAAAGCGGGAACTTATACTATGACAGTTGCAGGTGATACGACAACTAACTCATCAACTCAAAATGGATTGAATGTATTTCAGTTTGATGGTAACGGTGATTACTTACAGAGTACATCCTACGAATCACAAGTGTCATCGGGTAACCATTGGTCTATTGGTTTATTTAGATATGATGGAACTAATAATACCAAAAATTCATTTTGGAGTTATGAAACAAATCAATCACCAAAAAGAGATTATGCTATAAGTGCGGGAGCATCAAATAATACATGGCCAGGTGAATTGGATTTAGATGGTTTAAGTAGTAATAGAATTAGTACTACAATTGGCGGTAAATTAGATTGGACAGGTTTAGGAGGATTAAATAGATACCAATGGTATATTGTTGTATGTTTCTTTAATAAAACAGGAAACCAAATCGGTATAAGAATAGATGGACGAACAAATACCTTCTCACCTGTAAATGATTATGATAATTCATTATCAACAAATCAAGAATTGAGATTAATGAGAAATAGGTCATCAGTTGAACTTAATGGTCGAATGGGTGAGTATATCGCCTACGCATCCTTACCGGGTACGGGTGGTACCGACCTAACTGAGTTAGAAAAGGCTGAGGGTTATTTGGCTTGGAAATGGGGACGAACAGGAGCGTTACCGTCAAACCACCCATATAAGAATAGTCCCCCGACTGCCTAATTAAATATATAAACTATTTATAAAATAAAAAGAAAATGGCTAATTTAACGATAGAACAATTAACATCATTTACAGGTACACCACAAAATAGTGACCTTATTATTATCCATGATGGTAATAACGCCAAAAAAATAACATACGCAGAATTATTAACAAAAATTTTCTCAGGTTCAACATCATTACAAGCTGATGGGTCACAATTTAATTTGACAGGACATATAATTCCAACAACAAATGATGTCTATGATTTGGGTAGTGCAGAATATAAATTTAGAGACTTATATTTGGGTAGTACTACAATACACATTGGGGATAAAACAATTAGTGAAACTAATGTTGATGACAGTATGGAGATTAAAAATATCTCTGTACCTACATCTCCAACCTCTGAAGGAAATAAAGGTGATGTTGTCTTTGATGATAATTTTATGTATGTCTGTATATCACAAAATTCTTGGAGAAGAATTAACATAGATACTTCTTGGTAAATTTATTTTTTTAAATAACAAATTAATACTGTAAAGTATTTATAATACATGGCAAATGGGATTAGGTTTAGTAGTGATAATTTAAGTGGTGAAACGGTACATATTAGTTTTACTGCGGACACAGGTTCGACGATAACGGATTTTGGTGTGGTTACTCTACCTGCCGATTTGACAACAGATTACTTTTATGGAACTTATACGATTTCTGCTGAGACATATGAGGCGACTTATGTTTACGTAATTGACCATCCAACACCAACACCAACACAAACACAAACCGTCACACCAACAGTGACTGTCACCCCAAGTGTTACGGCATCCGTAACTCCATCAGTTACACAAACAATCACACCATCCGTTTCATTAACAAGAACACCTACATCAACTCCTCAATCAACAAGTACCCCAACAGCAACTATTACCTCATCTGTAACTTCAACCCCAACAGTTACAATAACTTCCACACCTACAGGTACTCCTGTTGCTACCTCAACAAGTACTCCGACAAACACTCCGGCGTCAACATCAACACCGGTAGGTACAAGTACTTCAACTCCGACATCTACACCGACATCTACACCTCAAACCACTTCAACTCCAACACCTACAGGTACACCAGTGTCTACCCCTACGTCAACTGTCACCGCATCTCCAACACCAACAGTTTCGGTTTCTGACACTCCAGGTGCTAGTGCGACACCAACACCGACAATATCTACAACTCCTGATGTTACGCCAACAAATACTCCAACTTCTTCAGTTACTCCATCTAATACTGCAACATCAACACCGACAAATACACCAACACAAACACCAGGTGGAACATCAACACCAACACCAACGGTAACGTCGAGTGTATCAGTAACACCTCAAGCCACATTGACAAGTACACCAACGGGAACACCAGGTGGAACGGCAACTCCAACACCAACACCATCTGTAACTTCGTCAGTAACACCAACAGTTACTGCCACAAACACTCCAACTCAATCAATAACACCGTCGGTAACCACCACTGTAACACCTACAGTATCGGTATCGAACACTCCAGGTTCAAGTGCAACTCCGACACCTACAGTTTCATTCACACCTACAGTCACATCGTCAGTAACACCAAGCGAGACACCAGGTGGTACTGCAACACCAACACCTACAAGTTCAGTCACCCCTTCAACCACGCCACAATCAACATCAACAAGTACCCCAACAGGAACACCAGGTGGAACATCAACACCAACACCAACTGCATCATCAACACCACCAGTTACTCCAACGTCAACACCGACATCGACAGTGACCGCGACGGTAACGTCAACACCACAATCAACGGCAACAAATACGCCAACACCTTCAGTCACCTCAACATCGACGGTCACACCCACAGCATCTGTGACACCAACGATATCATTTACCCCAACAAGTTCACCAACACCTTCGGTATCAAATACACCGGGTTCAAGTTCAACACCAACACCTACAGTTTCATTTACACCTACAGTTACATCATCGGTGACACCATCAATATCGGTAACTCCGACAAATACTCCAACAAATACTGCCACATCTACACCAACAAACACACCGACTCAATCGGTTACTCCATCAACCACACCACAATCAACAGTAACACCTACAGCGACTATCACACCTACCGTTACAGCAACAGTAACCGCTACAGTTACACCAACAGAAACCGCAACAAACACACCAACTCCATCCGTGACTTCATCGGTAACACCAACAGTTACAGCCACAAATACTCCGACACAAACAGTAACACCAACAGTTTCGTTGTCGAGAACACCAACTAATACGCCCACTCAATCTCCAACACCGACAAATACAGTAACACCAAGTAATACGCCAACATCGTCGGTTACACCAACAGCGTCGGTCACACCAACTTCTTCGGTCACACCAACAGCTTCGGTAACTCCGACAGCATCGGTAACACCTACTCAAACGGAAACGCCAACTGTTACACCAACATCATCAGTAACTCCTACAGCACAACCAACAAGAACTCCTGATTCGACAACCACCCCTACACCAACACAAACAGTGACCCCGTCTAATACACCACAAGCCACAGTAACACCGTCAGTATCAATCACGCCTTCAGTGACACCATCAGTAACACCTTCAACTGTTTATTACCCTGTCTATATGTCTGGATGTTGTGATAATTCAATATACATTATTAGGGTTCCTGGTACAAATGGTCAGACACTTCAAGGATATATGAATGACCCAACAGAAAATCCATTTGTTTACTTAAAATCTCAACCAAACTTCACAAGTAATTGTGTTACATTTATACCAGCACAGGATAATGCGTTTGATTTAGGTATCCTTCAGGGTAGTTTTGACGGAATTGGTCAACAAGCATGGGATTACCAAGTTAGTACGGCATTTGCAAGTTGTGATGCATGTACAGCGGAAAACGCTTGTACATATCAAGATTTCCAAGTTGAGGGTATCACATACGTTAATGGAGTTTGTACCCCATCTGGATTCATAACAACAGCTAGAGTATTAGGTGGTATTGGTACACCGGCAATTGGTAATTATGTATCGTTAAGTAATAAAGGATTAACATATACTTGTTGGTTAATTCAGACTAATCACGATACTCCTGAACCAGTATCTGAAACAATAGACGCTTGGGGAACATCATGTGCATTCTGTGCGTTACCAACACCAACTCCAACGAGAACACCTACGGCAACACCTTCAGTTACACCAACGATTTCAGTTACACCATCGGTAACGAAGTCACCTACACCGACACGTACACCAACTAAGACACCGACACCAACACCTTCACAGTCTTTATCACCTGTGACGATTTCATTGGACTACAATAGTGTTACATGTAGTAGAGGTGTGGCAAATGTTTATGTTAACGGTACACTTCAATCGTCATACACGGCATTGGGTACGGGTAATGATTCAACCGACACAATTCAAGCATACCCTGGAGATACAATCTTGTATTACGGTCAAGCGACGTTTGTTGGAGGTGCGGGATGTCAAATTTATGGTTCAACAGGATTTAGTGGGGGTGTTACAGGACAGAGTGTACCAGGTATTAGTAGACTTAGTAGCCAATCACCGAATACTGATTCACAATCATTCACACTGGGTAGTAACAACATTACAATTAGTTACACTTACACTGTTAACCCAATTTAATAGAAATAATAACTTAAAATATAAAACCCCTCTTCGTAGGGGTTTTTATTTATATGGATATTTATAGACATGGAATTCTTTATAAAACAAAATAGTGAGCTACCAATCTTGAAGATGGGTGTAGTTAGAGACGGTAGAACGGATTCATGGAAATCGTTTGATGCCGACTTAGATAACGCCACTATACGTTTTTCAATGAAGGAAGAGTCTACTGGTATACCAAAGATTGTGATGAACAACGCGTTTATTACTGAGAAAACACAAGAAAACCCTGACTCAACAATAGAATATTATATTTATTATAAGTGGTTAAGTAGGGATACCAAACGAAAAGGTCGATATATAGGTGAGTTTTCAATCATTAACTCAATGGGTGAACTAATCGCACCAATAAGAGAGAATTTATATATTAACATTATTTAGTTATGAGTGGCAAGAAAAAAACCAAGACAAATAGTTTGACTTAACAATCTCACTTATCTATTATTTGTTGGAATGTCAAGAGTAACCATATCATAACGATATGTGTAAAATATCTCAGACGAAAAACAAATATTATGGTATCTCAAGAAGTAATCGAAGAATTCCTCTTAGGTGAGGACCCCGAAAAGTATATCGTAGCGTTAGAGTATGACTATCGCTCAGGGAAAATTTTTAAAGTCATACAAGACCCTATTCAGGGCAAACAAATCAAAACGGACAGTTTTATTCCATTCGCTTGGGTTGGTGACCTTCACGGAAAGAAATTCTATGGTGGTTCCAAAGCTGCTCAGAAACAAGCAATGTCTACCCACGGTATTCTTATTGAAAAACAAGACACACGAGGGGACGAGAGAATGGAACAAGGTTTAAAGTATATTGTTAAAACCACAAAGACCTATTCTAATTTAGTTAACTTTTTTAAAGGAGGTGGGTTAGACCCATGGGAGAGAGGTAATTCAGAACACATAATGATTTTACCTCCAACAGAACAGTATCTATGTCAAAAGGGTAAGAGATTGTTTAAGGGGTTTGACGAATATGATGAAGTACACAGATTCGTATTCGATATTGAAACCACAGGTCTATCTCCTGAGACTAGTAAAATATTCCTTATTGGGATGAAGGATAATAAAGGATATGAAAAAGTTATATCCGCAAACAACGACGATGAAGAAAGAGAACTTATCATTCGCTTCTTTGATATTGTCAATCATTTAAAGCCAACCCTTATTGGTGGTTATAACTCGGCGTTCTTTGATTTTCCGTTCCTAATACGTAGAGCAGAAATACTAGGTTTAGACCCAAAGAAAATTATTAAAACCTTAAACCCTCAGGTAAACTTTCGTCAGAAAGATGGTATGTTGAAACTTGCTAATGAGATGGAGGACTTTGTTCAGATGCAAATGTGGGGATATAATGTTGTCGATATTGCACATGCGGTTCGTAGAGCACAGGCAATTAATTCTGACATTAAAAGTTGGGGACTTAAGTACATTACTCAGTTTATTGGTGCAGAGAAAGAAAATCGTGTTTACGTTCAGGGTGATAAGATTGGTAAAATCTATTTTGATAATAAAGACTACTACTTCAATCCAAAGTCAGGTGGGTATAAGGAAGTCGGAGCACCTGGTACAGAAGGTCTTATGGAGAAATACCCCGGTAGTTTTGAGAAGGTTAATGGTGAGTACTTGATTGAAAGATATCTGTATGATGATATTTGGGAAACTATGGTTGTCGATGAAGAGTTTAACCAAGCTAACTTCCTACTCGCCAAATTAGTACCTACAACATATGAGAGACTATCAACTATGGGTACCGCCACATTATGGAAAATGATTATGGCATCGTGGTCTTACAAACACGGGTTAGCAATACCTAAGAAAGGTGAGAAGAGACCCTTCACAGGGGGTCTCTCCCGTCTTTTAGCGGTTGGGTATTCTACTGATGTACTAAAACTTGATTACTCCTCTCTATACCCCTCTATTCAGCTCGTACACGATGTATTCCCTAAGTGTGATGTAACAGGTGCGATGAAGAGTATGTTGAAGTATTTCCGTGATACTCGTATTAAGTATAAAAAGTTGGCGGCAGATTTCTCATCTACAGACCCTAAACTATCATCACAATACAACCGTAAACAGTTACCGATTAAGATTTTCATTAACGCATTCTTTGGTTCGTTATCTGCTCCACATGTTTTCCCGTGGGGAGATATGGATATGGGTGAACAGATTACCTGTACAGGTCGACAATACCTACGTCAAATGATTATGTGGTTTATGGAGAGGGGATATAAACCTTTGGTTATGGATACGGATGGTGTAAACTTCTCGGTACCTGAGGGTAGAGATTCCCACACTTATGTTGGTAAAGGTATTAACGGACTTGTGGTTGAGGGTAAAGAATATTTTGGTTCTGAGGCTGATGTTGCTGAGTACAACGATATCTTCATGAGAGGTGAAATGGGTCTTGATACGGATGGTCAATGGCCAGCAACCATCAATGTTGCACGTAAGAACTACGCCTTGTTAACAGACACAGGGAAAGTAAAACTTACGGGTAATACTATTAAGTCTAAAAAATTACCGACATATGTTGCTGAGTTTTTGGATAAGGGTCTTCGTATGTTGTTAGACGGTAAGGGTCATGATTTCTTAGAATATTACTATGAATATGCTGAGAAGATTCATAAGATGCAAATACCCATATCAAAGATATCAAATAAGGCACGTGTTAAACAAAGTATTGCCGACTATAAAGTACACATTACAAAGAGAACAAAGTCAGGTTCATTTATGTCTCGTCAAGCCCACATGGAGTTGGCAATTGCAAATGATTTAAACGTCGGACTTGGTGACACCATTTATTATGTCAATAATGGACTTAGAAAGTCTCATGGTGATGTTCAGAAAAAGAAAGATGAGGTGGTGATTAACTGTTACTTAGTCAGTGAAAAAGACATCACCGACAAACCTGATATGTTAGGTGAATACAATGTACCTCGTTACTTGGCGGCATTTAACAAACGTATAGAACCTTTATTAGTTGTGTTTTCTACAGATATTCGTGGTGAGATTTTAGTGGAGGACCCAGCAACTCGTCCTTTCTTTACTAAGACTCAGACTGAGTTGGTTAGAGGTTTCCCTCGTCGTGAAGGTGACCAAGATACTTTAGAGGAAGTATTAACTCTTTCTGAGGGGGAGATAACGTTTTGGGATAAGGTCGGTATTGACCCGTTCTACATGTATGTTGACGGAACAATGGAATTAGTTAATGGTGAGTATGTTGAAAAGAATAGAGGTATTATGAGTTCTTTAAACCATCAGACGACATAATATACCAACCTTGTCCGACGTATCTTAACTCAACAGACGCACCTTTTTCAGTTTCAATTTGATTGTACTCGTCGTCGATTAATTTGTCACTGTAAATAGTAACATTAGTCATGGATTTAATAGTGATGTGGTCAGTGGTTGTCTCATCTAATGTTATAACACACTGTTCCACATTCTTTACAATAATAGCACCTTCTCCGTTAGTGGTGTGTCCAGTATTTGTACAAATGATTGAGTTAGACGTTTGAATTTCCGTACCATTTATAATTTTTGTAACGGGGTAACTCTTGTATATTCCCATGTTATATAATATATACTTGTCTTGGAAGTGCTCTGTATTGAAGTGACTTATTTAAACTTTCAGCCTGATTAGCTTTTACTTCCATCATTTTATCAGGACGTAGTCTTTCTAATCTCATTTTTAGTTCCTCTTCTAATTTTGATTTTTCATCCTTAGATTCACTCAATAATGAGTCATATTCTAACTGAAGTTCAGAGTCAGGTGTTTTTAGATTACCACTAAATTTACCTCTAACCCTACCTAAAGTTTCTTTAACATATGCGGTAAACCACCTACGTACCCATGTTTGTGCTGGTGAATTAAGTTCTTGCCAGCTTAGGTTTTCTAAGTTAACATCAGATGGTAAACGAACGATATCCGGATTTTTAGATAAACAATCTTCTCTATCTTCAGTTTCGTAGTACCAATACCACACTCTATAGTTGTTATTTGCCATGTTACCAAAATCAAACTTACCACCAGGTACGTTGTATAGGTGTATCGCTTTTTTACCTTCAGGAAGTGCGGTTATTCTATAAGTTAACTCACCACCAATAAGTCTTCTTTTAAGGTTGATATCTTGCATTCTAAGTAAAATATCAAAACCTGGCGATATGAAATAGTTACCCTGACCACCCATTTGTGAGAATCCGGCACCACCACCAAGACCAATACCTCCGAAACCACCAAACCCACCCATAAATGGGTCAAAAAATGCACCGTCTAACTCTGCACGTGAAAACCATAAAAGTTCATTTATTTCTCTACCCGCAGGTATTTCATAAATTTGTTGGTTATTTTTAAGGTCAATATAATCTTTTTTGAGTTCCGAGTCACCACCAGCTTGTAGTCCAACAATCTTAGAATACGCGTAGGTATATTGAGTTTCCCAGTCTAAAGAACGGGTAATTAAAGCCTTGGCCACGGACTGAGTATCTTGATTCATTCCATATAGAGAAGTCCACTGAGATTCAATTAACCAATCGTTCACGTATTGAGAGTAATCTTCAATAGACAGTTCCAATAGTGAATCCATCATTTCATCTTCAAGTTCAATGCCCCTTATAGGTGCACCAAGAAGGTGACGAATTCTTGTATAAAGTTTGGTTCTTTGTGGTTCTATAATTATTGACATCGTGGACTTTTATTTATAAATATCCGTTAAAGGTCATTTATTTAGGATTTACCCAACTATCACTAGGGAATGTAAATCTTCCGTTGACAATCTTTGTGTCGTCGTTTTTAAATACTATAGTCCCTTTTGAGTCATTATGGAATGCAATATAGTCGGTTGAATAAGGTTTTACATTACCTGTTCCGTATACCACTATTCTACCTTCCTCTTCTTCATAACCGTTAAATGGTTTTATTTGGATGGTTTTGTTACTTCCGTCAACTTCAACTGTTGCATCAATACCACCAATCATATCATCTTTACCACCTAACTCACCCACTTTGAATACTTTTTTGGTGTTGAATATGTCTTTCATATTAACAACGGCCTTAATTTCTCTTTCATCCCCAAACTTATTGGACTTATCTAATGACGCCATAATTGTTTGGAATGTTGCGGATTCTTGATTAAATATACGGTGTCTAAATTGAACCATTAAACTTATCATTCTTTGAACCTCAGATAGTTGACCTTTAAAATCTTTACCAACAAAATTCAGTGGGTCCTGACCGTAGTGTTTCAACACTGCATTTAGGTCATTTACTAAGATACAAAACGCACTGTAATTTGTATTTAACTTGTTAATAACTGAACGACCTGGTTGTTCAAAATCATATATACCTGACATCTGTCCTTGGGCATATTGATTTTTTTCGTAATGGAATTCTGAGTATACTTCTTTTAGTATATCCATAATTGCGAACATAAACTTCTTTTTAACCTGAGGATTTTTGTTGAATATCATTCTGTAGGTATTCACTTGTTTTGGTGAACATCCACGAGAAACACCTTCATTAATGAATTGTTTAACCATACGAGATTCATTAAGTTTACCTTTTTGGTATCGGTCAAATTGTTTGTTTACAAACGACCAATTGATTACATTAAAGAAGTTATCAACATATAAGTCTCTTTTGTTCTTATATTTTAAGTAGTATGCGTGTTCCCACAAATCTAACCCTAATAAAGGTATACCACCGTTTTTCATAGTGTTCATCATTGGATTATCCTGATTTGAGGTTGTCATAACTTTTAGGTCACCACCTTTTGTTAGTACTAACCATACCCACCCTGAACCGAATTGTTGCTGTGCTTTTTTCTTAAACTCTTTTTTAAAACCTTCGTAAGTTTTAAACTTCTTTTTAATCTTATCAAAAACAGGACCTGTCGGTTCTTGTTTTTTTGGTGATAACATTTGCCAGAATAGTTCGTGATTGTAAGCTCCTCCGGCATTATTTATAATAGTCCTGTTGTAACGAGATATACCCTTGATTAAAAGTTCTAAATCTAAATCCTTATCCTTTACTGATTTCAGAGCGTAATTTAGTTTCTTTAAATAACCTTTGTAGTGTTGATTGTAGTGAACGTTCATCGTTTCTTTATCGATAAACTTTCCTAATGAAGAGTAAGAATAAGGGAGCTTGATTGCTGTTATTCTTTTTGATTTCTTTTCTTGTTCTTGAATTATTTCTTTTTTTTCAGAATCCGAGATTTGTTTTTCTATCTCATGAATTCTTTCTTGGCTTTTTTTGAATTCCATACGTTTTCATTTTATTATAAATAATATCGTATGGGAAAATATTCTTATCTTCTTGAAATTGTATTTAATATTTCCTCAACAATGGTCCCTTTATCAACATTATCACCCATAACAGTTTCAAATACGTTCTTCTTTTTGGATAAGATATCGTAAATTGCACCTTCTATTGAGTTTTCAAATATTGGGTAAAAGACGGATACGTTTGATTTTTGTCCGTATCTATAGGCTCGGTCTTCCGCTTGTGAATGGTCAGAAGGAACGAACGAGAGGTCATTCATAATAACAGCTTCAGCCGCGGTAAGTGTGATACCCACACCCGCAGCTTTTAGGTTACCTACAAATACCATCACTTTTTCGTTGTTTTGAAATTCATCCACCGAGTTTTGTCTCGCTGGTTTACTCATTCTTCCGTCTAATGCAACGGCAGATTTTCCAAAGTGGTTTTTGATTTTATTTAATGTATCTGTAAAGTTTGTAAAGATAATAACTTTTTTTCCCTGGTCGATAATGTTTTGTGCTATCTCAATAGTGTCCCTCACCTTTTCTTCTGCGATGACTTGTCTTACTTTCATAAGTTTTGAGAACTGCACGGTTAATGAGGATGATTCCTCTGTATTATTTTCATACCAATCGAAGTATTCACCCATAAGTGCTTCGTATTGTTTTGATTTTAATCTTAGAAATACCGGTGTTAAAATTTTATCAGGTAAATCTAATATATCTTCTTTTAATCTTCTTAAGACGTGTGTTTTTGTTCGGTCTCTTAATTCTGTTAAGTTAGCTGCTCCGTTTACATTCCATACTTTTCGATTTCCAACATTGAATTGATACCCCTCACAGTATCTAATTGCGTATGCCATCCAATTATATGCGATTGGTGAGTCAACTAAGTCCAATAGGTTGAAATAGTTTATTGGTCGAGATGTCATAGGTGTTCCTGTTAACAACCAAACCTTACCAACTTTTTTACAAATGTCATTAACAATCTTCGTTCTTTGAGCTTGTTTGTTTTGAATATAATGGGCTTCATCAATTATTATTAAATCAAAACCTTCCTTTAATACTAAAGATTCTTTTACCTTCTTTAGGTTGTGAAAGTTTTTAAGGATGTCAAAGTTGATAATAGTAAAGTCGGTCGGTAACCATTTCTTACCTTCAATTATAGAAACTTCTTTATCGGTATAATTTGCAATTTCACGTTGCCAATTAATTTTTAGTGATGCAGGACATATAATCAATACTTTCTGAGCCTTACCTTCTAATGATGCAATGACCGTTGAGGTGGTCTTTCCTAACCCCATATCGTCAGCAAGAATATATTTGTCGTTACCAACTAACTTTTCAATTGCAAGTTTCTGATGTTCTAATGGTGGTCGGTGAGAATATTTTGAATAATCTATTGTGACTTTTCTTTCCTTATTTTGAATTACCGCGGCTTTAGGTAACCAAAATTCGTATAACTCTTGAGTTTCAAATAACTTACCGTATATATGGAATGATTTATCTTTCTCCACCAATATCTTTTCTACATATATTTGTGTCGGTCTCTTGGTGAGGAGTTTCTCTTCCATCATTTTTTTTCCGAAGTACTCATCCAATAACACCCATTTTCTGGCAACCTTTGGGGTGACATCATAAAAGTCAATAATGTAGTCCGCTTGTGCACGAGTCATCTTAAAATGCTTTTTGATTTGCATTTTTTTCTTTAAGGATAATATATAATTGTTATATCCCTCGTAATCTTCTAAAATACGAGTTGCCTTAATCTCAGGTACTTTTGATAATACTTTATTTTCTTCCATATGGATAAATACCCCTAATAATAATCAATTTATAGATATTTATCAATTGATGAGTCAAAGAAAAGTTCCAATAACGCGATTAAATAAATTCTTCGGTGACGAAGATTTTGATTTAGACATATCCATGGGCCAAGAATGGTTGCACGGGGATATGAATTTTACATTTGTATTATATCGTGTTGATAGACAAAGAACAAAAAAAGATGATGTTTATGGTGAGGTGGTATCCGAAGGGGTACAATACCACGCACCTGTGGAACTCAAGGGTTATGTTCAGGTTGAAGCACCTACGAATGCATTTATGGGTTCGTCAAGAATTGGACAGGTAGAACCCGGTAATCTTAAAGTTGGTATTTATCAATCTTATTTAGAGGAGATGAATGTTGACATCGAGTTTGGAGACTACATTGGTTATTATGAAAAAGAAGATAGAGTTAGATACTATTCGGTTGTTGATGACGGCCGTATCACCTCGGATAACAGACACACATATGGTGGTTATAAGCCATATTACCGCAGCGTCATTGCATCGCCGGTCACAAATGATGAATTCAACGGAATCTAATGGCACTACCAAAGAAAATAAAGAAGACTTTAGACCTGATACCTAAGAAGACAGGATTAGCGAGAAGAGAAGAACTTTTGGAGGATATTCAAAAGGATGGGACTTATTTGCCAAAAGGTATTGGTCATGCAGATTTAGACAGAGGAATGTTAGATTTCGTTAAAAATGAATTAGAAACATTTATGGATGGTAAGATTATCCCTACTGTAGATATTATCATCACCACACAAAACTGGTCACAATTTACAGAAACTTGGAATTTCCAAGATTTGGATAAGAACGTAAAACCCCCTTTTGTTTCTACGGTTAGACAACCTGAGGTACCTTACGGCTCAAACCCATCATTACAATATACTATTCCAAATAGAAAACAATTTTATTATGCTAAAGTACCGACTTGGGACGGACAAAGAAAAGGTGTTGACGTATATAAGATACCTCAACCTATTCCTGTTGATATTACTTATAATGTTAAACTGTTTGTAAACCGTATGAGGTCGTTGAATGAGTTCAACAAAAATGTATTACAGAACTTTGCGTCTCGTCAGGCATATACAAATATAAAAGGACACTACATACCAATCGTTCTTAATAATATTTCAGATGAATCTGTTTTAGATATCGACAGAAGAAAGTATTACATTCAAAACTACGAATTTACGATGTTAGGGTTCTTAATGGATGAAGAAGAGTTCGAGGTCAGTCCTGGTATTTCAAGAGCGATTACTATGTATGAAATTCCTCAACTTAATAAATCACGAAAGGTAAATCCTCAACCTGAAAACCCTAATGAGTTCCCATTAGATTTACTGTTTGTTGATGGAAACAATGAGTTGAGTGAAATTTTTAGATACACTGCGGACTTGATTGTTAAAAACGATGATAATGTTGATACCTTTTCGATTTATATTAATAATGATTATGTAGGTGATAATTTAACTAAAATTCAAATCAACACTAATGATTTGGTAAGGTTCGTAGTTACTAAAGATTCACCTGGTGAGTCAAAGATTTATACTACGGCTAAGTTATTATAATTTACTCACCGTAGATATCTTTTGGACGAGAACACTTGTCCATAATCATCTTCTCTAAAAACTTATACATTTTCAATCCATTATCCTCACAATACTCTTTTAGTGTTGAGTGTGCCTCTATGGATATCTTAATATTCTTTATCTCTTTCATAATATAAGGTAGAAAAAAGGTAGAAAAAATTCTACCTAATTAATAAATATAGTGCTGGTGTAAATGTTTTTTGAGTTTTTCTCAAATATTTATAATAAAAATAAATTCTAAAAGAAATTAAAAAACATGGCAAGTTCAAACAGAGTTTTTGTTTCTCCGGGTGTTTATACATCAGAAAGAGACTTGAGTTTCGTAGCACAAAGTGTGGGTGTAACAACTATGGGTGTTGTTGGTGAGACCTTAATGGGTCCTGCGTTCGAACCTATATTCGTTAGTTCATACGACGAATTTCAAGCATACTTCGGAGGCACAAATCCAACAAAATTTGTAAACACACAGATTCCAAAATATGAGGCGGCTTATATTGCAAAAGCGTATTTACAGCAGTCTAATCAATTATTCGTAACAAGAGTACTCGGTTTGTCGGGTTATGATGCTGGACCATCATGGTCAATTACTACACAGGCAAATTTAGACTCGAGTACACTATCAACACCAACGTTATCGACTTGGTCTACAACATTCACCGGTAATACAGGTACAACAAGTACTGTGGAATTTACAGGTTCGTTTAGTAGTCCTTTAAGTGATTTCATCAACGATAAAATTACTTTATACAATGGGGACTCAACAACAATGTCGGGTCAATTACAATCTTTTGTACATAGCTTAATACTTGATAACTCACTATCAGCAACTACGGGTGCACAATGGGGTGTGGTAACAGATGCGGTATATAACTCATTTACAGGTGCTGGATATTCAGTTTCATCCTCGAATAACTTCTTATCAGTTGACGGTTTGTATAACTCAGTTGCTGACTATGATGATTCATTGATGGACCCTTGGTATTATGCTTGTTTCGAACCTGGTTCGGGTGACAACTATTCGGGTATTTCATTCAATGTTGTAATGAATAATGATTTTACTGACTTAGGTGGTGGTAACTTCTCAGGAACTATCAGTGGTTCAGTATTAACATATGATGCATCGGCATTTACTGAATACAATGATGTTGTGGTTACAACATTCCGTTCAAGAGGTATAAACAGTAATAGTGACGGTGGTCCAGTATATATGGCAAGTGGAGTATCACAAGTCACTATGGACTGTTCAGGTGTTTATGCTGATGTACAGAAAAATCCTTTCTCTTCGTTTGGTATTTCAGGTGTTACTAATGCTGGTGATAATTTTACATTTAAAACGTCATTCTCATTAAGCGACACTAACTATATCAATAAAGTGTTTGGTGGTACTAACTTTGGTAAGAGTAGAAATGAATTCCCATTATTTGCGGAAGAAGTTTATTACTCACTATTAAATGAAGGTTATAAGTTGGGTAAGATTCGTGGTTTAAACTGTGAACTTACTGCGTTACCATCGGCTAGACAAGATGATGGAAATAACACGTCTATTGGTTGGTATTTAGAACAATACCAAACACCATACACACCTTTCATTGTTTCAGAATTGAGAGGTTCTCAAGTAGACAGACTATTCAGAGTTATATTAATTTCTGATGGTAATGTCGCTAACAACCAAGTTAAAGTATCGATAGCTAATGTATCTTTCGCTAACTTAACGTTCGATATTTTAGTTCGTGATTACTTTGACACGGATGCAAATCCTGTTGTTATTGAGAAGTTCACTAATTGTACAATGAATCCGGGTGAAAACGGTTTTGTTGCTAAGAAAGTTGGTACGTCTAATGGCGAGTTTGAACTTAAGTCTAAATACATTATGATTGAAATGGATGAAGACTCACCTATAGATGCACTTCCTTGTGGGTTTGAAGGTTACGATTTCAGACAATACTCAGGAGTGAGAAGTCCGTTCATACCATACAAAACAAAATATAACACACCTGGTGAAGTTATTTATAATCCACCATTTGGTACTACGACAGGAGTTGATAACTCAACAAGAAGTGCTGGTGATAAAGTTAGAAAAACATACTTAGGTATTTCAAATACTATTGGTATCGATTCAGACTTCTTTATGTATAAAGGTAAACAAAACCCATCTAACTTGGGTACTGCTACTGAAGGTAACGATTGGGCTTACCTAACGAAAGGTTTCCATATGGATTCAGGAGCAACAGTTGTCACAATCTCAGGTCAATTTGTAACTTCAGGTGAAACAGCGTTTGAGGTCGGTGCGGGTCAGTTCAGAAGTGAACCAACTTCACAGTCTAACCCTTACTACAGATTAAACTCTCGTAAATTTACACTTTTAGCTAAAGGTGGTTTCGATGGATGGGATGTTTATAGAGAGTTCCGTTCAAATCAAGACACATTCCGTTTAGGTGGGTCAGGTTACTTGGCAGGTGCAGCACCTTCACCTTCATTCCCAACAGCAACAGGATGGGGACAGTTTAAACAAATCACGGTTGGTGAGGATTCAGTAAATTGGGCAAATACCGATTATTACGCTTACCTATTGGGTCAAAAAACATTTGAGAACCCTGAAGCGGTAAACATTAATATCTTTACAACACCGGGTATTGATTACACTAATCACTCAAACTTAGTTGAAGAGGCTATTGATATGGTTGAAACAGATAGAGCAGATTCAATTTACATCTGTACTACACCTGATTACAACATGTACGTACCAAACACTACTTCGTTTGAAACTGACTTTATCTACCCTGATGAGGCAGTTGATAACTTAGAAGAGTCAGATATTGATTCAAACTATAGTGCAACTTACTACCCATGGATTTTAGTTAGAGATAGTTTTAATAACACTCAAATTTATATTCCACCAACGGCAGAGGTGGTTAAGAACTTAGCGTTAACTGATAACATTGCGTTCCCTTGGTTTGCAACTGCGGGTTACACAAGAGGTTTGGTAAATGCGGTTAAGGCACGTAAGAAGTTGACTCAAGACGATAGAGACACGCTATATCAAGGTAGGTTAAACCCAATCGCAACATTCTCGGATGTTGGTACGGTAATATGGGGTAACAAAACTCTACAGGTTAGAGAATCTGCACTTGACAGAATCAATGTAAGAAGATTGTTGTTACAAGCTCGTAAGTTAATTTCGGCTGTAGCGGTAAGATTATTGTTCGAACAGAATGATGACCAAGTAAGACAAGACTTCTTAGATTCGGTTAACCCAATCTTAGACTCTATTAGAAGAGACAGAGGTTTAATTGACTTCCGTGTGGTTGTAGAAAACACACCTGAAGATTTGGATAACAACCAGTTGACAGGTAAGATTTACTTGAAACCAACAAGAGCACTTGAATTCATTGATATTGAGTTCTTGATTACTCCAACGGGAGCATCATTTGAAGATATCTAAAACGATATATTTATATTAACATGGAGGTCACAATTTGTGGCCTCCATTAGCCTTATTAAACATTTAATTAAAATAAGAACATGGAATTTAAAAAATCAAACTTAATGGAACACCTTAGTGTAGAAAGTAACGGTGTTAAAACATTTTCTGAAAAATCACAAAACATTGTAATTTCAGAAGAACAATTAGAAAGATTAATTGAGAAGTTAAACGAAACAAAGTAATGATTCGTACAATATTAAGAGAATATATCGAGGAAAAAGAACTCAAAGAAGGTTTTGACGATGTTGGAAATCCTAATATGAAGTATTATGCTTTTGATTGGGACGATAACATTATGATGATGCCTACGAAGATTATTGTTAAAACCGAGGAAGGTAATGAGGTAGGTATGTCTACTGAGGACTTTGCTGAGTACCGTGGGATGTTGGGTAAAGAACCTTTTGAGTATAACGGTGATACCATTGTTGGTTACTCTGATAACCCATACAGAAACTTTACGGTAGAGGGTGATTCACAATTCATTGTTGATGCTATGGTTGCGGAGACGGGTCCTTCTTGGGATGATTTTGTTGAAGCCGTAAATGGTGGTTCAATATTCTCTATTATCACTGCTCGTGGACATACTCCTTCAGTATTAAAAGATGCGGTATACAACATGATTATGACTAATCATAATGGTATTAGTAAAGAGGAGTTAATATCTAACCTAAAAAAGTTTCGTGACTTTGCTGGTGAGGACAATATGACGGACGATGATATGATTGAGAAATATTTGGATATGTTAAAGTTCCATCCAGTAACTTATGGTGAGGGAAGTGCGGCTAACCCTGAAGAAGGAAAGATTAAAGCACTTAGAAACTTTATCTCATATGTAAGGGAAATGGCGTCAAAACTGGACCAGAGGGCATTTTTTAAGAACGATGTAAGTAACAATTTTGTTCCTATGATTGGTTTTTCTGATGATGACCCAGGCAATATTGATTCAATTAAAGACTTTTTAAATAAAGAATATAAAGATGATAAACCTGTAAAGACTTATTTAACTAAAGGAGGAGAAAAGAAAGAAGTATAATTATTACTAGTTTGCTTCTATATAATGGATTTTTCAATCTAAAAGTAAATAGAAAAATTTTCTCACACCTAACTATTTATAGGTAATAAACAAAAAATATAAAAAAACTAAAATACAATGGCTGATTTATTAATGAAAATGCCGATACCTTATGAACCAAAAAGAAAAAATAGGTTCATCATGACCTTTGATTCTTCATTGGGTATCAACTCTTGGTACGTTGAATCTACTTCACGTCCTCAAGTTACAATCAATTCAGTTGAAGTACCATTCTTAAATACTTCAACATATGTTGCGGGTAGATTTACTTGGAACACATTAAACGTAACATTCCGTGACCCAATTGGTCCTTCTGCTTCTCAAGCGTTAATGGAATGGGTTCGTTTACACGCAGAATCTGTTACTGGTCGTATGGGATACGCTGCAGGTTATAAGAAAAACATTAACTTAGAAATGTTAGACCCAACAGGTGTGGCAGTTGAAAAGTGGATATTACAAGGAACATTCCTAACTGACGTGAACTTTGATTCACTTGGTTATGGTGATGATGGTATTGCAACTATCACAGCGACATTACGTCCTGATAGATGTGTTTTAGTTTACTAATATACCATTTACTATAAAATCAGTTCATTTATATTTAACCATGGAGGGGAAACCTTCTATGGTTTTTTAATTTAATTATATGGATAACGCATCTCAATACGGACAACAGGATTTTAACTTACCACACGATGTGGTTTCGTTACCTTCACAAGGGAAATACTACAAAAGTGGTAAATCATCAATTAAAGTGGGTTATTTGACTGCACAAGACGAGAACACTCTTTTAGGTCAAAGAAATGGTGACAATATTATTATGACTCTTTTGAGAAATAAGATTTATGAACCTAATTTTGACCCAATGGAATTATTGGAGTGTGATGTTGAAGCCATTCTTATATTTTTAAGAAACACTTCGTTCGGAAGTGAGTATACATTTAATCTTCGTGACCCAAAGACTCTTAGTAATTTTGAAAGTACGATATCGTTAGATGAGTTAAATGTTAAAGAAGTGAGTATTGAACCAAATAATCAAGGTTTATTTGAGATTATGTTACCTGTTACACAAAAAATGGTAAAGTGTCGTTTATTAAATCAAAAAGATATTCAAGACCTACAAAAAATGAGGGATTCATATCCTGATGGTGTAATTGCACCTGTAGTCACAAAAAGGTTGGAAAAGATGATAGTTGAGTTTGACGGTTCTAAAGACCTTGCAGATATTTCATCAACAATAGTAAACTTACCAATTGCAGATTCTAAATTTATTCGTAATACAATGGAAGGTGCGGAACCAAAATTAGATTTGGAACGTGTCTTTGTAGCCCCGTCAGGAGAAAAGGTGTCGACTCGTATCGCCTTTGGGGCGGAGTTTTTTCGTCCTTTCTTCTGATTATAGGCAAGCTATGCTTGATGAAATCTATTACTGTGTTAAGGAATTGGGTTTCACATATTCTGATATTCAAAAAATACCAACCTTTGAAAGGAAGTATTTCATCAACAAATATGTTAGTGATATGGAAAAGATGAATGAAAAGAGAAGGCAAAAGTCTTAGTAAGGTATTTATAGGAAAAGTAATCTAAATGTTTCTACAAGATAATAGTGGTGGTGCTGATAGTTTAAAAGGTGCGTTTCAGAATGCTGCACAGGCGTATACACAATTACAAACTGCAATATTAGAATTCGATAAGGCCGCTAAGTCAGTTTCTGCGGATGTATTCGGTCAAGGTGCAGTTACTGCTGAAAACATGAGAAAAACTATAGCTAAGACAGTTTCTAAAATGTCTGAGTTAGGTGTATCTACTTCTGATGTGGCAACTTCGATGGCTGCGATAGGTACTATTATGCAAAGAAACGTGTATCTAACAAGTCAACAGTTAGATAATTTTATTGCTATTCAAAAAGCAACAAATCTTACAGGTGAAGAAATGGCAACTTTGGTTGAAGGATTTGATTCTATCGGTGTTGGACCTACACAAGCTGCGGAACAAATCGAAAGTGCACGTAAAAGGGCAGCTTCTTTAGGTCTAAATACAGGTCAATTCTTGAAAACTGTTGGTGATAATGTGAAACTCATCAACTCTTACAATTTCAGAAACGGAGTTGAAGGATTTACTAATATGGTTGCTCGTTCTCAGGCATTGAGAATTAATATGGCTGATGTTACAAGTTTAGCGGGTAAATTACTTGACCCTTCTGAAGCTATTAATTTAGCCGCTGAGTTCCAAATGTTGGGTGGTGCTGTTGGTGCTTTAGCAGACCCGTTCCAATTAATGAACATGGCTCAAAATGACCTTGATGGTCTTCAAGAGTCTATAGTAAACGCTGCAAGTGCTGCGGTTTCATTCAATGATAAAACAGGGGATTTCAGTATATCTGCGACTGAAATGAGACGTTTAAGGGCACAAGCTCAGGCTCTCGGAATGGATTATGAGGAATTGTCAAACACGGCTATTAAAGCTGCTCAAAAACAAGAAGCCTTATCACAATTAGATTTTACTAGTGTTTATGATGATGATACAAAAGAGTTTTTGAGTAATATCGGTCAGTTTGATGGTGGTGAACTCAAGTTCAAGATACCAGGTCAAGATGAATTAAAATCTGCCACAGAATTAACCTCAAATGAAATTGAACTCCTAAAAAAACAACAGGAAGGTGCTAATATGAGTGCTAAAGAGGTGGCTCAACAACAATTGACGGTATTACAAAAAATTGAGGAAACATTGAAAAAACCACTCAGAATGGTGACCGCAGGTGTGGCGGCTAGTGACCAATTTGATAGTACTGTTAATGGTGTTACTAAAGGTGCTGTTGATGCTGCGGCAGCAATTCAAGAGACACTGACTGTCGAGAATGTTCAAAAAAGTTTTGATGTTGTAGGTAAAGTAATTACAACAGGTGCTGGTTTATTTGCGGATACATTTGACGATTTTGCTAATAAAGGTGCGCTTGCTGCTGGTACAAATTTAGCAAACTCCTTTATTAGTGAATTAGGTATTAGTAGAACAGCAGTACAAAGTGCTATTACACAAATACCTGGTATGAGTAATTTCAGTGCGGGTACATCAACGGTATCTTCTCTTTTGACTGGTGGAGGTTCTGGGGCAAGTGGTTCTGGTGGAGGTGTTTCACCGAGTAGTATCACAGCGGTTAATGTGGCAAAAGTGACCAATACTGACCCAATGAAGGTTGAAGTGGTTAGAGGAACGTTTGATGACCTTAATGTAACACATACAGGTACAATCCAATTACAAGGTGGTGGTATGTCCCTACAGTCATTACAAACAGACCCAACCGCATTATCAAATCTAACAAGAATGATACAACAAGAACTGAGTAGACAAGGTACTACTTATAATTAAAACATAAAATAATCCTTTCATCTATTTATATAGAAAAGTGAAATAGATGCCGAGTCCACTATCGTTTAATTCTACAGAAGACATCAGAAAGAAGTTGTTGGTAAAGAACTTACCGCCCTTTAATAGTGATGGTTTTTCACCTACAACAAATCCTGGTCAGTCTGAGTTAATACTGACTAATTTTTCTGTTGTTGATAGTGAAGAGGTTGAGGCGATTGGTAGTCAAGAAGAGGTTAAGTTATTTGTCCAAAATCAATACGGCCCTGCTGATGGTTATGATGACCAATATTCAGTTCAAGACGTTCAAAAGTTGGTAACACAGAGAGATACTTACTATAAGTTTGTTGCCTCAACTTATACGGGTTCTCAAATACTTTTTAACAATGACCCTCAAGGGACAAACGGTTCGTTGACTCAGGACTCTCCTATGGTTCAGATTGCGGCAAAATCATTACAAGATGAGTTTCAGTATAGAGTTGATGAAGAAATAAGACAAGAAACATTAGGTAGGATAAATATTTTAAATGCGTTACAAGACCCGTTCTTGGCGTCTGATATTTTAACAGGTCGACAAGAATTTATTGAACCCGATTGGACAATATCTTCACCCACAAATATTGTCGGAAAAGGGTTAGATTTTATAAGTAGAATTACTGGTGTGTATGTACCATTTTCATGGATACCTGGTGATTATTTTGCCGGTTCTACAAGTTACTTAAATACGGGTATTAATGCTATTAGTAATCTTTTAGGTTTCAGGGATTTATTACCTGAGAAAAAAAGCGGTTCCGACATATTCTTAAACAACACAGGAAAGGGTCAGACATCACAGTTATTCAAGGCCTTGGAATACAATCAATTCCGTCCTGATTATAAACTAAACTTCATATCGGACCCAAATTTCTTTGCTCCTGGACCTAACTACTATCTTGGTTCGAGGACACAAGACCCAAATGATGTGGTTGCACCTCCGAATGAATTACCTGTTAATGAGTTTGGTAAAAGAATTCCTACTGCGGTCAGAGGATATAGTGAATTAGCGGACCTTTATGAGGATGGTCAAAAGTTTAAGTTTGGTCTAAATACTGTTGAACCTGGTGACTCACCTGACATACAAGGTGGATTCACATGGGTATCACCAAAGAGTTCAAGGGCGGCCGGTAAAACTGTGGGTAAGGGAGGTCAGATTGAAAGTGGAGACCCAAGTTTTCCACCAATTAGTTCTCAGTTTAATTCTTCTTCATCTACAAGATACAATCTTAAGAAAGGTTCAATCCTTGATGATACTCAGAGACTAATAGATTCCGCGGATGGATTACAGGGTCAAGCGAGGTTAGGTCACGTAGGTACTGCGATTAATCAGGTTTCTAAAGTGTTCTTTGATGGTACCAAAGAAATTACTAAAGGTTCGAGAGTTAAGAGATATGTTAACGAAGACGGTATTGAGGTAGGTAAAGAGTATTGTAGAGTGTTCACTAAAGACTCTCCATATTACACTATGAGTAGCCTTCAGAAGAGTGAAGGTAATATACGTAAGTTTACTAACTCAGTACTGGACAACACCTATAATCTAAATATTGCGCCAATTGAAGGTCTTAATGTAAGAAACGGTGAAGCCACAAAATATATGTTATCGTTAGAGAACTTAGCGTGGAGAACATCGAATATGACTCAGGACCTACCAAATTGTGAGAAAGGACCATTAGGTGGTAGAGTAATGTGGTTCCCACCATATGATATTAGGGTTGATGAAAATGTAACAGCAAG
>Ga0209532_1000939_pt1 | contig 24158 bp, 21 predicted proteins | sample COG_02_FD_184746 | JGI IMG/M metagenome (GOLD analysis project Ga0209532, IMG submission 184746) | Pelagic Microbial community sample from North Sea - COGITO 998_met_02 (SPAdes) (version 2) | ecosystem: Environmental > Aquatic > Marine > Neritic zone/Coastal water | place: Helgoland, sampling... | reverse complement strand
CAAAATCTTTTGCTACTGTTGAATACTTATTCAATCTATATCGCTTTGTGTTTATTCCAATATGTTTCTCAAACATTCTTGCACCAATCGAATAAGCAATAGTTGATGGTAAAAGATTTTCAGAAGTTTCATGTGTGGACCAACCTATAGTTATTGGTGAATATCTTTTTTTTAACTCACCAATAGTATTTAATTGCATTTGATAATTTTCTGATGGATAAATTGAAATACAATGCATCAGAGCAAAATTACATTTTTGATGCTCTAAAAAACTAACTATTTTATCTATTTCTTCAATTGTTCTTCCCCCTGTAGATACTATCATGGGTAATTTTGTTTTTGCTGCTTTTTCTAATAGGCTCCAATCTAAAGATGAAACGCTCGCAATTTTTAAAATATCAAATTTGTATTTTTTAATTTTTTCTACTGAGATCTCATCAAAAGGAGTGCATGATGTTAAAAACCCTTTTTTTTTTGCAAATTCAAGAAGCTTTAAATAGCTGTCATCGGATAGCTTTGTAGATAAAAACCTTTCAACATACTTATTTTCTTTATTATTAATTTCATGTTTATGTATGTAGGTATCAAGATTTCTAAATTGAAATTTTATTGTAGCTTTTATTTTGTGTTTTTTTTGCACTTTGGCAAATTCAGTTATAATTTTCTTTGCATGTTTCAAATCTCCGAAGTGATTATTGGCTAAATCTAAGACAAATAAATCTTGAAAAATTGAATTACTTTTTATCACAGTATGTAAAATGTTTTTTTATAATTTTAATTGTTTCTACTGCATTAGACAGATTAATACTAGAGTTTTTATATTGAGTTGCGTTGTTTATTTTTTTTATATGATTAAGTTCATTTTCAAATTCAATTGATCGTGTTTTTTTAAATATTTTAATTTTTTGCTTACCATTTGAATAAGTAGTTATTGCATCTTGATTTTTTTTGAAATTTATTTCAAGTTTGACTTTAAATCTATCACTGCAAACTAAAATTTCTTTTTTGGCTACAGGTGAAAATAGATCAATTGAAATATTCATACTTTGTGTTTTGTTTGCGAAGAATAGTTGAGAAAATTTATCATATTTTTTTTTGCCAGATTTTTGAAAATAAGTTTGACCACTTTTATATTTGCAATCTTTTTTTAAAAACAATTTTTTTAATATATATCCTAAGTGTATTGAGTGAGAGTGCTCTTGTGAAGCACCACCACCCTTTAAATAGTTTCCCAAATAACTATCATATTCATTTTTCATCCAAAAATGAGCTCCTAAAATTCCTTCCCAACCTTCTCTCCATTGTATATCTATAAAATTAATATTTCTAAATTTTTTATTTGATAGTATTTTTATAAATTCTAGAAACGAGTTTGATAATGAGTGATTATATCCACAAAAAATATTTCCGTGAATCTTTTTATTACTTAAATTAATTTTTTTTTGGTTGAATGGAAATAAAGGCTTTTCTATTAATATATTTTTAAACTTTAGGTTTTTAATTATATTTTCAGCTAAATCGAGATGTGTATCAGGTGGTGTTCCAATTATTATTAAATCGAAAAAAAATTTATTTTTAAAAACTTCTTTATATGACACCTGGGTAATTTCTTTATTCCATTTTCCATATCTTTTTTTATAAATAAGTTTTTTCATTCTATTCAATGCTGTTTGGCTTTTATCTGTTATGAAAACTTTATAACCAAGATTAATACTTGCATATGTCATATGATTTCCAATTGAACCTGCACCAAAAATCAAAACTTTTTTTTTATCCATTAGATTTTCTCTCTCTTAATGTTAATGAACTAACTGGATACTTTAGCAAATTATCAATATTTTCTTTTTCGTTTATACAATTAGAAATATTTTTGAATATTTTATCTAGTATTTTAAAATATTTATTGAAAATCAATTTATCATGTTTTGTCGAAATATATATGGCATTTGAAGCTAAAATGCCTTCTTCAAGCATACACTGTGTTAGGTAAGTTTTGTATTTTTGATGATTTGCATTTTTAAAATTAAAAACTGGAATGGCATCTAAACCACTAATCTCAAGTTTAATGTTATGTATATCGGATAAGTCTTGCCAACTTTTTTTTATTTTTTGTCCATATCGAATTAAATACTTCCAGCTTTTTTCTTTTTTAAAAACTTCTAAGGTTTTAATAGCTGCCGTTGGTCCCAATCCTTCTGTCCAAAATGTGCTACTAATAAATGAATTCGAGGCATTTTCCATAATATTTTTTTTGCCAACAATAGCATTAATTGGATATCCATTACCTAATGCCTTACCATAAATGCAAATATCTGGAAAAACTGCATAATTCTTATGAATTCCCCCATAAGACTCTCTAAATCCTGAAGTGCATTCATCAAATATTAGTACTATATTTTTTTCATCACATAATTTTCTTATCTTTTTTAAAAAATTATCTTTAGGTTCTATGTTTCTTTTTACTTCCATAATAATAGTACCTATTTTTTTATCTTTTTTAATTAATTCTTTTACTGAATTTATATCATTATATTGAAACTGATAAGTCGTCTCATTTAATTCTTTTGGTACTCCGTCAATTCTAGTCTTTTCAAACAAGTGTTTGTCTAAATTTGAGCTATCTTTTAAATTTGTCGATAAGTACCAATCATGCCAGCCATGATAACCACAAACAATTACTTTTGATTTTTGACTTACTGCTCTAGCAATTCTAATGGCTACAGATGCAGCCTCACCACCTGTTCTAGTAAATTTAACCATTTGGGCCCAACTATTAATTTCTAATAATTTCTCTGCGAGAATTAAATCTTCTCTTGAATTTAGCGTTGAAATACTTCCATTTCTTATTTTGTTTATAACATGGTTATCAATTTGTTTGTTGGCGTACCCCAATATATTTGTTCCCACTCCCATATAGCTAAAGTCACTATATATTTGATTATTTAAATCGCAGATTTTGTAACCATATGCTTTATTAAAATATGTTGGCCAACCATAGGGTAAAAAAATATCTGGCCTTTTAGATAACAACATGTTGCCATCAGGTATAACTTTTAAAGCTTTTTCCCAAATTTTATAACCTTTACTTTTTTTCATTTATCTGAATATTTTTTTATTCTGTTTTCATGTCTTAAGATTTTTTTATAACTCATATGTATGTCTGGTTTAAAATAATTAAATACTGAGGATATAAATAAAAAATCATTGTGATAATCTAAAGTCCATCTTTTTTTTGATAAATCTATATCATTTTTATAATTAATTTTTTTGATATTCTTATCTTTAAAGAAATACTGTGTAACATGTTCCTTTTCAAACTTTGATTTGGCATATTTAAAGGCTTGATTTAATGCTCTAAAATTAAAAATTTCAATATCTAAACCATCAGGAAAAGTTCTTTTTATTGTATTGCTCATATAGTCCACTTTGGAAGTAAAATAAATTCCTATCATTTTGTCTATTAAATTTTTATCTGATAATGGGCAATCCGATGTAATCCTTAAAATATTATCTAAATTAAATTTCTTTGCACAATCATAATATCTTTTTAATACATTAGACTCATTGCCTCTATAATAATCTACTTGATTTTTTTGAGCAATTTTAATTATTAAATCATCATTTTTTTTTTTAGTTGTCGCTACAATTATCTTATCTATTTTTTTTGATTTTTTTAATCTACTAATTAAAATCTCTAAAACTGTTCTTCCTGAAATCTTTTTTAAAATTTTATTTGGTAGTCTCTTAGAGTTAGATCTAGCTTGAATTATACAGGCAATTTTCTTCATTTTATTTTATAGAATTAAATCTTTATTAGTAAAAATTAAATCAATCTTTTTGAAATTTTATTTATCTGACTATCTGTTTGATGTATTTTTTTAAATATTTTTTTTGTTTTTTCAGGTGTTGTTTTGTATGCTAATTTTAATAATTCCATCCAATTAACATTATTTTTTTTTCTATTTTTTTCTATTTTTTTAATTAAATTTAAAAAATAATTATTTTCTTGTTTTTGTAAAATCTTTACAAACTGTGTTACTAATTTATTTTTATTTAATATTTCAAAATTAGCTGATTGAAACAACTTAAGTGATCTATGATTAAAATTTTTTACGTCAGCAATTAATATTTTTTTTGATCCAATTTTTTTTTCACTTCCTTGAAGCATATGCTGAGCATAACCTAGTTTCTGAAACTTAGTATACAAACCAATTGAAACTACATAGTATATATCCTTTTTTTCATATCTTATGTATCCAATGGTTTGTTTTTTAATTTTAGCTATAAACAAGTGCTTAAATTTTTTATTTTTCAAACAGTTTAAAAACCATTCATAATGCTCACTTTTACTAACTGGTTTTTTTGATAATGAATTTTTTATTGAATCTTTTTGATTTCTAATTAAATAAAAATCTTTAAAATCTTTTTTGTTTGCTTTAGATATCTTAATCACCATAGACATTATTTATTTTTAATAATTTAAGTTTTTTTAAATACTTAACTATAGTATAAGTCTTTTTAACCGATGTATTTAATTTTAGCGCTAAATCGTCTAAAGAATTACTGCCATCAGCCCATGTTAATAATTCTCTAAGTAAATACTGCTCTTTTGAGAAGTGGCTTTTAGAGTCTTTGGGATACAAATTTCTTTTACTCAGCATGGGTTCACAAGGATATTCATTTTTTGGAAATACACTTTTTTCAATTACTGTAATTGTATCTTTTAATAGTTTATATCCTCCTTCCAGACCTTTGGCTGTAACTACTTTATGTAGATCATCTAAAGAAGTATGGTATTCTTTATACTCTCCGTATTTCGATCTACATAGTGTTGCAATTGGCAAATCTACACCTGGTGAACAATACTGTCTTTCATCGCTACCTCTATCTAGCCATTTATATCTGTTAAATTTATATTTGTTTTTCTTTAAAGTTAGTAATCCAGCCCTATCACTAAATGTATCGCCTCTCCTAGAGGGCATATAAGAGTAAGATCTATCATCACCAACACATACAATGTTATAGCCTGCTACTACATTTCTTAATAATTTTTTTTTATTATGTGCAATATATGCTATTGAACCAATTGTTTCTGGTAAAAAAAGAATTCTGTAAGTGTACTTATTTTTTCTTTTAGATAGCCACTTGGCTAAAAATATAGCCACTGATGGTCCTGATAATTCATTGTTTGCCATCGAGGGGTGACAAATATTTGTAGATAATAAAATCTCTTTTCTAGACTTTCCTTTAATAACAACCTCACCAAAATTTAATTTACCTACTCTAAAATTTGAATCAATCTTTACAAAATATTTACCTTTTTTTAATTTTTGTTTTTCATTGTGTGATATACAAAATCCCCAATCTTTTTTATAATATGATGTAACATAAGGTATCGCACTTGGAATTTTTTTTATTGAATGGAGTTTTTTGCTTAATTCAGATAAACTAAGATATTTTTCTACTGGTTCGCTATAACCCATAATATGAAGGTTATTTTTTTTTAGCTCACAAAATTTTTTACCATCAGGACCTATTATATAACCATCTTTTAGGTTCCACTCTAAGGGTATTTTCCAGTCAAAGACTTTTATATTAGAGTTATAACTTTTAATATTTAATTTTGGACAAATTGTTTTTAGTTCTTTTAACGTTTCTCTTACCCCTGGACCTGTTAAGCTCCTATTAATATTAAATATACTTTTTGCGAATTTATGGATTTTATGTCCAGTAGTTTTCTTTATCATGTAATATATAGTTTTTATTCTCAAAAATATCTTTATATGATACCTATTAAAGATGACCAAAGCTTTTTTTAATAAAAGACCTATCTTAATTGCTGAGATTTCAGCTAATCATAATGGGGATCTAAATAAAGCCAAAAAATTAATTTCTTTAGCAAAAGAAAATGGTGCTGACGCAGTTAAGCTACAGACATTTACACCATCAGGAATGACTCTAAACCACAAAGGTACTGATTTCAAAATTAAAGTAGGAGCTTGGAAAGATAAATATCTTTGGGATTTATATCTAAAAGCTCAAACCAAACTAGAATGGCATAAAGAATTATTTGCACATGCAAAAAAGAATAAAATTATTTGTTTTAGCGCTCCATTTCATGAAGAAGCTGTTGATTTTTTAGAAAAGCTTAAGTGTCCAATTTACAAAATAGCATCATTTGAAATTACAGATTTAGAATTAATCAAGTATATAGCTCTAAAAAAAAAGCCTATGATAATATCAACAGGTTTATCATCGCTTGAGGAAATAGATAGTGCATATGATACTGCATACAAATATGGAAATAAGAATATCAGCCTTCTATACTGTGTGAGCAGCTATCCAGCGCCAATAACTGATTTTAATCTAAATAATATAAAAATTATGAAGCAAAGATATAACTGCACTATTGGTTTATCTGATCATTCCACTGACTCTGATGTGGCTAAGGCTGCTATTGCTTCAGGAGCAGAAATTATAGAAAAACATATTAAATTACCAGGTGATAAATCTAGTTTAGACAGTAAGTTCTCACTTTCAACTGACAAGCTGAGAGAGTTCAAAACAGAAATTGAAAAAGTATTTAAAATGTTAGGTGAAAAAAGTTTTCATAGAACTGGCAATGAAAAAATTAATAAAATTTTTAGAAGATCAATTTATGTTGCAAGTGAAATTAAAAAAGGTGAAATATTTAATAAAAATAATATTAAAAAAATTAGGCCAGGCTACGGCGGCAACTTAATAAACTATAAAAAGCTTATTGGTAAAAAAAGTCTTTTCGATCTAAAGTTTGGTTCAAGACTTAGTAATAAATTGATAAAAAAAATATTAAATTAGTAATCCTTTATCAAGGAAGATACTAAGCAATTTTTTTTTCCTCCAAATGATCTTTTAAATCTTTCGATATTTAATTCTTTTTCTGTAAGGGTTTTTCTTGTTTTTAATGTTTTTGACCTACCTAAATGAAATTTTTCTATATTTATGCTTTTTGTGTATTTTATTGCTTCCCAAATAGTCTTATGTGATATGAAATATTTCTTAAAATGATTCCTGGGTGTACACGAAGAAAAATAAATACAATCCTTTTTATTATGAAAGAAAAAACTTGCAGATAAGACCTCTTCTTTTTTTTTTACAAAAATGAGAAATCCCTGACCCATAAGTATCATTTTTTCATTTATTTTCCATGTATCATCTCCACGAGTTTTTTTTCCAGAAACTTTTTCATGAAGATTTTTCATATCATCCATTAAATTTTTTTTATAGTTTTTATGATTTATAATTTCATACTGAAGGTCATCTTTATATTTAATGTTATATTTGTGTCCTTTTGAAAAACCTTTCAATAATACATCTAATTCTTTTTCTAAATCTAAAAAGTTTTCTTCATAAATTTCGTATACGCTAAGATCTCCTTCGAACAACTCCATTTGTCTCACTATAAGCTCTTCGTTAATGGCTCTTTCAATATATATCTCATTATATTTAAGATTTTTTATCTTTTCCACGGCTAAAGAGAAAATTTTTTCCAATTCATTGGAGTTGTCATTAGATACTTCAATAAGTATTGGGTAATTAAAGTAGCTGATTTTTGATTTATTGTTTAATTTTTCTGATGTTGCAAGAAAACTATATGTGTTGTTTTTGAAATTAATTGTATATTTTTCTATTTCATTAAATTTTTTTAGATAGGCAAAATTATATTCAATAAACAATTGATCAAATTTATAATTATTAGTTGTTTCGTATTTATTTTTTTCTGTATCACTTTTGGTTATTTTCATTATTTTAAAGCATCATAAATTTCTTCTATAAATTTAGAATTTTGTTCTTTTAAAATTTTATCACTTTTTCTTGAAAAACCTGTAAACTTAGCTGGAAAGTTCACATCCAAAGTTGATATTAAATAATTTAAAATTAACTTATCATAATCAGCATTATTTAAATTTTTACTCATAACTTCTTTTGTTGTTTCATAGATTAAATTTATAGAGTTTAATTTTATCACATTAGGTAATAGTTCTGCCATTCTGTTGTCACCTAATACTATGGCTGGTTTTTTTAAATATGCTGCTTCCCATAGAACTGAGCCATTAATAGAAAACAAAACTTTCATCTTATTTAATAAATTAAAATTATTCTCCTTGTGACTCACCAATTTAACATTTGGAATATTAGAAATTTTCATCAAATAAGAAGGAGATCGTCTCCCATAGAATACTGGGTGATCTTTTACAACTAGTGTCATTCCATTAGGTAAATTTCTAGATATTAATTTAATAGTGTTTATTTGATTATCGTAAATATTTGTAAAAGCATCAATTGATGACTCGGGTTGTATTTGAAGCGGAAAATAAGCAAAGTTACTTAATTTATCTATTTTTTCATACTTAATTCGGTTTACACCATACTTATTTTTAATATGAACTAAAAAATCTCTTAATATAAATCTTAATTTTGGATTATCATGCCTTCCAAAAATAGTTTTGGACTTAGTGTGCCTGAAGTTTTTTGCATATCTCAATAAACGTCTAAGCAGTGTTTTAATTTCAATTATTGTAATTAATTGGCTTTCAGTTGAACCGTAATATGACAATTCGTTTTCCGGTGAAATCTGCTTTGCAAAATTTATTTTAAATTTATCCAAATATTCTTTTGCCACTAGATAGTTTTTTGATTCTTTGTAACTATGGTCTGATTTTTGTATTTGTTGGATAAATTTATTATCTCTATTTAAATAATCATATGAAAACATATGACCACCATTTATTTTGGTATCTATTAAACCCAACATCTTAATATTTTTTTTTTTTCCATACTCATTAAAGATTATGTGTCTAAAATCACCATAATATTGTGAAAAAATAACATCTGGTGCAAAATCATCAATTAACGAAATAATAGAATGAGATACGGCTAATAAATAATCAAGTATTTCATTGTCAGTGAGGCTTTGTTGATACGAATAATAATATTTTTTATCAAATGAATAAGCATATTCTCTTAAAGTAGAAACATATTTCCAAATTGAAAAACCAAAGATTTCTTCAAATTTATATGGGGTTAGATTATTTTCTGCAACTATTTTTTTACTATGTTCTTTAATCTCTTCATCAACAACTATTTTATCATATTTAAAATCTGTTTGATTTTTTATAAACCAGGCTGTTCCTAATTTAAATGTATAAGCTGATATCTTAGCACCTAATTTGTTTAACTGTATTGCCAATGGGTGGCCACTTGTAATTCCCCAATCCCTTTGTTGAATCATAAGTATTTTTTTATCTTTAAAAAATTTTTTATAATCTACCATAATCTTGGATCTGTTAATTTCTTATTATCTATATTAAATTTCTTTAAGCTTATATTTATTTTTTTTTTTTTGAAGTTTTTATTGATTTTTAATAGTTGATTATAATCATCAACTCCCACTATTAAATAATCAATTAAGCGATTATGTTTAATCAAATCAATTGAAATTTTAATTTTATCTAAATTTTTTTTCTTACACCAGTTAAACCAAGTTATCAATCTTGACTTAAGTTTAGTGGGTAATTTTTTATTATTATTTATTGTTTTTTCATCAGATAATAGCAATCCACGTAAAAATATTGATCTAACATAAACCTCGGTTTTATTTTTTTTTAAAAGTTTTAAATTTTTATTTAACAAAAATTTTTGATTAAATATATTTATTGGGATTTGTATTATGTTTGGTTTATATATATATTTAATTTTTTCTAATTCGGTCTCTGAATAAATTGAGATACCATCTTTTTTTAATTTATTATTTTTCTTTAAATTTTTAAAGGCTGCTTTTATTTCATCAGTATAGCTAATTAGATCTTTTGAGTCATGTATAAGCAAACCATAATAACAATCTATATTCATTTTATATAAAGAGTGTTGGACTTTATTAATAATATATTTTGTTACCTCTTTTTTTTTAATTTTTTTTGGAAGATTAAATTTTGTGATAATTCTGAATTTTTTTAAGTTATATTTTGATAGTCTAGAATATGCATTGCCATAAGATATGGCTGTATCAATAACATTAATTTTATTTGCTTGTAGATATTTTATAATTTTATCCAGTTGGTTTTTATCTATCTTTTTATTTAATAGACCATATTTACTGCCAACTTGTGCAGTACCTAAGCATAATTTCATTGGGCTAATCTAAATTAAAATGTTTAATAACTAACTTTTTAATTTCATTTATAGTTAAAAATTTATTTTCTTTAGAATTATAACTGAAGTTTTTTTTAACTTTCTTTATATTGGGTTTGTTAAGATAATCATTTTTCTTATGTGAAATTATATACTTATCTTTTAATTCATATGTGTACATTGCATCATTTTGATTAATCATTTCTTCATGTAGCTTTTCACCAGGTCTAATGCCTATAACTTTCTTCTGACATTTTGGTGCAATTGCTTTTGCAAGGTCTTCTATCCTATACGATGGTGCCTTAGGTATAATCACTTCACCTCCCTTAGAATTTTGTAATGACCATATTACGGTTTCAATGGCTTTATCCATTAATACATTAAATCTTGTCATATTTTCATCTGTGATCATCACTTTACCCGTTTTTTTTTGTTTTAAAAAAACTGGGATCACAGATCCTCTACTACCCATAACATTTCCATACCTCACAATTGAAAAGGATATCTTCTTTTTTCCTTTTATCTCATTGGCAGAAATAAATAATTTATCAGAACAAAGTTTGGTTGCACCATATAGGTTTTGTGGCGCTACAGCTTTATCTGTAGATAAAGCAATTACTTTTTTTACATTTTGTGTGATACATGCTTCAATTAAATTCTGTGCACCTATTATATTTGTTTTTATTGCTTCAAATGGATTGTACTCCGCTGCAGGAACCTGCTTTTGTGCAGCTGCATGAACAACATAATCCACATTTTCTGTCACTGATAGCAATCTATCCTTGTCTCTTACATCTCCTAGAAAGTATCTTAAATTTGGGTATTTTCTTTCTGGATATTCTAAAGAAAGATCAAATTGTTTTAGTTCATCTCTGCTAAACACTATTATCTTTCTAATATTAATATAATTTTTTAATAAATATCCAAGGAAAGCCTTACCAAATGAACCTGTCGCACCTGTAATTAAGATAGTTTTACCTGCAAAATAATTTTTATTTTTTTTCATATAAATCACAAAAAAATTTCAATCTATTTAATATTTTTTTTTGTTCTGTGAGTGTCAACCTGTAATAAATTGGCAAGCTAATACTATTTCTATAGTAAAACTCAGAACCTTTAAAGTTTAATTTATTACCTTCATAAATGCTAAATTTATATATTGGAATATAGTGATACTGTGGATATATATTAAAAGAATTCATCCAATTAAAAAAAAAGTCCTTATCTACCTTAAATTTTTTAAAATCTATTGAAATTATAAATAAATGCCAAGAATTAAGGGTAATATTTTTTATTTCAGGCAATTTTATAGAAGAGTATTCTTTGATCTTTTCAATATATGATTTTGCAATTTTTTTCCTTTTACTTAGAAAGTTATTTATTTTGTTCAATTGACTAATACCTAGTGAACAGTTTATGTCACTGATCCTGTAATTTAATCCATTTTTAACAACATCATACTCCCAGTATTTTTTTTTATCTCTCTTAATCCCATGTGACCTAAATAACTTTAGATTTTGATAAATCTTTTTATCATTAGTTGTTACGGCACCACCTTCGCCTGTAGTAAAAGCTTTAAGTGGATGAAAAGAAAAAATGCATATATCAGAATGATAACAGGACCCAATTTTTAAAAATTTATTATTAAATTTATACTTAGAACCAAATGCATGGCATGCATCCTCAATCAAAAAAGCTTTGTATTTCTTTTTTAAATCATAGAATTTTTTTAAATCAATGACATTGCCTCCTAAATACATTGTGACGATAGCTTTAATCTTTTTTAACTTATTTTTTTTAATACATTCAACTAATGTTTCGGGAGTCATTTGTCCAGATAAAGGATTTACATCTGCTAGAAAAATTTTTGCTTTAAATAATTTTGCAATATTATAACTTGAAATAAAATTTATCGCTGGCATCACAACCACATCACCTTCACATAAATTAATTGAATGAAAAGACATATGTAGAGCTGCTGTGCCACTACTACATGCAACTACATTTTTAACTTTTAAAAATTTTGAAATTTTATTTTCAAATTTTTCAATAAATATTCCACCACTTAATAATGGTTTTTTTAAAGAATTGACAACATGTTTGTAATCCTTTTTATCTAAATATTGTTTTCCATATGGGATTTTCATAGTGATAAAAATTTATTTGAATAATTCTTATTGTAAAATTTACGATTAATTTTATCTAATTTGTTTCTTTTTATATTATTTACATATATTATTTTTCTAGGTTTTTCATACGAAGAAAATGATATATCAATAAAATCTTCAACCTTTTTTTTGGATAAATTATTATTTTTTTTTAATAAAATAATAGCCATTGGTAATTGGCCAAAATTTTTATTTTTCATACCTACAACAATACACTCTTCAATCAATTTAGATTTTTTGATTATTTCTTCTATTTTTTCTGCATAAATATTAATACCACTAACAATAATTATATTATTATCTCTACCAGTAAAAAAAAGTGTTTTCTTATTATTAATATGCCCTTGATCACCAGTTTTATAATATTGACCAATAAAAAAATTTTTTGAAGTTTTTGATTTTTCTAATTCACATATCAAAGGAGATCTACAATAAATATCTCCAATTATATTTGGCTTTTGTTGCTTTCCATTTTTAAATATTTTTATATCAAAAGATTTATTTATTTTACCTACGGATTTTAGGGGTAATTTTGTATTCAAAACATTATATGATGATATGCCATCAGTTTCAGTAGTTCCATATGTATCATAAAATTTAATAGCTTTAAAATTTTTAAGATTTGAAATTAATTTTTTTTTAATAATTAAATCTAGTTTGTCTGCACACGAAATTATTGAGTCAATATTATTTGATTTAATTTTTTTATAAAACTGACTTTCAGTTAAGTTCTTAATCTGTGATGAAGTTAAGAAAGATACACAATTCATATTATTTTTAATTATTTGAATCCATTTTTTTGCAGTAAATTTATTTAGTAAAATTAATTTGGCTCCTAGTTTTAAACTAATAAATAGGACTTTAATAGCTAGTGAATGTGTTAAAGGTGTGCTTATTATTAAAGTATTATTTTTTTGAATTTTATATTGCTTAATAGCGTATATTGCCCTCTTAAAGTAATTTTTTGCATCAATTTTTAACTCTTTAGGATTTGCTGTGGTGCCAGATGTTGTGTTATTAAAAAATATATTTTTAAAAATTAAATTTTTATTTGTTCTATATAATTTTTTTTTATTTAATTCATTAATTTTTATAATCTGAATTTTTTTTTTATAAGGCTCTAAAAAAAATTTATATTTTTTTTTAATATATTCGGGTAAAAAAATTAAGTCATTCTTTTTGTAATATTCTAAAAATTTTACCTTAAATATCTTATCAGAAGTGTTGACATCATCAATTCTTAAATTGCATCCAAAATATGAAAGGACAAATATATTGATGATTATTTCTAATGAATTATCAGAAAATATAATTACTTTTTTTATTTTTTTTTTTTTAAATTTATCAATTATATTGAAAACTAAATTTTTAATTTCTTGAGAATTATATTTTCTTAAATTCTCATCTTCTAAAGAAAATATTTTTTTTTTATTATGTTTAATTAGACATTCTAAAATAGAATCTTTATTCATTATAGAAAAGGGTTTGTTCGTTTTACACCACCGTCATTGTTCCCTTGGATTCTGTATAAGATTCTTTTCGTACCTGCTTTAGCATTTGATCTTGCATGAAACATAAGGGTATTTGCAATTACAACAGTTTTTTGTTTTTGTAATGGTAGTGCTAACTTTAATTGAGAATATTCTTTAAAATATTTTTTTTTTAATCTAAAAGATGGTTCTTTTAAACCTATATTTGAGCAAGAGATTTTATAAAGCCATTCTAATTTTTTAATGGTCAGTTTATGAGATTTTGGAAAAAAAGTTAGTAGACCATTTTTTTTTTTTAAATTGCCTGGGTACATCCAAACTTTAATAGTATTACAAAATGAATCTAAATGCATTTCATACTGTGGGTCATTTTTAATGTGTTTAAATTCAACTTTGTTCCATATAATCTTTTTTGTACTTGTATTTGATATATTGTTTAAAAATATTTGAATTTTTTTTGAATTAAAATTTTTATACTTTTTTATTAAATATCCATTTTTTAAATAAAATTGGATGTCTTTGGTTAATACTTTATTCTTAAATTTATTTTGATAAATTCTTTCTGATAAGATACACCTTAATAAATGTATCCCAAGCTTATTAAGTCTTTTATTATCTATCCATCTCTCATTACCTTGAATCTTGTAAAAAACTTTTTTTTCTGATTTCTTAATTTCATCAACAAGTGTTGAAAATTTTGATTTTGAAATTTTTTCAATTAGCAAAATATCTTCTTTTGTTAAACTCATTTTAATCTTTTTTAGAAAATCTTTTTTACTAATTTCTAGTATAAGTTTTTTTGGATTATTTTCTTTTTTTGTTAAAATAAAGAAGCTGTCATTGATAATATGTTGAACATTATCTTTAATTATTACTAAACCTTTAATATTTTTTTCATATATTCTTCCTAAAAATGATTTCTTTTCATTTGTACCAATTGCATAATGGTCATTTTTGGATTTAAACAATACAGTATTTGGTGGGAATGGTGGTATCTGATCTGGTGCTACAAATCTCCAAAAATATTTTTTCTTCTTTTTCAAAGCCTTTATAAGTATTCTTTTATCTTCTTGGAAACTGTAAATAAAATTTGATTTATAAATATTTTGTAATATTTTCATAATTGTAATAATTAAGTTAATCCAAAAAAAATAAATATACAAATAATAATATTCGCAAATGAAAAGAAAGATATTTATACAAAGAAAAATTTTAAATTTTATGGAAAAAAAAAAAAAGATTCCTGTAAAGTTTAAAAAAAAAATTCTAGATTTTGAATATCTCGATTATGGTCAAATTGATTCCCTTGAAATAATAGATTTCATAATTTTTCTTAATAAGACTTTCAAGATTAAACTTACTAATACTGATATTGCTTCTAAAAAATTCCGCATATTTGGTGGATTATTAGAAATAATAGATAACAAGACTAAAAATTAATCCACTTTCTTTCTTTATTTGATTTATTAAGTCTGCTTAAAAATTTAATCGTATTGTAGGCTTCATTTAAACCATAAAGAAAAGGTTTTTTCTTAGATTTTTTATTATCTTTTGTTAAATTTTTATAAACATCTAAATATAAATTAATCATAGTTTCCATAAATCCGACTGGGTGTCCTGCTTTAAATTGATGATATTCTTTATATTTTTTAGATAAATTTTCTATATCTCTAGACAAGATATGTTTTTCTCCATTAATTTTTCTAAATATAATATTTTCTGGATCGGTCTGTATCCATTGAAGAGAACCTCTTGTGCCAAAAACTTCTATTTCTAAACCATTTTTATAACCTATTGCAGATTTTGAATACCAGTATGATCCGCAAACATTATTTTTGTACTTAACCAATACTTTAATGTCGTCAATAATTTTATTTGAAGCAAAACTATTATAATTAGCAAAGATTTTTTCTGGTTTTTGATCTAGTAGATATTCACTTAAACTATACACATGCGATCCAAGATCTAAGCTTAAAGAATTTATTTCATATCTTTTTAATCTCCATTTTTTTACCAAATTTTTATGAAAAAATGAGTCTTGTGGGTATTTTATAAATATCTGTTTAACTATACCAATTTTTTTTTTTTGCTTTATTATTTGTTTAAATTCTTTAATTATTGGGTAGTAAGAGTAATTATGAGTGATACAGAAAAAGACTTTTTTCTTTTTTATTTTATCAAATATTTTTTTTGCACTATTTAAATCTGACGTAATTGGTTTTTCACAAATTACTGGTATTTTTTTTTCTATAGCTTTATTTATGATTTCGTAGTGCGCTGGTGTTGGTGTTAGAATAATTAAAAGATTAATTTTCTCTTTTTTTAAAAGATCTTTATAATTATCGTATAATTTTGTTGTGTTTAAATTGTATTTTTTTTTTGTTTGTTTGTTGATAATTTTGTCTCTACTAAAACATGCACACTTTATATTGTAAGGTAAAACTTTTAATGAGGATATGTGAACTCTCCCTATTTCACTATTTATTCCACCCCCAATAATTCCTACTTCAATCATCAAATTTTATATTTTGGTCCTATTATAGATGTCCATGGATCTTTTTTTAAAACTTTTAACAGGTAATTAAAATATTTATTATAATTTGATGTATAAATATAGCTATAACCAATTTTAATTTTGCATATAATTTTTTTTTTTAAGGCCATTTTTCCCATTTTAATGCCATTTACATATGTTTCATTTCTTAGATCTCGAACATGATATTCCCAATTACATAACTTTTTTTTCTTATCTTTTATTATGTACCCCTTAAATATTTTTTTTTTTCTAAATGGCGCTTTTGAAAGATAATCCAAGTGATGAATAAATGGTATCCAGCTTAGATCCAATCCAATAGTACAGCACTTTACATTTTTAAAATCTTTTAAACGTTCAAACACACTTTTTTTTCCATAAGATGATCTGTAATTATAAAGTAATAATTCTTTTGCTTTAGGACCATATCCACTTATAGAAACTATTGGGTCGAGAGATCTAATTACATTTTTTTGTTTATAGAAAAAATCTGGGAACATGCCAATTTTTGGTTTAGTGTTCTTAGGATCAAATACTTTTAAAGAATTACTTTTAAAAGTATAGGAATAAGAGGGTATTAATATAGTTCCCTTTTCACCCAACGCCTCTTTAAAAGCATCAAAAAATAGCTTACACAAGTCCTTCTTATTGTGTTTAATTTTTTTTGGTATGCCTACAGTTCCTAAACTTGTATTAAAAAAAACAATGTCTCCTTTTTTAATACCTGATTTTCTTAGTTTTAAAACAATGTCTTTTTTCGTAAAATACATAAATTACTATATTATAGGTAGATATATAAATACTTTAAGTGTAAATAAATCAATTAAATAATAATACAATTCTAGTTTTAAATAAATCTATTGACTTATGATCTATCAATAATTGTCCCGTTCTACAATGCTGAAAAATTTATAATTAGAAATTTTTACAGCTGTTTAAAAATATCAAAAAATATAAATGCTGAAATTATATACATTGACAACCTCTCTAAGGATAATTCTTATATAAAGATTAAAGAAAAAATAAAAAATTTTCAAAACTTTTCAATTTTTAAAACTACAAAAAAGACTGAAAACAGCCCAGGGATAGCAAGAAATATTGGCATTAGAAATGCAAAGTCAAAATATATAGTTTTTTTAGATATTGATGATGAATTAGTGTTAAAAAATCTAAAATTCAATAAATATATTAAAAATAATAAATCAAATATAATTTACATAAAAAAAAAAGAAAAAAGAATAAATAAAAATTTAGTAGATGACAAAACCCAGTTTATAAAATTTAGCAAGTCTAATTTGTCAATTTTTTTTAAAAAAAGTATTAATAGGGCTGCTATATCTATAATTTTTAACAAAAATTTTATTTTAAAACATAAAATTTTTTTTCAGAAAGGATTTTATGAGGATATTTTTTTTACGTTTAAGGCTCATTTTTATAACACAAAAAAAATCAATATTTTAAATTCCATTATTTACAAAAGACACATAACTTCTAATTCAATTACTAACTCCAGATTATACTTAGATCATTTAAAATATATGTTTTTGGCTTGGAAAAATATTAATGACTTTTTACAAAAAAAATTAAGCAAAAAGGAGTATGAAAATATTAAAAAATCTATACAATTCAGGTTAAGAGGTGAATTTGTTAATGAATATAATAAAATTTTGAACGAAAATACAAAACAGGAAGAAAAAAAAAAGTTTCTAAATTTTATTGTAAATAAGTATAAAAGTTTAATAATACCTAACTATAAAGTGTTAACAAAAAAAGATAAAATTACAAAAAGTGTGTTAAAAATTTAATATGTATAAAACTTGTGAAGATTTAGAACGGTCACTTTATGTTGCTCCCAATGAGCTTAGGTCATGCTGTCAAAGATTTTTTCATGAAGGTAAAATCAGAGGTGATGCCAAACTACTTGATATAAAAGGAAATAACACACCTACGAGTCATGATATTAAAAAAGCTAGGGAAAAATTGTTTAATGAAATCCAAGAGGACAAAAATGAACAATGTAAAGGATGTATTTTTTTAAAAGAAACTGAAAAGAAACCTAATTTCTCATCTAAAATTTCTCATTTATCAATTGAACACCATTCAGTGTGTAACCTGAGGTGTAGTTATTGCAGTGATGTTTACTATGCAGGTAAAAAATCAAAATATAATGTTGTAGAATTCATTTCATTTTTAAGCAAAGATAAGGCGTTGGATAATTGTGAACAAGTGGTTTGGGGTGGTGGAGAGCCTACGCTTGATAAATCTTTTGAAGAAATATTAGAAGAAATACATAAACATGCTAATCCAAAAATTTATCACAGGGTATTCACAAACTCTGTGAGATTTAGTGAGGCTATACCTAAATTTTTAAAGAAATCGTTAATTAAAATCACAACCAGCATTGATGCAGGAACACCTGAAACATTTAAAAAAGTTAGGGGGCGACCCAAATTTTATAATGTTTTTGAAAATTTAAGATCTTACTCAAAAGTTGATCCTACAAAAATTACAATAAAATATATTTTTACAGAAGAAAATTATGATGAAAAAGAAATTGATGGGTTTGTAGATAATTGCAAAAAATATGAGCTAGATAAATGTAATTTTCAAATAAGTTTAAATTATAAAAATAGTCAATTAGAATTTAATATACTTAAATCAATAGCTTACTTATTTTCTAAATTACATGATAAGGGAATAAAAAAGATATTTTTAGATGATCATATAATGTTACGTTTTGGATCGTTAAAAAATGATGAATTAGATAAAATCAAATTTTATTTATCAAAATATGATTCAAAACAAGTACTTCTTGATCCAAATCAAATAAAAGATTTAATTATTTATGGTGCTGGAAACATTGCTACTGAAATTATAAAGAAAACAAATTTTTTTAAAAAAATTAAGAACTTTGATATTGTAGATGGAGATCTTAAAAACCAAGGAAAAATGTTATTCGGTAAAAAAATAATGTCTCCAAACTTAATTAAAAAAGATAATAGAGGGATTTTTATTGCAACTGCGCAAGCATATGATGATGTTTACAAGAATATTCTTGAAATGAAAGGCCATGATAAAAATATAATTTCTGGATTAATTGTTTAAGCTCTATTTAAAATATAATAAAAACTTCTTTTAAAATAAAAATTTAGAGTTTAGCTTTCTATTAGACTAAATTATTTTTTTATTTAATTTAAACAATTTTAATTTTATTACAGTTTCAATTATTATTGAAAAAAATAGGGTTGAAATCAAAGTGTAAGCGAAAAATGGTATTGCTGAAGTATAGCATAGGATTAGCCCTTGAAAAGTATACCCATATGAACCTAAGGACCAAACACCAAAGTTAGTAATTATAAAAAATAAAAATGCTCCCAATAATGATCCCAAAATTCTATTTAAAATATTCGTTGTAAAGAATCTTGAACCAAGTCCAATTAAGATTACACTTCCCCAAGTAAAAAATGTCACTCCATGAAGGCCAATTACTAAATCAGTTATAATGAAGCTCAAAAGTAGAGCTGGTAAATATCTAGTACCAAGTAAAGCTGGTATATAAAAGCTTAATGCTAAAAGACTTGTAAAATTAGGTGGGTGAGGAAAAAAGCGGCTAGCAGCCAAAGCTATGAATATTCCAATTGATATATTAAAGTATTTCACTAATTTCATTTTAATGAATAAAGGAATTAAATACAAGCTATAATGGCAATTAGGTTGCATTCAATTAATACCAAATAATACCTTAAGTATTAAAACTTTTTATTTAAACCTAAATTTATAGTTCTAGGTGTCCCAGTATATAGGTTTGCATTTTCATAATCTTTATCAAATAAATTTTTAAGTAAAAAAACTAACTTGTATCCGTCGCTAATCTTATAAGAACTTGCTAAATCAATTAAAAAATATTCATCTAGGATCTGATCTCTAAAACTTTGATCTGCAGTTCCATAATCTCTAGTTCGTCCTTTATATGTAAATAATAAAGAACTATTTAAATTTTTATTAAATTCATAATCAATTTTTGAACTAAAGGCATGCAAAGGTACACGAACCATTGCATAATCGATTGGACCATTATTGAGATCAAGACAACTTGTAAGTCCAAATGCATCTTTTAATGGCTTATCACAATCCATGCCTGAATAAGATTTTGTATATGTATAATTAAAGCCAATATTTAATTTCTTATTATCAGTCCAGTTTGTTGCTAACTCAATACCTTTACTAGTATTTTTTCCACCAGCAAAATTTTGTTGTATGAAGTCGACATTTGAACCCATCAATGGGTCTTCAATTTCAATATCAAAGTAAGTAATATTAAATCCTAAATCTAAAGAATTAAAATAAGTTTCATAACCAATATCAAAACTAGATGTTCTTTCAGCATTCATATTATTTGAAGATGTTCTTGAGAACGCGTAACCAGCACTTTCATATAAAGATGGAAATAGAAATCCAATTCCATATGAAGATCTAATCTTGCTATTACCACCTAAATCATATGCTCCTGTAACCCTGTATGATTGTTCATCTCCTGCACTTGTATGTTTATCATTTCTACCTCCAATAGTTGCATAGATTTTTTTATAAGGTCTAAACTGATAATCTATATATTGAGAATAAATTTCTGCACCAGAAGTTAATTTACTTTTTGGCCCAGCACGTTCGTGGTCAAATTCAGCTCTGAGGAATTCTACATCAGTTCCATAAATTATTTTACTATCTAGGTTAAAATTATATTCACCTAAATAGTTATATATATCTTTAGATCCTGCAAAATCATTTTCCTTACCACTAGCTTTTGTAGCTTTTCTTGTTGAGCCAGATTTGCTAAACCCAAATATATTCTTGAAGTTATTATTTATATTTTTAAATTTAAAACTATAGTGAGCTTCAATATCATCTGTTTGGGGCTTTAAATCATCTTGTCCATTTGAAGGACTGTCATATTTTAAAAAGCTATCGGTAATTCTTAAAGAATTTTCAATAATATTATTTTTTGAAATTTCATAACCATAATTTGCTGTTAGGGTATTATTTTCATAAGGATCATTTTCAGTATTATCGTTATTCATTGCTGAAACTCCATCCGTTGAATAGTAATTAAAGCCGACATAATAATTTTGCTTTTCATCTGCTCCATCTATTGAATAGAAAATATCCTTTGTATTATTTTCCCCTGCTCTTACAGCTGCATTTTGATGTTTGCCTAGTTTACCTTTTTTTGTAAAAATGTTTATTGTTCCACCAACAGCACCATTACCATAAAGCGAGCTTTGGCTTCCTTTTAAAATTTCAATTCTATCTATGGAGTCTTTTAATAAGCCTTGTGAATAAAATCCATTATCACTTGCTGAAGGATCATTCATTTTTACTCCATCTATATAAACGGTTGAGTAACGCTTTGGTAAGCCTCTTAATTGAATACCTGCATTCGTCCCTTTACCACCTAACTGGAAAATATTTAATCCTTGAACTTCACCACTTAAAAGATCAGTTAAAAATGTATCTGAAGAATTTTCAATAATTTTAGAATCTATAATAGTAACTTGACTACCAACAGAACTATAAGATTGAGGAGTTTTACCTGCAGAAATTACAATTATAGGAATTTCTTTAGAAAAAACTGAAGTTGAAAAAAAAATAAAATATAAAAATACTAATCTTTTTAACATCACAAGACATATCCTTTATCAAGTTCTATAAAAAAAATAGAACTAGTTAATTTAATGCCGATGCTAAATAAAATTGTAGAACTAGACTTTCCCTGGCCATCGTTCAACAGCGGACTAACTGGGTGGCGCTCCGACTTTACGGTTCCAGGAAGAGCCAATGAATTTCACACTGATTTCCCACCATGCATTTCAGCTAATAAATAATTAGTTTAAAGAGTTCAAAATGTCAAATGGAATTTGGGATATCTATTGAATATTTTGTGAAAATGAAAATTCTTCAGCCGTATTATCAATAGCTATATTTTTTAAAAATTTGTTTATTGAATCTAAGATAATTGGCTTATTATTTTCATTTGAGGCAAAATAAATTTCATATAATTTTTTTGGTATTTTTCTATAATCTATTTCAAAAAAATCTTCTTTTAAATCATAAGTTTGAACTTTATCGCTAATATATTCTATTGAAAATTCTTTTAAAGGGGCCAAAATACTTTTCCAATTTATTTTGCTTTCAGCAAGCTTTATAATGGGCCATAAACTTTTTGGTAAATTTAAGTAAATATTAAAAGTTTTTTCCAAGCCTTCTAATTCATCAGGTGGAATTTTAGATAATCCTAAGTTTTTTGCCTCACTAACTTTGTGTAACCTTCCATTCTTATCTCTTATTGGCAGCTTAGATTCAATTTGTATTGGAGTTCCTGGATATGGAAACATTATATAAACATTACAAGAGGCCACCGATAACTTCCTATTTAATTCAATAGTTTCAAAAACTTGCTCTCTTGTTTCGCCCGGACATCCTATTATATTAAAACTAGAAACTTTAATTCCATACTTATGCATCCATCCTATTCCTTTAAAAAGTTTCTCATCTGAATACTTTCTATTCAAACTTTCTCTAATTTTTGGATTACCTGCCTCTATACCTATGCTCATAGCCACACAGCCCATTTCTTTAGCCATAGCAACCTTTTCTTCAGTAATAGTATTTATCATAACTGAGCAAGCAAACTTAATGCCAAGTTTTTTAAAACCAACGCTTAGCTCTTTAAGGTGGTCAACTTTAGGAAGTAAAAAGGTGTCATCAGAAAATTTATACCAGGTTGCACCATATTTTTCTTTTAGTTCAGTTAAATGGGCAATTGTAATCTCTGGTTTTTGAACTCGGAAATATCCAGCTGGTCCACCAGTAATTAAGGACTCAGTTGGATCAACACAATATTTGCATTGCATTGGACAACCTCTTGATTGAGAATAAAAACTTCCTTTATAAATTTTTCCCTCAAAAGGTCTAAATAGATGTCTTTCATCAAATAACCCCCAATCAGGACATGGCAGATCATCAAGACAAACTCTTGGTCCTACTTTATTGTTTACATATTCACCGTTATCTTTTTTGTATGCAAGTCCAGGAACTTTATTTGGGTCCTCATTTTTTTCTAATGCTTCGACGAAATCTATCATTCCTCTATCAGCTTCACCAACAAATGCATAATCTATACATTCTTGATCTAAGCAATCTTGGTAGGCAATAGTTGCATGAACTCCACCAACAATAACTATTGAATTATGCTTTACCGATCTCATCAAATCGCATGTAAAATCAAAAGTTGATGTCATACAAGATAATGCAATTATATCTGGTGAAAATGCGTTTATTTTTTTTTGAAACTCATCTGATATATTTACTACTGGATCATTAACAACAAGATCTTCAATTGAGTAATCAGTTTTTTTATAGACACTTACACCTCCTTTGTCTGAAAGACCTATGCCTCCATGAACATCTTGGGTTTTTTGATACTCTTCGGTTTTTAAAAAACAGGTATCAAATAAATCAACTTTGTGCTTTCTTTGTTTAAGAAGCGCACTCATTACAGCGATGCCACCAGGTATTCCAAGGTTTAAATAAGATTCGGGATATACAAAAAGTATCTTCATCTAATAATATTATAACAAATTTTAGATTAAATTAAAACAATGTTAGTTTTAAGTATTAATTTGTCTATATGTAAAAATTTTTTTCAGTGCATAAATCAAGCCAATTGAGCTATTAGTACTGGTCAGCTACACGCATTACTGCGCTTCCACATCCAGCCTATCAACGTGGTGGTCTACCACG
>Ga0209532_1000934_pt1 | contig 24202 bp, 21 predicted proteins | sample COG_02_FD_184746 | JGI IMG/M metagenome (GOLD analysis project Ga0209532, IMG submission 184746) | Pelagic Microbial community sample from North Sea - COGITO 998_met_02 (SPAdes) (version 2) | ecosystem: Environmental > Aquatic > Marine > Neritic zone/Coastal water | place: Helgoland, sampling... | reverse complement strand
ATTAATGGAAATATGGACTGCCCAAAAGCTGTTTGAACTAATCTTAGCCTTACATATATGCCTGAACCGCTTCCCTGTGTACTTGATGGTTGAATCGCAGCCGACACGTACGTACCGTTTGCAGGCGTTGCCGGGGGGTTGTCGTCAGTAATAGTTGTGCTAGATAGTGTGACCAGGCGAGGGTTACCCTCGGCGTCAGTCCGTAAATTGTTGACCTGGAGTATAGTGCGTCTTTGTCCCTCTACGACGATCGTTTTTCCGACCGAGTCAGCCGGAAAGTATGGTATGGGAAACCGGGGACGCGTGCCACTCACGGGTCCCGGAATTATATAAGTAGCTCCTACTACTTCAGTGCGGGTGTCGGCTGTCGACGCCCCGAATTCGTCGTAATTTTCATTGCGGTGACGTGCCCCGTACACGAGATTGCCCGAGCTTTCGACACGCGCCCTTCCCGTAGCCGTGTTATATCGGTTTATAGGTCGAATTTCTACCGCTGGTTCTGTGTATGTAGCATTGTACGAGGTACCGTTTGACGTAGTATACCAAAATTCTGAACCAGTGACTTTAAATTCTGGAACATCTACAACTATCTGCGACAACCCGTATGGTTGGACCTCTTGTTTAGTCGTAACGAGCGAACTAGCAGTGCCTTCGTTATAAGTCGTTGTCATTGTTTATTAACTGCAGTAAATGATTTATTTTTGCGGAGTACGACGCACTTCAAGGTTTTTTTTATGTTTTACTAAATAAACAATGTCTTCAATGCCATCTCTAGAAAGCTCAATTCGGACTTGCAAGGTCGATACCGCCTGGGACAACCGCGCGCAAAGCGATCGTTTTTTGAACCCGCGTATGATGTCGTGTCCGACCTGGACAGGGTTTGATCTTACCGGTCGCAAAGTTGCGCCGGATTCATTCTACACAAAATCTCCGGGTTGCAACAGCGCCGAAGATCGTGTCACTGTCGAGAACAACGTGAGTCGACCTCAGTACATGGAGTACATTACTCTCAATGCGCAGGGTCTTCAAGGTCACATGTACGGTCAGCATGCCCGGGATCGAGGCGTTCCCCGCGGTGTAAACGGGGCCGTTCATCCGGCTCATCAAGTAATGATGCAGCAGGAAGCTGCGCTTGCAAACGCGCAGATCCACAATACTATCCGCGGCGCTCCTACGATGGAACACTTCAAGATGCCAGCCAACTACCGCGCTGTTCAGAAAGTGTCGCCTGCCCTTGCCTACAGCGGCTACAACGCGACCAACCAGAGTCTCAAGCCCTTCCCGGGAGGCGCTACGTGGGGGGAAGACTGGAAGGCTCAGATTCAGCCGCGCTGCAGCTACGCCCCGTATGCTGCTTCTCAGCGCCAGATTGCCCAGTGGAACCGCGAGGCGCAGGCCGCCCAGTGTTTGCATGGTTCCGCCTCCCGCCATGCATGCAGCGGCATGAACTAGACGGCATCGCGGTTTAAAAAGATGTGACTGTACAGTAAAGAGCTCTGCTAGCTCAACTGGTCAGAGCGTGGTCCTTATGAGGCCAAGGTTATGGGTTCGAGTCCCATGCAGAGCACTTTACGCCCTCGAAAGAACTATTAAAACAAATATGCAAAAATGATTTGTTTTAAACACTTAGCTCCTTTGATAAGACAATGACTACGTACAACACTATGCGCGCTAGACGCGTTGAACACACAAGAGATTCCAACATAACATTTATACCTTCCAGTCATACGTACAGACTATCGAATGCCCCGATGCGTAAGATGGTTTCTGTGACGACCATCATAAAGGGCGCTTTCGCGCCTTTTGACGCAGATAAGGTCATCAACCGGATGATGTCCAGCAGCAACTGGCCGTCCAGCAAGTACTTCGGACGAACGGCCGCTGACATAAAACGCGAATGGGCAACGACGGGAAAGGAGGCGCGTGAAGAGGGGACATACCTCCACGACCAAATCGAACGGTACATAAACGGCGATGAAGTCGATTGCGACCGGATGAGCGACGACGCCTACATCGCGTTCGAACAGTTTCTGGATTGGGACAACAGTCGCGGATTTACCCCGTACCGGGCAGAATGGTGCATATACGATGAAGAGCTGGGAGTAGCGGGGACGATCGATGCGGTGATGAAAAGTACGGAAGGAGAGTATGTCATTATAGACTGGAAGCGCAGCAAGGAGATCAAGATGACCAACGATTTTTCTTACAGCACAAATCCGTCGCTGTCGCATCTGCAGGACTGCAACTTTGTGAAGTACAGCCTTCAACTGAACTTATACAAACATCTGTTGGAGAAGAACTACGGCATCAAGATTTCCAAACTGTTGCTGGTCTGTTTTCACCCATCGAAGGAGACGTATGAAGAGTATGAGGCCTTGGAATTGGGAAAGGAGGTAACGTCCCTGTTGAAACATGTCGATTAATCCTCATCAGAAAAATCAAGAGGGTGTCTATAGTCGTCCTCTGCGTCAGAAGACGGAGTCGAAAAGAGTCTTCGCGTCACCCGTCTTCTTCTCCGCATGTCGTCTGGGAAATCTGAATCATCGAACATAACATCCATCGATTGGAGTTCATCGTCTTCAGCGTCGTCTTCAGCGTCGTCTTCAGCGTCGTCTTCAGCGTCGTCGTCGACAATCATCGCAGTGTCGAGGGCGCTGTTCGAGTCAGAGTGTTCGACTAGAAATTCTCCAATGATGTTCGCAAAGTTGCCGTTGATCTCCGGGCCGTACACGGGTTGCGGGAAGCGCGTCATGGGAGGCAACGTGCCAGATTCGCGTTCCCAAAAATCCCGTCGTCGTTCAACCAGGTCGGCGTGTTCTGGTTCCAATTCGGGGGCTATTCCAGCTTTCGCATATTCGATTTCCAGCTTGATAGCGTCTATTATCGCGGGTTTTGCAAGATCAATCAGTTCGCGTTGAAGGTCTTCCGACAGGTACATTTGGGTCATAGGCGTCATATCATACTCGAACCCGAGAGCTTCCATGAAGGAGCTGACGTATGTGACTACCATATCGTTTCTTCTTTCGAGCAGACTTCCCTCGTACTGTTCGTTCATTGATATGGACATCGGGAGCGCCTGTTCAGCGATGTCCATAAGTGTTGAAACAGTCGGGTACATTCCATAGTCGGCGCTGGCTGAGCGTTCATTGCGCACCAAGTTTTCCGGGTCACTCGCCATCACTTGTGTCAGTGGGTCTTTTCCTCTGTTGCTGGTTATGGACCGCACATCGTAGCACCGATTGTTCAAACAAACCGGATCATTCTGTATGGATTGAAGTGAGATGGGGTCGACTACTCCGATGCATCCTCTGTTCGATCGGATTTCATCTTTGCGAGGGCTGTCACAGGTACTTCGCCATTGGTCTTCCGGTTCGTCAGCGGGGTCGTCGTCAGCTCCGTCGTCAGGTTCGACTTGTCGTCGCATGGACATCAATTCTCTGATTCTGTTTCTGTCGCCAGCCCGCATGGCTTCCTGAAGTTGCTGTTGAATAGAACTCATTCTAAGTTTTATTATACTTAAGAAGAAGTTTATTAAGTATCAAATGTGCGGAATTCTTTTCTCTTGTCAACCAAGTTACGATCTTACCGAAGCCATACGGTCTTCTGATAGTTTGAAGCCTCGAGGCCCAGATGCAGCGCGCCATCTCGAACATGGCGGGTGTTTTTTCGCATTTCGGCGGCTGGCTATAAACGATGTGTCTGATGCGGGGATGCAGCCGTTTGTCACGGCCAAACACATTCTCATTTGTAACGGTGAAATATACAATTCGAGGGAGCTCCAGGCCCGATTTTCGTACGATCTTAAGAGCAAGTCGGATTGTGAGATCATCAGTCATCTCGTCGACGACGTCGGAATAGGCCCGGCGTTGTCTCTCCTGCAGGGGGTGTTTGCGTTTGTTCTTTACGACAAGCAGACGCATGAGTTTGTTGTTGCGCGCGACGCAGTCGGGATCAAGTCTTTGTACATGAACAAGGAACGCGATGTGTTTGGGAGCGAGTTGAAAGCATTGCATCCGCTTTGCACATCGCGCATAGACATGTTTCCGGCGGGTCACTACTACGAGTCAAAGAGTCGTCGTTTCGTGCGACACGCTGTGCTGGACTACCAACCGGACGGATTGCATGTCGACTTGCCGATCGAGAAGATTCACGAGGAGATCAGGGACCGGCTGTCTGAAGCAGTGAGAGTGCGCTGCGTGACGAGCGACCGACCGGTCGGGTGTTTTCTGTCGGGGGGGCTAGACTCAAGCCTGGTGGCTGGATTGGCCGCCCGATATTTGCCGGGGAAGTTGTTGACATTTTCTGTCGGCATGGAGAACGCGACCGATCTGGCTGCCGCCCGTCTGGTCGCCGAACATATAGGTTCCGAACATCACGAGTTGGTAGTGAGCGAGAAGGAGATGTTGGATGCGATTCCGCGCGTGATACGTCGCATCGAATCGTACGACACTACGACTGTTCGCGCCTCTACGGGGATGGTGTTGTTGAGCGATTGGATAAAGGCCAACTTTCCGACGACGGTCGTGTTCTCTGGCGAGGGAGCGGACGAACTTTCCGGTTCGTACAAGTATTTCGACAAGGCGCCATCCCCCTGGGAGATGCAGAAGGAGTCTTCTCGGCTGTTGGGTGACTTGCAATACTTTGACGTGTTGCGATGCGACAAGTCTGTGTCTGGCAGCGGTCTAGAGGCGCGGACACCGTTTCTGGACATGAATTTTGTGTCGTTTTACATGCGCCTTGATCCCAGGTTGAAGAGCAACGATGTGATTGAGAAAAACGTGCTTCGAAATGCCTTCAAGGGGTGCAATGTGATTCCGGACGCGATTCTGAACCGCAAGAAAGAGGCGTTCAGCGACGGGTGCAGTTCGATGGAGAAGCCCTGGTTTTCCATCATCCAAGCGAAGTGCGACGAGATGATCTCGGACGATGAGTGGAAGTACATGCGCGACAAATATCTTCACAACAAACCAACGACCAAAGAAGGGTATTGGTTCCGGTCTATTTTCGAGAAGTGGTATGAGGGACGGGGATCTATCGTCCCGTACATATGGTTGCCCAAGTGGACGGGTCTTTCCGAACCGCCCGTTTCTGCGAGGTTGTTGGTGACCTAAAGAATGGCAAACATTTTTTAGACCTGTACCATGATTCACGTAGACAAATCACTGCTTCCGGGCATTTTGAAGTTGAGATCGTGTCCCGACTGGGATAACGGCATCGGCGACATCGACACTTTTATCGAGTGTCTGGATACTGCTATCGCAACCGATTCTCCATTTATAATGGTATATTATACAGGGGCGCCTGAAGATCCGAAAGCCTTTCCACCGTTGACGGTGCTCATGAAGATTGTCGGACAGCTGTTGATGATTCGAGACAAGATCAAAAACGGCATTCTGTGCAACATACTGTGCGTTCAAGACGAAGAAGACATTCCCAACATCGACCTCGTTCTCAAGTATTACACGCCTGCAAACGAAACGCACATCGCTCGATCGAAATCGGAGGTGATGGCCATCATCAACGAGTACAGGACCGAACAGTGACCGTTCCGAGGGCGAGAGGACCGGTCTTCATCTTCCCCCCGGGTGAAGCGTGTGGTCCCAGTTGTTGTCTCCGAATGAGCTAGCATCCCAAAAATGATCACGGTAAGATTTGTCTGAAATAAGGCGAATCGGTTTACCCAGGATGCTTAATGCGCCAGCAGCAGCGTCATCTGCCATGGGAACAATTGCAGGTGCCAATCCCGTCACCGCTCCGACTAAACCAGCGAGCCCACCTCCCGTCTCTCCAAAGGCTTTTACCCAGTCGTAATAAAATCCATGATCGTCATCACGCCCGCTATGACCTCGTCCAAAATACGTCGCTGTAGACGCCCCGAACGGCCTGGTGGATTCATATTCGACAAAGTGCCCGACGGGTGTCAACACATCATCGTAAACGGCCGTCGCAGCGGAACCGATGCCTTTGCCGACGGTTTTACCGGCGTCGCCAACCCATTCACCGGCGCTTTCGATGCCATGGCCGATCGGGTTGATCAGGTCGTCGTAAATGACCCCCCCTGCCTCTTTGGCCTTTTTTCCCAAGTCGGAAACCTCTTTTCTGATAGGGTCGGCGATCGAATGCCAGCCTTTCTTAGCAATATTTCCGATCTTGTCCAGGAATTCCCATTCTTCAATCGTGACAGGGGGAGGCGGCGGCGACGGAATGAGTATATTCATCATCACTACTGCTACAAGTATGACCAGGGCTATATATATCATGTGTTTACATGTTAAGTTCGTCATTTATTACAGACGGTAAATACTTTATCACGTATGTAATAAATGAGTTATTCATCGTCATGCAGAGAACCTACCTGCTACAAATGCACCAAACCATCCAACTACAGAACATTTTCCGACCTCATCGCTATTCATCCAGTGCACGTTGATCACGGGTCGCGCGTCCAGCTGATCGAACACCCACATGCCTATTACATTGCATCTCGTCGACCCGTCTTGGACGACCTTGGAAACCCTATAATGTTAAGGAAACCAAGGGATACTTAAAGGGTCAAAAATCTCGATCCGCCAAAAATGATCCGTCTAAAAAATAGACGTAGATAATAAGAACGATGAGCGCGACAACTGACAATAATGTTACAACAATGTTGAAGAAACATTACGCCGTGAGTAATGCAAAGGGTACCCATGTATCGATGGTTCATCCAAAAGGCAACTTCCGCTTATCCAATAAAGACATATGCAAGCTATGGGATATGTTCTGCTGCATGAGTGACGCAGAACGGGCAGGGCTTGGGGTCGCCGAAGTGTCCGACGACTTCATGCCTATTTTGGCTGATGTTGATCTCAAGATAAATGAGGAAGAATTATCGGACGACATGTTAGGCGGGGAAGGAAAGGTCAACCATGACAACCTTTCTCGGGTCGATTATCCAACCCGCTATCTCTACAACATAGAAGAAGTCGAAGCTCTGATAGGTATTTACCAAAGTATCATCAAAGAAATCGTAGACAACTGTTCTGACAAAATGCTTACCTGTGTGCTGCTGGAAAAACCGATGTACAAAAAGGTCAGCGGGGACACTACTTATGTGAAGAACGGATTCCACCTTCACTTTCCGTACGTTTTCTTGAGAAAGTCTGACCAAAGCGTTCATCTCATTCCGAGGATTCACGAGAAGGTCGCCGAAGCCAACATATTTGGTCATATGGGTTTGTCCGATCCGTCGGTTATTATAGATAACGCGATTTTGAAAAATCCATGGTTGATGTACGGTTGCAAGAAGGAAGGCGTGAACATGGCCCCGTACAAGGTGACAGAGGTGTACGATTGCGACCTTCACATTTGCGATCTGGAAGAGACCTTTGAAAACTATAGGATATACGACATCAACGAAGATGAGATACCCGTGAAGGGAAGCGTTCTCAATCTGTTGCCTCGTATTTTGAGCATAGTCCCCTGTAATCGAAAAACGGCGACGTTGAAGATGAACCTGGTCGCCCCGTTCTTTGCGAGAGCGGCAGCAGCGCCAACCATATTACTCAATGAACCGGTTGAGTTTGCGGAACTGGACACCGACAAAAACATGGCCACGGCAAAAGACCTGCTTCCCATGTTGTCGACAAGGCGCAGCGTCGATTACAACCTCTGGATGCAGATCGGATTCATCCTGTACAACGTATCGGGCGGAACTCGTGACGGCTATGATCTGTGGGATGAGTTTTCCAGACGCGGAGGTGACTCGTACGACGAGACGGGGTGCATACACCGGTGGCAAGGCATGAAGAGACGATTGACGCCCGGAATCGGATCTCTGATATACTACGCCAAGCAGGACAGTCCGCAGGCGTACGCAGAGTATCAGAACAACATCATGAAAGCCAAGGTGTCAGACTCAATAAACACAGGCGGTGCACACAATGACATCGCAAAGATGTTGTACGACAGATACAACATGGAGTTCAAGTGCGCTTCCGTTTCTAACAAAAAATGGTACCAGTTCAGGAATCACATATGGGAAGAGATAGAAGAGGGGACGTTCTTGAGAGCCAAAATTTCATCCAAGGATGGAATTCTCGGGAGTTTCATGGAGGAGATCAAACGGAACAAAGAACTGTGCGGAGCAGAACCCGACAAAGCCGTGCAGAAGACGTATGAATGCAGAATCGATGGTCTTGAAAAGATCGCCAACAATCTCAAGAGCGCGCCGAACAAGAACAACATCATGCGGGAAGCGGTAGAAGTCTTCTATGATCGTAACTTCGAGAAGAAGCTTGACCAGAACAAGTACATGGTCGCCTTTCAAAATGGCGTGTACAACTTGAAAACGCATCACTTCAGATCTGGACGCCCCGAAGATTACGTGTCGACCGCGGTACCCATCAACTACAATGATGAATTGAACTTTGACCATGAGTCGGTGCAAAATGTGCTTACGTTCCTTGAACAAGTGTTTCCCGACAAGAGTGTCCGCAGATACTTCATGGATGTATACGCTGACATTTTTGTCGGCGGAAACAGTCGTAAGATCGTGCTGTTCTGGACGGGCGACGGCGACAACGGAAAGTCGGTGACGCAGAAACTTCTCGAGAAGATGCTCGGACCGCTTGCGATCAAGTTTGAAACGACTCTCCTGTCTGGAAAGAAGGTAAACTTGGGAGGTGCATCACCCGAACTCGCACGCGCTGGACCGCCGGTGAGACACGCTGTGTTGGAGGAACCCAACAAAGCAGAACAGCTCAACTGCGGCGTGCTCAAAAAGTTGTCTGGGTCCGACTCGTACTTTGCGCGCGATCTGTTCCAAAAAGGCAAGGGGCTGTGTGAGATCGACCCGTTCTTCACGCTGACATTCATCTGCAACGCGCTGCCGGGTCTGAGAGACAGCGACAAGGCGACCTGGAACAGAATCCGAGTCATCCCGTTCGAATCAACCTTTGTGAAGCCCGGATTTCCATGTCCCGAGTCGTACGAGGGACAGTTGAAGGAAAAGAGATTTCCGATGGATCAGAAGTTCGAAGACAAAATTCCAGGAATGCTCGAAGGATTGGCATGGGTCCTCCTGAACCATCGAAAGACGACTACACCCATTCCTGATCCGGAGAAGGTCAAAGAAGCAACTCGGGTCTACCAGAAGCAGAACGACAAGTTTGAACAGTTCGCAAACGAGATGATCGAGAAGGACCCGGATTCGATCGTGACTGTCCATGAAGTATGGGACGAGTTCCGTGATTGGCACAAGACGAACTTCCCATCGGCCGTATTCGGACTTAGTATGCAGGAGTTTACAAAACACTATGAAAAAATATGGGGAGTCCCAGACAATGACAAGCGGTTCACTGGGATACGCATCAAGACATTCAACAGCGGACAGTTGTAAGCACGTCACAACAATTAAACAAGCAAAACAAAGAAACATTACATAGACATTACATAGACACGCATTTTTTAATTTATGAAACCAACATGGTTTCATAACATCGTTACCCCTGCATGACAGGGTAAAAACAATCGATAAAAAAATCGAGGGTGACTAACAACTTTTTACAATGTCTAAGCACTTCAACACATACTACTACGAATCGGACTCCGAAGACGAAGAAGCAGATGAACGGTACAGACAGGAATGCATGAAAAACTACCCGCTCACATGGGAAATTGACAAACCTGACGAACACTATGAATGCAACGAATATTTGAAACCGGTCAACTGGACGACGCAATACAAGCGCGTGTGGGCGCTACCCGTTCACAGGAACAAGCGTCGAACAGTTGATGGTTCGACCAAGTCAGCTAAGTCGACCAAGTCAGCTAAGTCGACCAAGTAACCGTCTGTTCCATCTGTTTAAAGACTACCGTGCATATATAAACTATATACTAAATAAATACTGCAAATATGGCCGAGTTGGTCTAAGGCGTTCGACTCAAGTTCGAATCTCCCCTGTGGAGGCGCAGGTTCGAATCCTGCTATTTGCACCATCCGTGTGGCCCAATGGATAAGGCGTTCGGCTTCTAACCGAAAGATTGTAGGTTCGAGTCCTACCATGGATGCCCGGACGCGTAGTATAATCTGGTCAGTACTATCGGCTTTGAACCGATCAATTCGGGTTCGAATCCCGACGTGTCCTTGCCTTGTTAGCTCAGCTGGTAGAGCGCGCGCCTTTTAAGCGCGTGGTCGTGGGTTCGAGCCCCACACAAGGCGAAACAAACAAACAAAACCCATTTACAACATGTAAATGGGTTTTTTTGCGTTACCTGATTTTTTTACCGACGATGGTGTTAAGCCATATCTCGTTTTCCTCGGCCGAGTACATGTTGGCGAGGCGCATTTCCTTTGTGCCGTCGGGATTAACGCGCGTGATGAATATAAGACGTTCGTATTTTGGAGTCGACTTTCTCCGAGACGACCGTCGACTCGACTTTTTGCGACGACGGGGTGACCTGCGACGGGGCGACCTGCGACGGGGTGACCTGCGACGGGGTGACCTGCGACGACTTTTGCGCCTTGGACTTGTTCGTGTCTGTCTCATGTTTATCATAATCAACATTACATTGAAAAGGGCCGTATTGTAGACGGCAGTTCAACGACGTGTTCAAACCGTTTCTCGGCGGGTAGATCGAATGAACTGTCCGACGCGGGTGGGTCCAATACAGTCGTGTCCGCTTTTGCAATAGGTAGTTCAGCCGGGGGTTCGGGTACGGTAGAAGACCCGGCCGTTGCAGTGGCAGAGTCTTGTAGCGCGTTGGAGTCATAATACTTTTTTCCGCATATGATAGACACTCCAATCAATATAGCCATCGAAAAGCTGTAAAGTATAGCCAGCTTCCACGAGAATACTGGACCGGTGATCGAGTCAGCCATCATGAAAGATGGCTTGGATACAATACACAGTGCCAGTAATATGCAAAAAGTGATCACAAAGTAGTATATCATTTGTTGTGTAGTGATGTCTTTTTAACCCGTCTAAAAACAATAAATATGAAAATCAGCTATGCGGACCATAAATACAGCCCCAATGAGTATTATGTTGAACACGAATACTGAAGACACTGGTGGTGCGGACAACGACAAACATATTTTTTTGTACTCGTTCACCGTGCAAAAAAATGAAATGTCGACGACGGAACGGCATGAGCAAACCATGATGAGATTGTATGGCGTAGATAACCGCGGAGAAACGGTGTGCTTGCGGTTCAACAACTTTCGCCCGTACGTCTACATCGAGCTTCCGATGGAGACCAAATGGGGAAAGCCTATAAAATGGAACATTCGTTTGGCCAAGAAGGTCAAAAACGCATTGGACGACGCGTTGACCTGGCCCGACGCGAACAACCGCGACAAGAAGATATGCTTGGCTCCGGTAGAGGTCACGTTTGATTTCTACAAAAAGTTATACTCGCAGCAGGTGACGTACTCAGGGGCACCCAACAAGTTTCCGTTCTTGAGGTGTGCATTCAACCTTCGCAGCGACATCAACATGCTCGTGCGTAAATGCAGCAAACCTATGGCTGTATCCGGCCTGGGCGCGCTCCAACTGAAGGTGCATGAGAACAACGCGGACGAAATCCTTCAGTTGTCGTGCGTCCAAGACATACCGACAGCGGGATGGGTAGATTTCAAAGGACGTCTCGTGTCTCCGAAAATGCAGCAAACATCGGCCGACCGCGAGTACAAAGTAGAGTCGTACACGCATATCACCCGACGACCCGGTATGAGCGGAAAGACAGGCGTCGTGAAGGTCCTGTCGTTCGACCTCGAGGTGAATTCGAGCATAGTCACACGAATGCCCGACTCCAAAGATCCGGCGGACAAGGTGTTTCAGATCTCGTGCGTTTTCTTTGGGTCCGACAACCCTGCGAAGACGACGGAGTTTCTTCTCACGCTCGGAGATCCGATGGAGGAGATCGTCGGAGAGAACGTCAAGATCATCCGTCGCAAGACGGAGGCGCAGCTCATTGAGTCGTTCGCGGAGCTTGTTCGAACCGAAAAACCCAACATCATCACGGGGTACAACATCCTGAAATTCGACATCCCCTATCTCATCGATCGGTCCGAGTTGTGCCGGTGCGCACGAGATCTCGCTTTGGCAGGCTTTCACAAGGACATAGAGGGGCAGAAAAAGATCGTGCGCTGGAGCACCGCCGCATACAAGAACCAAGAGTTTGAATATCTGGAATGGGAAGGGCGTGTGATCGTCGATATGCTTCCTATCATCAAGCGTGACTACAAGATGAACAACTACAAGCTCGAAACCGTGTGCATGCACTTTTTCGACACAGGCAAAGACCCTCTCGATCACAAGGGCATTTTCGACTGTTACCGCAAGGGGATAGTCAGACAGCCGGATGGAACGTATCTTCCGGAGGCGAGGAAGGCGATGTCTGTTGTCGGCAAGTACTGCATGGTCGACTCGAGGCTCGTCGCCAAGCTTTTCGGGAAGGCGCAGACGTGGTTCGGACTGGTTGAGATGGCATGCGTCTGCAACGTTCCCATATTCGCGCTCGTCGTGAGGGGGCAGCAGCTCAAAGTGTTCTCATCAATATACAAGCACTGCTACAAAGAGAAGATCGTAGTCGAGTCTGACGGGTACAAAGCGGCTGCAGGGGAACGTTACAAGGGCGCGCATGTGTTTGCGCCCGTGCCAGGGGTCTACGACAATATCGTCCCTTTCGATTTTGCGAGCTTGTATCCGACTACAATCATCGCGTACAACATCGATTTTTCAACCCTGGTTACCAACAACTCTATTCCGGACCGATTTTGTCATGTTTGCAAGTGGGACGACCATGAAGGTTGCGAACACGACCCGCGGGTTATCCGCAAACAGCAGCTTGACAAGTACATTGACTCCGAACTGGTAGAAATCAAACGTATGCGCACAAAAAGAGACAATCTGACCATCAAGCAGTTCTTGCCCCCAGGAAGGGCATCTGCGATCGCAAGGAAGGGGGCGAAAAAGCTCCGCGAACGAAAGCGGAAGTCGATCAACCGCAAGATCGACAAGCGTATCGCTGATCTGAAGGTATATCGCGAGGAACGGATAGAGGTAAAGAAGGGGATACCTAAAAAAACGATGTGTGCATCCCGCAAGTATCGTTTTCTCAAAAAACCTAAAGGTGTCATCCCGACGGTGCTCCAGAATACGCTCGATGCTCGCGCTAAGACTCGCAAGAAAATCAAAGAGTTGAAAAAGACGATCAAAGAATCGGGTGATCCGGACGGGAGCTTGTCTCTTCTCGTTGCCGTGTACCATCAGAAGCAGCTGGCGTTCAAGGTGAGCGCAAACAGCATGTACGGCGCGATGGGCGTCGTCGAAGGATACCTTCCGTTTATGCCGGGGGCGATGTGCACGACTGCCATGGGCCGTTACAACAACAAGCTCGCCGCCAAGACGATTGTCGACAAATGGAAAGGGAAGCTCATATACGGGGACAGTGTCACTGGAGATACGCCCGTAATGATCAAACATGCAAATGGCATGGTTGATGTTGTCACGATTGAAACACTGGTCAATGGAGACTACGAACCATACGACCAGTTCAAGGCGGGTCAATCGAACCGGCGCGAGAAACAACAAGCTAAGGTAGACGTCCAGGTATGGGCTGATGGTGTATGGGCTGATGTCAACCGTGTCATTCGACATAAAACCAAAAAGCGGATTTTCCGGGTGCTGACCCATACTGGTTGCGTAGACGTGACAGAAGACCATTCGTTGTTGGATGCGACTGGCCAGAAACTCAAGCCCGTCGACGCTAAAATCGGCCAAGAGCTGCTGCACGCATTCCCAACCGAATTTTATTCAGACTGTAAAGAGATCTCGACGGAAGAAGCATTCGTGATGGGATTCTTTTTCGGCGATGGAAGTTGCGGAGACTACGCATGTCCGTCTGGACGTAAATGTAGCTGGGCTCTCAACAATAGTAATATAGAATACCTGAATGAAGCACAACAATGCCTCCAAAAATGCGAACCGTCGCTTGGCTGGAAGGTATTGGACACGATCAAATCAAGCGGCGTGTATAAACTTGTGCCGCAAGGACCTCAAGGAAACGTCAAGTATATCGTCGAAAAATACAGACCGCTTTTTTACGACAAGGACAAGTTCAAAAAAGTGCCCATGTGCATCTTAAACGCACCCGTTGAAGTCCGCGCAGAATTTGTTCGAGGATACCGAGTCGCAGATGGCACAAAAATGGGTCCTCGACGGGCGGATTGCAAGGGGAAAATTGGGTGCCAGGGGCTCTACTATTTGTTTTGCAGTCTGGGAGAAAACGTCTCAATCAATACTCGTGAGAGCAAACCGGATGTGTTTCGTCTAAATTCAACCCACGGAAAGTTCAGAAAGTCTCCGTCAGCCATCAAGAAAATAATCGACTTGGGATACAACGACGAGGACGAGTTCGTCTACGATATCGAAACAACGCAAGGACGTTTTTTTGGAGGCATTGGTAGGCTGATCCTAAAAAACACGGACTCGGAGTATATCTATTTTCCTCACATTACAGGCAAAAACAACGCTGAGTTTGCGTCCAACCTTTGGTCGTACTGCGAGAAGGTTGCCGCCGACGTGACGAAGCTTTATCCCCCTCCCATGAAGCTTGAATTTGAAGAGGTGATTTATCACCGATTTATCATTTTGAGCAAGAAACGATACATGTACAGGGAGATGAATCAGCATGGGGAGATCAGCGCCAAGGTAGGCAACAAAGGGGTCCTTCTGTCCCGTCGAGACAATTCAGACGTTGTGAGGGAATTGTACTCGGGGATCGCGGACCAGATATTCAACCGGGTGAAGACGCCTGTCATTCTAGACTGGACGGCTGACCAAGTGCGCAAACTGTTCGAACAGCAAGTAGACATAGACAAGTATGTGATAACCAAGTCAGTCGGATCAGTAGGCGACCTTCCCCTGGCTGTTAATTTCACCGAGTGCGGAAGTTGGCGCCCTCAGTACAACGAAGATGGGAAGGCAGTGATCGGCAACTATACGATTACGCCTCTGTCGAAGGACCCAGTCGAAAGACAGAGGCAGTTACACTTGAAGAATGCATCTACAGAGGTAGAGTACTATGGGAATTCTGTTCCATCGCACGTGTCGCTGGCTATCCGCATGAGAGGGAGGGGGACGCGCGTAGAGCCAGGCAGCCGACTCGAGTATGTTGTGACGCAAAACGGCGGTCACACGGGTAAAATGTTCCATAAAATAGAAGATATCGATTATGCCAGACGGCACTCCGACCATGTGCGGTTGGACATGCTTTACTATCTGAAACAGATGGTCAACCCCGTTGATCAGCTTCTAAATGCCTGCTGCAAAACCAAAGATGCGAAAAATTTCATGATGATGATGTACAAACATAACCTGAAAAAACACAAATTAACAAAGGCAATCGCCCCTCCGCCGAAAATCTGTTTTGCGCGCTAACGTCCTTTAATTTTTTTCTGTCATAACCAGAAAAAAATTGCAACAACTCACCCAGTGTGCTGTGCGCGTACCGTCTATAGAGTGTAATCGAGTAGAGTTCTTATGTCTGAATCTGAATCCGAGTATTTTCGACCATAGTGATGGTCCAATGGATGAGATTTCGGTTTCGTCGGCGATTCCTCCATGATGTATATTATGTTTCCATGCGGATCAAGTGTACCTGTAGATCGCATCAGTTTCGGGATAGAAACTGATGTATCGCGCCGTGACAGCCGACGCTGAGCAGAAGGTAGTACGCGTAGCATCAAAATTTATTAACTACACGAATAAATTTACGTTGAGGCAATTATTTTTTTCCTACTTATATTGATACCGGTGTTCGTCGACGCCGCGCGTTCAAACACCGGCTTCCTGACAGCTTTCGCACCGCGGTCCTGCATATTTTATAGCTGACTGCAATGAAAAGGCGCCAAAGTTTTCACGGACACCTTCACTGTCGCCGGCCTGGTATCCGGGCGCGACATGAAGTGGGCGTTTACAGCGGGTGCGGTCGTGGTAACCACAGTCCCATCGGTTGCGCCCCTCGTGGGCACTGTCGAAAATGCAAAGCTGATTCAGCATCTTGTAGTGCTGGTTGGATGGTGCCGACGGGGCTTGACATACGTGAGTATGGGTATGAGGCATTTATTTACGAGAATTTTATTTAATCCCATAAATAAATGAAACACCACCACAAGTCAGTACACATGCCAACGTATCATTGCTACCCTAAATGGCGCACGGGATTTGATGCTCGCATGCAGAATAAATTTGCAGTATGCTGCAAGCCGAGAGGACCGCAGCAGTCGTGTTCTCCGCGTGTCGAAAATTTTCACATGGGTGACGTCGCGCACGCCGCGCATGCCGCCAAAGACAAGATGCTTCACATTCTTGCCCCTGCATGGTGCGGCTTCAGCCGGAAAACGGCAGAAACAGAAGACATGCTTAAACAGATGGTAGGCCGACTCGGTGTAGGCGTCAATATGCTTACAGACGAAACATCCGAAGAGTTCCAGCGCCTGATGAAAAATCTGGACGTCCGCGGTTTCCCACACGCGGTTCTTGTTGTAGGAGGCGATATCGTAGATCAGATTAAAGGTCATCACCCGCCGCACGAGTTGGCCAGAAAAGTCGCGGAAAAGGCCATGTAAGGCTATGCAAGTTCGGTATTTCAATTTACATCTGGTAAATTGAAAACGCTCAAGCCCGGCTTTGATCCGGGGACCTTACGATTAACAGTCGTACGCTCTACCAACTGAGCTACTCGAGCATGTAGTCATTTTTTTGGATACACCGCGTCTTTAAACCAACGTCACATGTGCAAAGTATTACTGTTAATAAATGTACAACTATCGAACACTCGGGACACTCGCCCTGTTCGCCGCGATCATCGCGGCGTATGCGACAGGCTTCACCAATTCTGTATCCAACATGGTCCCTCCGTGGAAGTCGGATCCATTTTTCTCGCTGTCGTCCGCAATGCACTTCGGCAACAAAACAGTAGTAATTCCCCTTCTTTTACTTGGAGGAGGACTGCTGACATTTTCGTTCTTGCACACAAACAGCGCCCGCAAATCGCGCTGGAAAAATCGTGCAAACGCATTGTTGATACTTGTGTTTGTGCTGTCGCTTGTATCCGTGACGTTCAAGCCTAATCTGTACGGTTGTGACTGCACGATGGCAAATTTGGAACCATGCTGCGCGGGGAGGAAAGTGCCCGGAGAGTGCACCTACAAACACCTTGATCATAAGTTCATAACAAGCCCTACGTTGGGCGACCCAGTATGCTGCAACCAGCCGATATGCACCGAAAAACACAACACGTACATGGCACACAGACACGGCGTGATAACGGTGCTTATCGCATTGTCATCATTGACGTTTATGCTCTTGAACAAATCTTATCGCATTGCGGGCGTGTACGTCACGCTTCTCCTTCTTCTGTCGTTGGACAAAGGGGGAGACAAACTAAAGCTCCTGTTCGACACCGGCGAATTTACAACTGTAGCGCTGTTCTTAGCCTCTGTGTATATCTCGAAAAAGTGACTCATGTGACTCCTGCGACGAGGCTGACGAGGTTGACGAGGCTGACGAGGTTGAACTTAAGAGCATGAATGCATAATTCAAAGATGGATCATTGTTCTTATTTCATCAGAAACCGTGCACTGTTCGGAAACTACCCGACGCAAGAGGGTGTGTATGAACTGGAACGCGCAGGGGTGCGGTACTTTATAAACCTGACCTTGGACGGAGAGAAGCGTATACATCCGTATCGCGTGTCACCTTCGTCCAAGATCATAAGATTCCCAATAAAAGATCACAGTGTTCCCAAATGCTGGAATACATTCTCACGCTTCATTGTTCGCCTAGGCAACATCATCGGCAGCATACCCAACGGACACCTCCTTTTCGTTCACTGCAGAGGGGGGCACGGAAGAGCCGCGCTTGTAGTAGCTGCGTTGCTCGCCTACATATTTAAAGTGACTCCAGAAGCAGCTCTCCAGTGGACGGCGCGCTTTCATGCCAAACGACCCGCGATGCGGGCAAAATGGCGGGCGATCGGCGCTCCCCATCAGTGCAAACAGCGGTCTTTCGTGTTCAGACTGTTCGAACCGCTTAAAATGTACAGGATGAGTTACAGTTCTTCGCGATTTGGTAACGGCTTTTCTCGGCAGTCAAAGCATCCGTTCAGCGTCGACACGGGCGACGGAAAATCTGCAGTTTTTTCATGCATTGACACGGCCCTCGTGTACAAGAAGTTTCCAGCGTTTGAGAAAGAATGCGTCAAGTGTAAAACGGAAGACGTGAACATGCTGTTGAAGAAGGTAAAACGTCTTCCGTCACCGAACGGGTGGACCAGCAAGAGAGAAAACGTGCTCATCGAGTTGTTCAAGATGAAAATGAAGGCGTACCCGTACATTCGATCACAGCTCGCAAACACCGGGTTCAGGGATATCCAGCTGTTGGCAAAGGGAAATTCCAAATGGATAGACGGCACGGGAGACAACGTTACTGGAAATGTGCTAATGATAATACGGGAAGAAATTCATTCGACCCCGGTCGTGAATGCCGTCTGAGTCTTCAAGCGCCGTCTAAGAAGTAATGTTACAATGTACAAATAAACGACGAATGAACTGTTCTATCTGTCTGGACGATCTAACTAATGACAGATGTTACTTGCCGTGTTGTCATTCATTTCACTCCGCGTGTATATCGGAGTGGGCAGATGTTAACGGAACATGCCCAACATGTCGACTGAACATTGCATTGATGGGAATAGTTCCCGGCAGCACCAGATTGCGTATAAACAATGCATTGTACCGGGTAAAAGAGATTCCCGACACGGGATCGATCGGGAAAATCATTCTGGTCGGAAAAAGTTTGTTGAGTGTAAACATTTTTTACAGGGCAGGTCACGTGTGGGTATCAGCGGGCGATCCCAGTCAAAGTAGATGGCACCCCTACGAGATCGTGCACGAAACCATTTACAGGGGAGTTGAGTTGGATGGACTTATGCCGGAAAGCTTTTCTGTGCCGACAAACGACTCCGTCCAATTGAGAAGTACGTGTAGAGTAAAATACTCCCAGCTAGACAAATACTCGGACGACGACGAAAAAGACGACGACGAAAAAGACGAAAAAGACTCGGTGTACGCGATTGGAGACTTTGTTGAGAAGATACGTGGACGCGGAAGGGGACAGACGGGCATCATCGTCGGATTTCTGTCCAACGGTAAATGTCGCGTCCGACAAGTCGACGGGGTCACGTGGAATGCACAATCGCCTTCAAATTTTAGACTTAAAACTATCTGGGGTCATAAATAAATGTCAGGACTCCTATTTTTGAACTCAGATGATTTTAACATCCAGCAAGGAACCAAGGGGAAAATTTTATGCAATCCGATCCCAGGGTTTTCGCTTGTGCTCTTCTACTCTAACCAGTGCAAACACTGCCAAAAACTAATTCCCATATTCAAGTCTCTTCCGGGGACAGTTGGCGGCTGCCAGTTCGGTCTTCTCAATGTTGGGACCAACATGGCGTGTATACGGAAATCGAAGCAGACCGTCACGGAGATCAAATATGTGCCTCTCATCATACTGTACATAAATGGAAAGCCCTTCATGCGCTATGCGGGAACCCATGATCGAGATGAAATATCAAAATTTGTCGTTCAGATGTCGAAGCGCGTGCAAAGCAAGCAGAAGTTCGCAAACAATCCGGACATCAAGGAGGATCCGCGCGGTGGAATTCCCGCATACACGATCGGTCATCCGCTGTACGGACCGGACGACAAGATTTGTTACCTCGAGTTTCTGGAGGCGTATGCCAAAATGAAAAATATGAAGAAGAACGCAGGGACTGCCAGACCGTCTCGGTAATCCCTCTTCTGCGTTTTTTTATAAGTGTATATATAAAATGAGTTGTCCACTTCAAGCATCATATTCAAATAGCATGACTCCGCCGAGCTTCAACCCGTCTATTGTAGTTCCCGCGTTCGGCGGCCCGGGCTACTACTCTGCACCGCCCTCTATGTCGGGCGCCGGCTACCGGTCTCTCGGCCAGTACAGCATGTACATGAGCAACTGCTGTCAACCGCATGTACTTAAGCTGTGTCAGGGCGAGAACTGCAACCAGCCGAAGAGCAAGCGCGGAAAGTAAGGAACGCTGTTGTCGAATTTCAAACTCCTGTGAGTTTCAAATTACCTTCCTGTCGGTCCTGTCGGTCCTGTCGGTCCTGTCGGTCCTGTCGGTCCTGTCGGTGTTGTCGGTCCTGTCGGTCCTGTAGGTGTTGTCAACGCGACGACCGGAGTTGCGTTAGCTTCGGACCGCCGCAAGCACCTGCCGCCTGAATCTTGACCGCGTCTGCTAGCGGAAGCTGGGACGCTGCCCAAGCGATGTTGTCATTTCCACATTTGACTTGTCCGACCATCTCCGTCGCAGTCACGTTGGGGAGCTGAGCACGACCATCAAAACCGCCCTTCGATAGGGTCTGCGGAAGTTTGTACGTGCGAGTGTCCGGCACGTACATCTTGGCGACCGCCGCGCCGGCCCACGTCGAGATGGGTACATTGCGCCGTGCAGCTTTCCTGAAATTTTTGACAGTGCGTTTGTATTCCCGCTGAGAACTCTTCGTGTATCCGACTTCGACTGGACGTCTGCATTTTTTGTTGATGAACTTGGCGGTGTTCAACGTTCCTTTGGACTTGTACACACGCTTTTCACATTTGTTGGTCTCGGCGTTTTTGCCTTGCATCAGCGTCGTGTCGATGATCTTGTGCTTGATGTTGTGAGGCGCGAGCTGACTGAGACGCTTCTTTGTCTTGGCAGAGGTTGCGTGCAGAGTGACGAGCGTGTCTTTCACCTCTCTTGTTTTGTACGCGTTGGACACGACCCGCAGTTTCTTGGAAAAATCGGCAAACCCTGGCATCGTGAATGCCGCGGTTGACGCCCTCGCTTGCCGAGACAGAGGGAGGGTTTGCGCCTGGTTCAGTACAGGCGGTCTGAAGGCGCCTCCTTGCATTATCTTGTATGGGAGCGATGCCATGGTAGTCGTGTTCCTCGCCATCGCACCGGCAACACTCTTCATTCTAGGCGCTCCGGTTTCTGTGAATCCGGTTTGGATCTCGGTGAGCAAGCTTCCCGATTTTTCAAGGCATGTCGTTTGACCGCCAGCAGTACCTATGTTATTGTACATGACGCTCACGCTTGGATTCGTCCCTCTTGCAAAGACGCGAATCGCTTCGGCCGCGCGATCTCCAGCTGCATCAATATCTTCCGTTATGGAAGCGGTTTGACCGACCTTATTTCGACGTCTGGTCATCAAACTCTTCGGAGGATCTTTCAAAATATTCATCGATGTTCCCCATCCTTCGACCGAAGGTAAGTTGACTCGACCGTAGTTAGTTAATCCAGAATACGATATGGACATTTATTGTAGAAATCTTTTAATTACCGTTGTTACTTCATAAGCTGTTTACATGCAGAGTCGCGCAGAGTCGCGCAGAGTCGCGCAGAGTCACTTCGCGTACTTGGTAAATGCGTCGGAAAAAGTTATAGGTTTTTTCCCTGTATTGACGTTTACATGGTTGTGAAAGTCCCAAAAGAACTTGAAGATATTGTCTCTGGACGATACCGCTTCCCGGAGATCGGGGTACGCCGACAAAAACTGCTTTGCGTGTTCAGAACAGTTTGAACACGGGAGAATCCATGGGAGGGCCAAAATAAAATTCAACATTGTTTGTGATGCAAAGGGCGTCGGATCAATGGGAAACTGTAGCGCCGAGTTGTGGAGGGTGTACCAGAAGGAAGGCCCCCATATACTCGGATTGCTTTCTGGACGAACATTTTCCCAGTCGTACAAAGATAAGTCGACATCTTCCCTGTACCGCTTGTTTTTTGAACTGCCGCTTTTTTGATGCAGTTGCGATAGAGTGCTGTACATGCGTTTTTATTTAGTACTAAAAATGATTTGCATTTAAACTTGTTACACGTTGATACAAACATAATATGAACACGACGCAGCCTAAAAAAAGCAAGAAGGAACCCAAGAAGAGAAAGAGCAAAAGCAAGTACCTTTTTCGAATCGATGGCATAGATGTGATCAACATAAACAACTTGTACGGAGTTTCCATCGCGTGCAACATCCCATCGAACTCCCATGCAATACCCCAAAACACGACGGACCTGAACAATCTCGCCGCGTCGGAACAAATTACGCCCGACAAAATAACCTACTTCGATGAGTCCAAACGTCTGCGCACGTGCAGCATTATAAACCCGGTCACAAAGACATGGTGTTGGTGGTGCAAACATCCGTTCTCGACGGTATCCGTAGCGCTTCCCATAGAGTACAATCCAGCGATCATAAGCAAGACATACAAGTCGGTCATCTCAAAGTCAAATCACGTGCTCAAGGAAAACGCCGCCTCGTACGACTCCGTAGACGACACGTTGCACATAGACAGACACATTGGATCGTACGTCACGGACGGTACATTCTGCAGCTTCAACTGCGCGTTGGCATTTTGCAACGAAAACTTGCATAAAAGCATGTACAACAAGAGCAAGTACATGCTGACCAAACTGTACAAAGACTTCAACCCCGACCCGTCTGCATCATTGCCCCCGCCTGCACCATCTTGGCGTCTTCTCGTCAGGTTTGGTGGGTACGTGTCGATAGACAGCTTCCGGAATGACTTTTCGAAAATCGAGTACGTCGACCGGGGGTTTACTCGGTCGACGGTGCTGTACAACCCCCTGAACAAGGCGTTCGAGGAGAAGCTGAAGTTCTGACGCCTGAAGTTCTGACGCCTGAAGTTCTGACGCCTGAAGTTCTGACGCGTGTTTAAAGAATTGCCTTCTCGTTACAAATGGCAGAATCCAATACTAATGACAAAACGGTTGAATCATCTCTTACGGCACCCGCAGACAGGGACCCCAAGGCACGGTGGAGACCGTCGTCCGATGGTGCTCTCACGGCGGATGAAACAAAAGAGGCGTTTGCCGACCTCAATAACACAGACTACATCCGCAATTACCCCTCGACAGACAGGACGTATGCAGATCCGCCTCTGAGCATGCAAACGATTGGACTTGTATCATTCATACCCGCAAAGGGAGCGACGCCGAACAAAAATGGAGTCTACGGATTTGCGAAGCTCCGCGGAAACTTTTCGACTACCATCGAGGCGGACCAGCGAGCAGAGTACCTCATCCGGAACGCAGACTCCTACCACCAGATCTACCACACATACGTTGGCCGACCGTTCCCCATGACGGCCAGTTCGAAATACTCGGCCGAAACGAAAGAGATAGACATCCGGAAAGAGGCGGCCGAAAGCATAAGCGACTCGATCAAGAAGAGGAAGAAAGCTGACCGGAGAGAAGTTGAGGAGATCAAGGAACGCGAGAAGCGTCTCAAGGAAGATGTCAGCAAGGACGAGGACCCATATGATCGGTACATCACTCTGAGGGTAAAGAAGGCGCAGCTCACATGGACCTACCTTGAACATCAGAAGAAGATGGCAGAGGTGAAGGACCTGATCATCAACGCGCGCAAAGACATCAGTGAGCTTGATGAGGAGCACGAAGACTTCAAACACAATTACTTCAAGAAGTACATGGACGCCCGGAAAGAGGCAGGCATCAAGGAGTCAAAGGATGAGTCGGCGGACAACTTTATGAAATATATGGTCGAGGACGTTGATCTCGGATTCTAGTCCAAAAACGATTTTGTTTTGCTGTTATGTAACATCAAAACAAAACACAATGGCAACTACCGATGATGAAATAGTAAACTTTCCACTGTACGAGTCCCTCGTTAACATGCTGGACCCCAAACAAATCAACAAAGATCTGCCCAAAAAGGACAAGGAATTCTTCGTGAAGCACATGCCCGACATCGATCAGGAAGGGAAAGAACTGATCTACGCCCTGATCATTATTCACTCCCGAAAGAACAAGGAAAATGTCGACACGATCAACCTTCCATACAAAGGGGTCTTCCAGGATGTAGGCGTGTTAGAGTTTAATTTCAACACCTTCCCTTCACCGCTGAAACACATTCTGCACAAATTTATGGCGATGCACATGAACCGGATGGAGGCAGACACGCGTTATGCAACGCCTGGAGATCCGAACATGGTAGGAGTCATGATCCCGGGCGGTACGGACGCCGCCGACGAATAGGCAGGCACTGTGACGTTGAGAGAGATGACAGGAGGCGTGATGGGCGACT